>VOFG01000652.1_pt1 | contig 153096 bp, 178 predicted proteins | sample 5384171 | NCBI WGS metagenome assembly VOFG01 (sample SAMN12384726, study PRJNA508395) | human gut metagenome | isolation source: healthy gut F | host: Homo sapiens
TGGAAGAACGCACCGTAGAAGCAGCCTCCATGTTCGATGTGAATAAGGCTATCATGCGGTGCTTGGTGAAGGAGCCTCGCTATGTTTGGGCTGAACGCAATACATTTATGCCGGAGAGGATTTGCCGGAAGATGCTACCGCAGCCGGAAGCTGAACCTCAAAAGCATAAGACGCTCGACAGGCATTTTGCCCAGAGATACACGAATCGTTTTCAAGAGGGCGAGATGCGTAAGCTCTCGACCGGCTGCCCACTGCAAAGGTTTTGCGTGTAACAGAAAAGGGCTGGCTGATAGAAGCCGAGGTGTTTGGTACGGGCATCGATATGTGGGTGAGAAGTCAGGAGATTACATCAAAATAATAAAACCATAGGAGGAAATATGGCATGAGACAGGTTCAGATTGAAATCCTTTTTCAGAATGGTGAGATTCTGGGAAATTCGGCAGGATTATAAAAAGATGAACCTTCTGGATTTTAGTGCGATTCAAGGAAAACCTATTGAAAAATGGTTTTCCTCGGCAGAAAGTGACTATGAGGAGTGGCACGGATTGGAAAAAGCGGTCGCTGTGGATGACCCCAATGCCAGCTATGCGTACGAGTTTCATGGTCCGGAAAAGGAGAAACTGGAATTTAACCAATGCGTAGAAACTCAGATAAAAGGCAGAGTGGGGTTGTGGCTTTCTGAGGAACAAGTAGCGCAAAAGTACATTGCCACGGCGGAACTGGCATGGAAGGACGGAGAGGTTTCAGAAGCGCTTTGGGGTTATCAGATTGCGGCAGAAGAATATCATTCCGTGCCGGCAATGAAATGGATTGCGGAATATCACTATCGTGGTTATCAGGATAATAAGCAAAAAAATCAGCCGGATGCAGAAAAGTGGCTGGACATTGCACTTCAGTATTGGAGAATGGCTGCGGAAAATCAGGACACAGAAATCCAATTCCAACTGGGAATGCGTTTTCAAAAGGGAGAAGACGTTGCGGTTGATTTGACGGAAGCTGCAAAATGGTATGGCATGGCCTTGGTTTGGGATATGAAAAGGGAAAATTTGAGAGGAAAAGGCAGAACTGGCTTTTCAATCTATGCGCAAAGCAGCCTTAGATGGTTATGCACCGGCTCAATTAAAATTAGGCGAATACTTTGAAAACGGTGCTGGAATAGTAAAAAATCCTGTCCAAGCGGCAAAATGGTATCGTGAAGCAGCAAATCAGGGGTTGGCGGCAGTATCGCTTGGGCAAATGCTGCAAAACTGGTTCCAGTTTTGGAGTCGTGCAAAGTGATGAGGAAGCGGCGTGCTGGTATGATAAAGCGGCAGAGCAGGGACACACAAAAGCACAGAATAATTTGGGCGTCTGCTACATGGTGGGAAGTGGTGTAAAGAAAGACACCGAAATGGCAGAAAAGTGGCTGAAAAAAAGCTGCCAAAGCAGGGCTGGTCGAAGCACAACTTAATTACGCGCAGTGCTGTGAAATTTTGGGGACACAGAAAAAGCAGTTCATTGGTATCAGGAAGCGGCCAAGCAAGGTGATTTTAAGGCACGAGTTCGATTGGCAGAATGTTATAACTCTGGAATCGGCGTCGAAAAGAATCCGGAACAGGCTGCGTATTGGTGCGAAGAATCGGAAAAAAAATAAAGCGGATGCCGCCGAGGATAAAATAAAGACACTCGCGGAGGTGCAGCGTGAAACGGCGCAGTGTTATATGGATGGCATCGGAGTAGGGAAGGACATCGTAAAGGCCGCAACACTGTATCAGGCAGCTGCAAAAATGATGATACGGAAGCACAATTTGAATATGCAAACTGTAGCTATTATGGCCTGGGAGCGAAACAGAGCTTCCGTACCGCGACATATTGGTATACGAAAGCGGCCGACAAGGGTTATGCCCGCGCAATGAACAGCCTTGGCGGCTGCTGTTTACAGGGGAAGGTGCGCCCAAAAGTTTGAAAGACAGTGTGAGATGGTTTGAAAAGGCTGCAAAACTTGGGTTGGCAGAGGCTCAATATATGATGGGCGAGTGCTGCCGCAAAGGAACCGGCGTAGAAAAAAGTGCGAATAAGGCTGCGGAGTGGTACGAAAAAGCGGCAGAACAGGAATATGCACCTGCGCAGTATAGACTTGGCTGCTGCTATGAAGACAAGGATGGTAAGACGTATGACGCATTCAAGGCTGCTGAGCTGTTCCGCAAGGCTGCAGAGAAGGACGAAAAAAAGACGCACAGTACCATTATGGCCGGTGTTGCGAAATGGGAAAAGGAGTTCCGCAGGATTTGAAGGAGGCCGGAAAATGGTATCAGAAGGCAGTTAATAATGGCTGTGCAGAAGCACAGTATATACTCGGTACATGGTATGAAAAAGGCAATGAAGTTGTGGCGAAGGATAAAGTGCGAACCAAGGAATTGTATTTGAAAGCTGCAAAGCAGGAATATGCCAAAGCGGAGCTTGCCTATGCGATCTGTCAGGAAGAAGATGCCCTATGGAGATCTGCTGAGAATTGGTATGGAAACGTACTATCCAATAAAGATGCATCAAATGAGATTGTTGCAGAAGCGCAGTATCGGATGGGGCGTCTCTATGAAGAAGTAAAAAAGACCCGAATACGGCAGAGATTTATTATATAGATGCCTCCAGCTCGGGTCACGCAGAAGCGCAGTACAGATTGGGAATGTGGTTCAAAAATGGCGCCTCCGTACCAACCAAGTATGACAAAGAGCAGAGTAAAATGCTTTGCAAGAGCTGCCAAGCAGGGACACCCAGAAGCAGAGTATTGGTATGGCAACTGCCTGCTGTATGGAATTGGAGTGCCGAAAAATGCAAAAGAAGGGTTTAACTGGTATTTGGCATCTGCAAATCATGGAGTGGCAGATGCTATGAATGGCGTTGGATTCTGTTATGAGATGGGCAACGGTATAGCAAAGAATATGGACTGTGCAGCTGTGTGGTACATGAAAGCGGCAGAGAAAGGCCACTCCCGCGGACTGTACCATTTGGGAGACTGCTACAAGAACGGATGTGGTGTCGAGGCAAATCAAACCAAGGCATTTGAGTGCTATCAGAAAGCAGAGCGGGCGGCAGCAGCAAAGGGAGGAGATGCAGAGGTAGAATACGAACTTGGTTGCTGCTATGAGACAGGTTCTGGTACGGAAAAATCCCCCAGTCAGGCGTTTAGCTGGTACAAAAAGCTGCCCAGAAAGGGCATGTGGATGCGGAATTTGAATTGGCAGACTGTTATTGGAATGGAACTGGCGTAAAGGAAGATGCAGCAGCAGCTTTTAGCTGGTGCAAAAAGGCGGCGGAAAGCGGAAAAACTGAAGCTAAGTTGCTGTTGGGGGCGTCTTATATGTTAGGATACGGAGTCTCTCAAAATCTGTCCAAAGGCGCAAAACTGATACGCGCCGCAGCAGATGCCGGAAATGCGGATGCACAAGAAGGAATGGTTCTGCTTTATGGTATGGGACTTGGCGTAAGACGCAACATGAAAAAGGCAAGAGAATATGGCAACAGAGCGGTAGCACAGGGAAGCAAGGATGCTAAGAAACAACTGCAAGATATTGAAGAAATGTATAAAAATCCTGTAGTGAGTGTCTTTTTAACGGTAAGTTCGCCATTCTGGAAATCGTGGATGAAAAAGCAGCTTAAAGAGCAGCTTAAAGAGGAGGGGATGAAATAATGCCGGAACAACTTGAACGCTATGAGCAAAAGCCATTAAGTGAACAGACAAAGCAAAATCTGATGGACCAGTTGACACTGGCAGACCATCTGGTTTACAAAAAGTATCTTCCAGACCTTCAGAACTATGCGCTGGTAGACCCGACGGAACAAATGGTGGGCGGGAAAATTACCGATGACTATATGAAGGTGTTCAAGCTGGAAGAACTGACCGTGAAGCAGGGGGAAGACCAGCTCCAGAAACTCTCAACGGTGTACCATTCCAGCATGGCACTTGGATGCAGTTTGGCAGTTTTGGTCAGCGTCAAAAAGTCTGGGGCGCCTGCATCAATCTACCTTGGTGTACGGCGGAATTTACGGCAGAAGAACAGCGAAGCGATAGAAAATCTGGATATTTCGTTCAAGACTCTTCACGAAGGAATGAAAAGCAACTTTCCGGGTTCTCAAACGAGCCGAATCTATGCCAGCGATGACCAGCAAGATACAGAAAGCCTGAATTATTTGCTGGATGGTGCATTTGGCGATAAAATGCGGACGATTACATCGGCTTCCTGCGTGGCTGCCTTGCGGGATAAATCCAAAACGGAAAATAAGGCGTTTATTCAGGGTATCGAACGATTTATGGATGCGATGGGAGACCATGTCTATACGGCTTTGTTTCTTGCTGACCCGGTATCAGAAAACGACCAGGCGAGTATCCGCAGCAGCTATGAGCAACTTTACAGCACGCTTTCACCGTTTCGAAAAAAGTACATGGTCGTATAATGAAAACCACAGTAACGCTGTAATGTCCAGTGTATGCGACGGAAAATCGAATGTCATTACAGATGGCACCAGTGTTTCTTCCAGCAAGAGCCGTGGTTCCGATACGGGCTTTTCACTTAATTTGGGAATAGAAAAGGGTCATACGGAGAATTTTGAGAAATCGCATCAAAAAGGAATCTTTGAGCGAGAAAAAAGCCCGCGGCGCCGCAAGACGCAACTTCTGGGGCAGGAAGAGCTGTCGCAGAGGAAAAGAAAATTAACTGGAAAAAAGACCGGAGTGATTGCGGCAGGAGTGGTAGTTGCAGCAGGAACGGCGGCTCTCTGCGTCTTTCAACCAGAACTCGCAGCAGCGGCTGCGGCGAAAGCCGGGCCGATTTTGACGAAAGCAGCCAGTGCAGTGGGACTGGCCAAAGGCGCAGCTATTGAGAAGAAGAACCTTTTCGATGGAAGAGATACGATTTCGCACGGCGCGGCAGATATGCTCATCCATACGATGGGGTGCAGCCTGAGCCATAATATTTCTCGTTCCAGCAACGAAGAAACCGGAGAATCACACAACGAAGCAAAAGGCACTGTCCGTAATGAAACCAGTGGAAACACAAAAACCGATGGAAACGGCACGACGCTGCAAATTGAATTTGACAATAAATCCATCGAAAATCTCCTTGAGCGAATTGATGAACAGCTGCAGAGAACGCGTGAAAGTGAAGACTACGGATGCTATAATTGCTCGGCGTATTTCCTTGCACCGCAGGCGCAAACTGCTATTCTTGCGGCAAATACATATCGTGCGCTGATGATTGGCGAAGGCTCTGCTGTGGAAAGCGGTGCGGTCAACATTTGGCAGGAACAGAAATATGTTGTACCGGCGATGCGCGAATATCTGAAGTATTTTGAACACCCCGTTTTTATGCGGCAGCTGCGGGAAGATGGAGATGTCAGCCTGCTTTATACTCCCGGAACAATGGTCAGCGGTCGGGAACTGCCGATGCATCTTGGTTTGCCGACACGCTCGGTACACGGTATGGCGGTAATCGAACACGCAGAGTTCGGACGGAATGTGCCGATTGTTTCCGCGGATAAAAAAGAGCAGCTTGCGTTGGGCTGTATCTACCACATGGGAAATGAGGAAAAAGAAAATAAGGTCTTTTTACAGAAGCAGGCACTGCGGTCGCATACTTTCATCACAGGCTCTACCGGCTCGGGTAAATCCAATGCGGTCTATCAGCTATTGGCAGAAGTAACAAAAGACTCTGATACCACATTTCTTGTGGTTGAACCAGCCAAAGGCGAGTACAAGCATATCTTTGGAAATGGAAAAGCAAAGGTGTATGGCACAAACGAAAACCTGACACCGCTGCTGCGGATAAATCCATTTACATTCCCGCCAGAAATTCATGTCCGGGAGCACATTGACCGGCTTGTGGAAATCTTCAATGCCTGCTGGCCGATGTATGCAGCGATGCCTGCCATTCTGAAGGATGCAGTGGAACGGTGCTATCGTAATACAGGATGGGATTTGCGGCGGTCGGTAAATGTACAGATGACTTACCCGACGTTCTATGATTTGATGGATATTCTTCCGTCGGTCATTCAGGAGTCGGAGTATTCTAAAGATACCCAGAGCGATTATACGGGTGCTTTGTACACTCGTGTACGTTCTCTGACAACAGGAATTTACGGAAATATTCTCTGTGCAGAGGATGGACTGGAAGACGCTGAGTTGTTTGATTGCAATGTAATCGTGGACTTGAGCCGGGTCACTTCGATGGAGACAAAATCCTCCTGATGGGACTTTTGGTAATAAAATTGCAGGAGTACCGGATGTGTACGTCTGAGATGAACCAGCCGCTGCGACATATTACCGTTTTGGAGGAAGCACATAACTTGCTGCGCAGAACATCGGATGTACAGGCACAGGAAAGTGCAAACCTACAAGGAAAATCTGTAGAGATGCTGACGGATGCCATTGCAGAAATGCGCACTTACGGCGAGGGTTTTGTAATCGCAGACCAGTCCCCGGTTTGCTGGACCCGGCGGTCATCCGAAACACCAACACGAAGATGATTCTTCGGCTGCCGAGTGAAGAAGATAGAAAACTGGTTGGCAAATCAGCAGGGCTGAACGATAAGCAAATTGAAGAACTGGCAAAACTGGAAATGGGTGTTGCGGCGGTATATCAGAATGAATGGAATGAGCCGATACTGTGCAAGGTGAACTACTATCCAGAGCCGGAGAACTGCTATCAGAAACCTTGCAGTATGGAGATGGATTCTGACACAGAACTTGTAATGCGAGAGCTTCTGTCGGAAAAAGAAGAAAGCGAGCTGCCGAAGGAAGTTCTGGAACACTGGTGGAAACATTGGCAGAACCGGATAGACACGACAACGGGACAATATCTTTGTGAAGTGCTGGAAAACCAGAATGATAAATGCGATGAAGTAATCCAAAAAGCCGTTTATGATATTTTTGAAGGAAAGCAGCTGTTTGGTTGGTACGGAAACAAGATGGAGTCTAGAACGGATGCCTACGGTGAACTGGTAGAGCGACTGTGCGGCCGTTACCGGTTGAGCGAGAAAATCGCAAAAGAAATTCTGGACTGTATCATGACAACAGGTCTGGAAGAAGCAAAAAACAAAGAGGGCGTAGGAGCCATTCGTAAGAAATACAATGAGCAAAGGAGTGAACAAGTGTGAGCGGTTTTCATGAGGTAGGACGAAATCTGGAAATTAAGCAGAAGATTGAAAGTGCGGTGGTAAAAACAATAGAAAGCGTTCCAGAAAAAGTTCTCAAACCAGAACATATCGAAACGCGAAACCAGAAATGGGAAGGGCAGACCTACCCGGGCACGGATGTGTCATATCGGAAAAGCGTATTTGTACAGGATGGAAGATTAAAGGAAGGCGTCTTCCCGAAATTTAGTCCAGTATTTGAAACGACGCTGCCCAAAGATATGCGGCAAATGTCCGATGTGGCACAGTTCAAATATTGCACGGACAGTCTGGCGGATTATGCGCTCCGGCACCCGGAGTTTGCAGAAAAATTCAATAAGACCCAGCTGGAACAGATTCATGGCAAAAATCCGACGATAGATGGCTATACATGGCATCATACGGAGCACCGGGTAAAATGCAGCTTGTAGACCGCACAATTCATGATAGCTGTCGCCACACGGGAGGCCGGAATATCTGGGGCGGTGGTACGGAATGCAGATAAGGAGAGCAACGATGAACAACACATGGAACTATAAGGAAGATTTACAAGACCCGGAAGCCTTAAATTGAAAAACAGTATGACATCAAAATCCCGGAAAAATTGAAAGATTTTGTGGCAGAACATAATGGTGCCAGCCCGAGCGAGTGTGTGTTCGACTCGGAGGGCAGGGAACATTTGTTTGGTGCAGTACTGTCTTTTGACAGCGGAGAAACTTGCAAAACAACTATATATCAGGCGATGGATACCGTTCAGAACAAGTCGGTGATTCCATTTGCAGAAGACCCATTTGGAAACTATATCTGCCTTTCGATGGAAAATGGAAAAATTTTATTCTGGAGCCATGAAACGGATGAAATGACAGTTGCGGGCGATGAATTGAAAGCTTCCTGAAAGGGCTGCACCCAATCAAATAAAATGGTTAAAAGCTATAATTTATGAGTCTATTGCACTTTTGAGTTATTATAATCTGAATCGATTGCACATACAATACAAGTATCACTTCATGGAACGGAGGGTACTTGTACTATGGTGGACTACGCCGACATCGGAAAACGCATCCGTGCCTGCCGCCTTGCAAAAGGCATGACGCAGGAACAACTGGCCAATGAGGTCGGCGTTGTGGTTACGCATATCAGCCATATCGAGACCGGCAACTCCGTGCCTAGCCTGAAAACGCTGATCGATATTATCAACGCGCTGGACTGTTCGGCAGACGAGCTACTCTGCATCGAAATCAAAAAGGCGAAGCCCGTGTTCGACAGCTGGATGACCGAACAGCTTGCGGACTGCTCTGCCGATGAGGCAAAGATCATCAAAGAAACGGTGGTCAGCCTGAAAAAATCGCTCCGAAAAGTGTATGGGAAACCATCTAAGAATCGGTATGACTAAAATCTCAAAAGGCTAATATTGAGAGCCTGAAAAGCATCAGTAAACAGAATTAACCGCCCCAGATTCCGTAACAGGCATCTGGGGCGGTTTTTGGTTGATGACATAAGAATGCTTTTAAGCGGAATTTGAGAAATAAAATTTCCAGAATACTGGAATAAAAACTGAAAATGAGCTATAATAATAACAGAAAGGAGTTGAAAGAATGCTTTGCCAATTTTCTTTTCAGAATTTTAAGTCTTATAAGGATGAAACGACATTTGATTTCCGTGCAATGGCAATTCCGGAGTTTCAGGATGCCTTGATTCGGCAGGAGAAAGCGGAAGATTTGCTTCCGGTCAGCGCGGTCTATGGCCCTAATGGTGGCGGTAAGACAAATCTGCTTCAGGCATTCTTTTGCCTGATTAACCTTGTCGTGAAGCCGATTCATGCATTGGAGAAGAATCGACAGCCGATGATTTTTCAGCAGGGCAGCAGTGTGGCGCCTTTTATGCTGGACGAAAGCTCTGCGAATGAACCTACGATTTTTCAGGTGTTCTTCCGTGTAGGCGAGAAGGAGTACCAGTATTACATTTCGCTCAAGAAAGAAATTGTTTTTGAGTCGCTGCTGTGGCGTACTCTTGGCGGCAAGAAGACGGGCCTGATTTTTTGAGCGAGACGGCCAGAAGATTGAATTGGGTGCAAGTATCAATAAGGCAAGCATCAACTTGGACGTCAACCCGAAGATGCCGTATCTTTCTTTTTTGGCAATCAACTACAATATCCCTGTGATTGCAGAAGTGCAGAATTGGTTTGAATCCTGTATTACACAGAGCTACGCAAACCCCAGAGTAGAAAACATTGTGCTGGTGTCCAAGAGTGAGACGACTAAGGAAAGCCTGATTCATGCACTGAATGATGTGGGTATTGATTTGTCCGGTTATCGCTATGATGAAGATAGCAAGCACCTGTTTACGCAAAGAACGATCAACGGCAAGGTCTACGAGCTTCCCTTTGAAGCAGAGTCGGATGGAACCAAGAAAATGATTGCAGCCTTGCCGGTTCTGATGGTAGCATTGCAGGAAGGCCGCACAGTGGTTGTGGACGAGCTGGATGCCAAGCTGCATCCGAAGCTGCTCCGGTATGTGATTCAGATGTTCAAGGACCAAGAACTGAACAAGAAGGGCGCACAACTGTTATTCAGTTCTCACGACCTGACTACGATGAAAAACACTGTTTTCCGCCGTGATGAAATTTGGTTTGCTGCGATGAATGATAATCATGAGAGCGAGATTTATTCGCTTTACGAATTCCGGCAGGAGGACAATACTCGCGTCAAGAGCACAGCGGCCTTTGACAAGCAGTATCTGGAAGGCCGATATGGTGCAGACCCCTACCTTTCTAATATGCTGACAGGGAGGGATTGGGCATGAGTCTGAAACCTCCGAAAAAGAGCGACCTTGGAAAAAGCTGGATGAAGAATCGCCGTGATAAGGCGAGGATGATTCAGCCGGAATACCACTTAATTGCATCTGAAGGTACAGAAACCGAGCCGCAGTATTTTGGCGCAATTCAACGGATTATCAATTCTAAATACCGTGATAGAATCCAGCTAAAGGTAGAGGGCATTGGCGACAATACGGTGAAGCACGTCTGGATTGTCTATGACACAGATGATTTTCCGGCAGAAAATATCGACATGGTAGCACAGCTGTGCGAAGAATACAGTGCACAAGGTGAGACGATTTACCATGCTGTATGGTCGAACCAGTGCGTAGAACTGTGGTATTTGCTGCATTTTATGTATATGGATACTGATATTGACAGATCTCGTTACTGGCCGAAGCTGAGCGATTGGCTGAAAAACATTGGTGCAGGGAGTTACGAGAAGAACCGCCCGGATATGTATGAAGTGCTGCGACCTTACATGGACATTGCGATTGCCAATGCAAAGCGATTGGACAAGCAAAACGAAGGACGGAAGCCGTCTGAATCAGCACCCGGAACAAAAGTTTACGAACTGGTTGAGATGCTGAAGCCGTATTTGAAGTAGCTTTGTAATATGGCATTGAGTGATGCCACATGAATAAAAGCCCCGAAACTCAAATAAGTTTCGGGGCTTTATGTAAAAAAACTATGAGTGATTGCTTGCGACAACAGCAGAAAATTGCGATTCTGAAAGGTAAGGCGTTACTTGATATAAATCGATGTTCTTCCGAACTTCTGTTGTAATTTGGATTTCAAGACGCCTGCAATAGTTTTTCCATAGGCATAAACGCGCTTGTTTTCATCGTATTTGCTCTGGGCAATCGTTATGAAACTACCATCACTCTTGTTTTTATTTAAACTTAGTCGATGCGTAAAAAATTTATTTTTGGATTTTTCATCCTGCTCGTTAATAGAGGAAAGCAAGAACTCTTGTGCTTCTGAAATTGTTAAAGGAAGACTTAAACGATTGCAAATTTCACACACGTGATTTTCATCGCAATAATACATTTCAACATCGTTGAATTTTGAAATAACACAAGTGACTCGAGAATCGAATTCGATAGCTCTTTTAGTTTCGGAAACCTCATCATCATATAATCCGTCACGATCACGATAGACAATAATCCTTAAGTCTGGATTGATATCTAATAAGAACTGAGCAAACATTTTTGCGGAGTCAATCTTGGTTACACTGTTATATGAATAAATCTGAAATTCATCTCGCGCATATCCTGATGCTTCTAATATTCCTCGTAAATATTTATGACTGGTTTCTGATGAGTCTTCAGTAAGGATAATGTACTTCAAGTCTCCGTTTCGAATATGATCATATTCATCTAAAGCACCCAATTCCAAAAGTCCGATATAGTGATTATACTCGGAATCAGAAACAGTTCCGTTCTTTACCAAGAAAAAATTTGGCATCTTCTTGAAGAGCAGCCATCAGATGCCGTGAGTGAGTAGAAATAAGGACGGTAGTTTGTGTTTTATCAGAGATAGAAACCAGAAGTGTTGCAAGAGCGCGTTGATTGTCGGGGTGCAGATGAGAATCGGGTTCATCAAGAAGAAGCAGGGCGGGTTTGAAATAATTAACATATGCAGCAATTTGTGTTGCTTGAAGAACGCCTGTTCCTGCGAGATCAATAGGCAATAGTGGCGCAGAAGATGTTAGTCTGAATTTTATATCAATAAAACCATCGACCTCAGGTCTAGCGTTGATTTCAAATTCGATTTCTGGAAAAATAACTTTTATATCGGTTAAAAATCTACACCAGCCTTCATGGTCTTGACTCAGAAGATTGATAACATTGCGAAACACCGTATTGGAGTCACCTTTAGCCGCGATTCGGCGGACAACACCGACGGTTCGAATTTCTTCCTCAAAAGGAATTCCTGCAAGACCAGGGACATACATACAAAAAGGAGCCTCGAGGGATGCAAGCTTTTGACCTACATTTGCACCCTCAAAGCGAGCAGCAATATTTTTATTTCTGCCTTTTCGAAAAGTTGCAGTAGCAATATCACCGGAATCTTCTAAAAAAGAAACTGCAATGCCTAAATCTGAGTCTTCTTTAAGAACACCGCCTTGGGCGAGAGTGTATAGGATCTTTACAGGAGAGTATACTAATTGATCCGGATAGACAGAAGTTGCCCATACTCCATTTTTATCAAACTTTACATTTTGCGAATAGGTCTTAGCGGTTTGAGCAACAGATGTTGCAAATTGAAGAGCTTGAAGGACACTGCTTTTCCCAGCATTGTTAGTACCGACAAGAACATTTATTTTGCTTAAATCAAGGGTGGCGCTACTGATTGACTTGAAACGCTCAATTTTGACTTGCTTAACCATGTAGAAACCTCAGTTATGGTAGAAAGTAAATTTAACTGCAATTCTATAGGTATTCTACATCAAATACGGGCCTTTGGCAAGAACAATGGAGAAATATAAGAGAATCTAGCACATTCGAAATGAAAATTCAAGCTGATTTGAACGCTCTGTAATTTTGGCACCCGCCCAGGCTGCGATCAAGAACCCCGCAAGTAATTGCGTAAGGGCTTGAGAAAGCACCAATAAAGTATATGACCGCCTCGGTTTCCGAAAGAGGAAGCCGGGGCGGTTTTTTGCGCTCACGGAGGGGCAGATGAAAAACGCAGTATGAATATATACAATATAAAAATGAATATATGCTAAAATTTCGGGAAAATACTTGTATTTTAATTAAAATGGGTGTATTATAACTCCTGCCGACGAAATGCCGACAATCAACAAGAGAGGGATCGATACTATTATGTCTTTGAAGAATAAAATTGCTGCGGCTTTCATCGCCTGTGCGATGACGCTTGCCGTGGTTCCTTCCGCCTTCGCCTGCACGGCACTCTATGTCGGCAGTGACCTCACCGAGGATGGCACCACCATGTTTGGCCGGATCGAGGATCTGGGCACCAACGATTCCAACAAGCTGTTCAACATCAGCCCCGCCGGGAAGCACACCGCAGGCGAAGTGTACGAGGGCTGCTACGGCTTTACCTACACCTTCACCCATGACAGCTACCGCTACACCGCCCGCCGGGACGACAACGGTCTGGGTGTCTGCCCGGACTGCGACAGCACCCACGAGCACACCCCCTATGAGGAGGCTGGCACCAACGAGAAGGGCGTCATGGTCTCTGCCACCGAGTCTCTCTACGGCACCGACGCCGTGCTGAGCGCAGACCCCTATGTGGACAACGGCATTGAGGAAGCCGAGATCACCACGGTGCTGCTGAGCGAAGCTTCCACGGCCCGCGAGGGTGTTGCTCTGCTGACCTCCATCTACGACAACGCCGGTGCAGCCGGCGGCTCCGGCGTGTTCATTGCCGACCAGAACGAGACCTGGTTCGTGGAGAACCTGACGGGCCACACCTACCTTGCCCTGAAGCTCTCCTCCAGCGTGGTCTTCATGCAGCCCAACATCGCCGCTATGGGCAAGATCGATCTGGATGACACCGACCATGTGGTGGCCTCTTCCAACCTGATCTCCGTGGCCCAGAAGGCCGGTACCTTTGTGGGCGACGCCGCTGCCAATGTCATCGATCTGGATGCCTCCTACAACGGCGACATCGCATCGGACCGCATGGCAGCCGGCCTGAACTACCTGTACGGCACCGACACCTTTACGAAGGACAACTACAGCGAGACCGACTTTGCTATCAGCAACGTCGGCGAGAACGGTGCCATTGTCCCGGTCTACTCCAACATCCAGCTGACCAAGAAGTTCTCGGTGGAGGATTCCATCCACTTCTTTCAGACCGAGCCCATCGGCAAGACGGGCAATGTGGAGACTCATCTGTTCCAGGTGAGCGCCACTGGCGATCTGAACACCGCCATTACCGAGTGGACCGCTTTTGACGACGACGTGTACAACGCCTTCGTCCCTTACTATCCGATGCTGACCACCGACACCGCAGATGTCTACAAGGTCTCGGTCCATAAGGTCACCCGTTCCGACGAGCAGCCCACCGAGGGCGTCTGGTATCAGGATGCCAAGGGCCGCTACTATACCTACCCGGACGACTGGACCGACTCCTTCTACGGCGTGCGTGACGCCCTCTCCAACCTGCTGACCTACGGCAGCAATGGCAATCAGGTCACCGCAAAGGATCGGACAGCAGCCAAGGCCAGCTATGCCGCGCTCCAGCAGGAGATCATGGCCGACTACGCCGATATGAAGGCCGCCGTTGCCACCGCCGACACGATTGAGGCCAAGCAGGCTGCCGCCACCAACGCCAGCAATGCCATGAGCCAGAAGGTGTACAACACCACCCTGAAGATGTACAATAAGCTCCATGCCAAGACGGCCGCCCGGGCATGGGTCAGCTCTCTGCTGCACTGAGGCTTTGCAGCGCCTGAGGCGTTTCCCATAAAACCGCAGCGCCCCCGGTTTCCATGACAGGAAGCCGGGGGCGTTTTGTGTATGACTGCTCCTTGCAAACGCCGCCCATTCGTTCTATATGACAAGGCGAAACTGCCGGAATTCTATTTGTAGGAATAAAATTTGGAGAAGATCATTGCGGAGATGGGGTAAAACACACTGGAAATTCACAAATAGCGTATCATCGCTGCCCCCAACGCTCTGTGATTTTGGCACCCGCTCAGGCTGCTATCAAGAACCCCCGCAAGGTTTTGCGTGAGCGCTTGAGAAAGCACCAATAAAGTATATGACCGCCCCGGTTTCTGTGATAGGAAGCCGGGGGTTTTTTATACAAAAAAAGAAACCGTTTTTTGTAGCTTTGATGAATTTGCGCAGAGCCGTTGACAGCAGAAGGGCAGAAGCGTATCTTTGGAACAGAAGACAGAACAGGGCGATAAATAGCAGGTTTCTTTGCCTTGCAAGGCTACTTCTGTTTTGATAAGGCACGGCCCGGTGTGCCTTTTTTTTCATTTGCGGAGGTAAAATGCTGAAAGTACTGATTATAGTACACATTATCTGTTATGCTCGGTACATGGAAGGCACACACACCGGAAAAAGCAAAAATGCGAAGGACATTGAATAAAACAAGGCTTTTGGCTGGAAAAACAGATCCGGAGAATACTAGCCTGTGGCTGCCGCTCTGGATGCACCTGTGGGATACGGCGGGCATCATGGAACGGCTAGTCCGGCAGTGGCTCCCCGAAAGCGTAAAACGGGCCATGGGCTTTGAGTGCGAGGAAGCGTTGCTCGCGCATGCCCGGTTTTTGGGTGGAATCCATGATATAGGCAAGGCTACGGTAGCCTTTCAGGCAAATATCCTGCGCACCCTGCCGGAGGCGCGGCAGCGGCTGGAAACGTTGACGCCGCTGGACTGTCCTGAACAGAACCGCCGGGAGTCGCCGCATGCCCGGGCGGGCGAGGCAATCCTGCTGTGGGATGACTGCCCCGGCGGGATCGCCTCCATTGTGGGGGCGCACCACGGCAAGCCACAGAGCTGCGCGGCGGTCGATGATCAGTTAGAGGGGTGGGAGAGCAACTACTACCCCAAGGGACAGAAAAAGGTCTGGGAGGACTTCTGGACAGAACTGCTCATGACTGTTTTGCAGGACTGTGGCTTTGACGACACAGCGGAGTTGGATGATCTGAATCCGCAGGAGGAAGTGCTTCTGACCGGACTTCTGATCATGGCAGACTGGATCGCCAGCAATACGGAATACTTTCCCCTGATCCCGGTAGAGGAGTTGGGCAGCATGGAGGATTACCCGGCGCGGGTGGACAGGGCTTGGGAAAAGCTGGCGCTGCCCTTCCCGTGGGAGGCACAGCCGGGCATCGCAGACCCGCAGGAGTTTGCGGTGCGGTTCGGCTTTGCGCCCAATGCGGTGCAGAGGGCTGTTCTGGAGGCTGTGGATACCGCAGCGGAACCGGGCATCCTGATTTTGGAAGCACAGATGGGCGTGGGCAAAACCGAGGCGGCGCTGGCCGCTGCGGAGGTCATGGCCAGCCGGTTCGGGCTGGGTGGTGTCTTTTTCGGGCTGCCCACACAGGCCACGGCAAACGGCATCTTTCCCCGGCTGCTTGGCTGGGCAGACACACAGTCTGAGGAGACGCTGCCGCAGACTATAAAGCTGGCACACGGCATGGCAGAACTGAACGAGTGCTATCTGCGGCTGCAGGGGCGCGGGGTGCAGTTGGAGGAGGACGCGCAGGAAGCGCATCAGGTGCAGGTACACCAGTGGTTTCGGGGAAACAAGCAGGCACTGCTGGCAAACTTTGTGATTGGCACAGTGGATCAGCTGCTGCTGGCGGCACTTGCCCAGAAGCATGTTATGCTGCGGCATCTGGGGCTTGCGGGCAAGGTGGTCATTATTGACGAGTGCCACGCCTACGATACCTACATGAACTGCTATCTGGACCGCGCACTGGAATGGCTGGGTTGGTACAAGGTGCCGGTCATCCTGCTGTCAGCCACCCTGCCTGCCCGGCGGCGCGCGGAACTGGTCGAGGCTTACCAGCAGAAAAAGGCTGTCCCGGACGCCCCATGGAAAACCAGCTGCGGCTATCCGCTGCTGACATGGACGGACGGCGCAGAGGTAAAGCAGAAGGCTATCCCATCGGATGCACCCGGTCGAACGGTGCAGATAACTACGCTCACAGAGCCGGAGCTGCCCGCGCTGCTGCGCCGGAAGCTGGCAGAGGGCGGCTGCGCGGGAGTGATCGTCAACACGGTCAAAAAGCGCAGAAGATCGCGCAGCTGCTGCGGGAAAGCCTGCCGGACAAAGAGGTGCAGCTGTTCCATGCGCAGTTCCTGATGCCGGACCGCGCAGCGCGGGAAGAGCAGCTGATGGCACGCATTGGCAAGGGCTCTGCACCGGAGCGCCGGAACGACCTGATCGTGGTGGGCACGCAGGTGATGGAGCAGTCGCTGGACATTGATCTGGACGTTCTTGTTACAGAGCTTTGCCCCATGGATCTGCTGTTGCAGCGCATCGGACGGTTGCACCGTCACCGCCGCAGCCGCCCCGCCCCATTGCAGCAGGCCTGCTGCGCGGTGCTGGACACCGGGGAAGATGCCTTTGATGCGGGCAGCGAGGCGGTATATGGACAGTGGTTGCTCTGGCGCACCCGGAAGTTTCTACCCCGGAGCATCCGGCTGCCGGAGGAGATCTCTCCGCTGGTGCAGCAGGTCTACGGCTGGGAGCGGGAAGCTCCCGGCGGGGCGCAGGGGGAGGAAATGCGCTCCGTATATGAGCAGACGCAGGAGAAAAAGAAAGCACGCGCCGAAGCATACCTTGTGCCGCAGCCGGAAACGCACCGGCTGGCGCAGCTTAATACGCTGGACGACTGGATGCAGAACGAGGGTGCCCGCTCCGACCCGGCGGCGCGGGCAGCAGTGGGACGGCGACCCCTCGGTAGAGGTGCTTGTAATGCAGTGTCGGGCAGACGGCAGCATCCACTTTCTGCCGTGGCAGGAGGGTGGCAGCGCCGTAGCTGCCGACAGCCCGCCCCCGCCGGAAACGGCACTGAAGATTGCCCGGCAGAAGCTGCGGCTCCCGGCGGTGTTCGGCAAAGCGTGGAAGGTGGACGAGGTCATCCGGGAGTTGGAAGCGGACAACCGCAGCCGCCTTGCGGCGTGGCAGCTGTCGCCGCTGCTGCACGGAGAACTGATCCTGCTGCTGGATGAAAACCTGACTGCCCGGCTTGCGGGCATGGAACTTTGTTATGACCGTGAAAACGGCCTGTATTACCAAAAGGAGGAGACGGATGAAGGAAATTGAATTCAACCTGCTGACCGAACCGTGGATACGGGTGCGGCTGCGGGACAACAGGGTGCGGGAGGTGTCCCTGACCGAGGCGCTGGTGTCGGCGCAGGATTATGTGGACCTTGCGGGCGAGATGCCCACCCAGAACGCCGCCGTGCTGCGGCTGTTGCTGGCGGTGCTGTTCACCGTGTTCTCCCGGGTGGATGCAAAGGGATGCCCCCGCCCGCTGGAGCAGAGCGATGATGCACTGGAACGCTGGAGCGAGCTGTGGCAGCTGGGGCATTTCCCGGCAGAGCCTGTCCGGGACTATCTGGAGCAGTGGAAGGACCGTTTCTGGCTGTTCCACCCGACACACCCCTTCTGGCAGGTGCCGACCCTTAGCAATGGCATTGCGTTTGACGGAAAAAAGTTAAATGGGGAACGAGCGGAAAGCGGTAATAAAACGCCGCTATTTCAGAACATTTCAAAAGCAGAATGTGCGGTACTCACCTATGCACAGGCAGCTCGATGGCTGATTTATCAAAATGGATACGATGAACGCGGCGGCCGCCCGAAGGCTGGCAATAAGCCAAGGCATGGTGTTGGTTGGCTGGGGCAGATTGGGTTTGTGGCTGTTAAGGGGAAAAATCTGTACGAAACGCTGCTGCGGAATATGGCGTTTTCGACGGAGCAGGATGCTCTACAGGAAAAGCAAATGCCTTGCTGGGAGCGGGAGCACGCCAGAACGGAACAGAGCATTGAGATTGTGATGCCGAAAAATCAGGCAGAACTTTTGACCCTGCAATCTAGACGCATTTTGCTGATACGCTCGGAAGAAATGCCCGGTGTAGTCGGGTATGAGGTGTTGGGCGGAGACTATTGGGACAGCGAAAATGCGTTTGGCGAGCAAATGACTCTTTGGCGCAGAACATCGAAGGAAAATGAAAAGGTGACCTATGAACCGCAACAGCATGAGATGGGAAAGCAGCTGTGGCGAGAACTTCCCGCCATGCTGGACCCGGAGGGCCGTAAACCGGGTGTTCTGATATGGAATCAGAAGCTGCAAAGTCTGCGAATCCTGAGCAAAAAAGAACAAATCGTGATTAGTGTGGTCGGAATACGATATGACGATCAGGGAGCATCTGTTAAGGATGTGTATACTGACCAGTTGGAAATGCAACTTGCAATGTTAAACGATCTTGGCCGAAAATGGACGGTGCGTATAAACCGGGAAGTACAGCGCTGTGAAGAAACTGCCAAAAACATTGGCACACTGTGCGTGGAACTGAAGCTTGCCGGGGGATTGGACTACAATAAAGTGAAAGGGTTCAAGGATAAGCAAAAGGTAACGGAGGACGCCCGTGCACAATTCTACTTTGCGGTGGACCAGCCTTTCCGGCAGTGGCTGCAGGCGATCGACCCGGAGCAGGACGACCCGGATGAGGCAGCGCTGCGCTGGCAGGCGCAGGCGCGAAGCATCGCGGAAAAACTGGGAAAACAGATGGTGATGGAGGCCGGAAATGCCGCCCTGAAGGGACACCGCATTGTGGTGGATAAGGATAAAAAGACCGAGCGCACCATCCTGTATACCTCGCCAAAGGCCTATAACTGTTTTCGCGCAAAGCTTTGGGAGATCTATCCCAAAACAGAACCATAAAGGGGGAATTGTATGAAAACACAGGACGTCAAACTATATGCGGCGCAGCAGCTGCACAGGCTTCAGGCTCTGCCGGACAACCAGCGGCGGGCAGAACTGGCAAAGCTGCGTCGGGGCATCGGCCACGCACCCGGCGATCTGCCGGAACTGTGGGGAAGCTTTTTGCTGGAAATGCCGGAAAGCTTTCAGGGCCGCAGTGCTCCCTCGGCGGCAGAGTGGGCGGTCTACCTCGCCCTGACCCTGTATGCTGTGCATCAGCAGGGGAACGACCGCCCCATGAACTGCCCCGGCAACACGCTGGGCCGGGCGGTGCGGCAGCTGGCAGAGCGGAACACTGCCGGACAGGATTGGACCGAGGCCAGCGTGCTCCGGCGGTTCAATGCGCTGGCCACCGCAGAAGAGATCACCGAGATCAGCCACCATCTGCGGGGGATGATCCAGCTGCTGAGCGCCGCAAAGGATGGCGGCATCCCGTTGGACTATCCGCAGCTTGCGGCAGACCTGTATGAATTGCAATGCACCGACCCGCGGTATGCGCAGACCCCCGCCAACGTCCGTCTGCGGTGGGGCCAGGACCTGTACCGCGACCCGAAGCCTGCACCGGATGAGAAAGAAAAGGAGAATTGATTATGAATAAGCGCCTGTATGTTGATTTCCACATTTTGCAGACCGTACCGCCCAGCTGCATCAACCGTGACGATACCGGCAGCCCAAAAACGGCAGTGTACGGCGGTGTGCTCCGCGCCAGAGTTTCCTCACAGGCATGGAAGCATGCCATGCTCGCAGCCTTTGCGGAGAATGCTCAGCTGGATGTGGGCAAGCGCACCAAAAAGGCAGCAGAACTGGTGAAGGAGCAGATCCTTGCACTGGCCCCGGAACTGGATGCGGACAAGCTGGCAAAGAAAGCGCTGGAGAATGCGGGCATCAAGAGCGACGACTAAGGGCACCAAGGCTCTGTTCTTCATGAGCACTACACAGGCAAAGGCATTGGCAGAACTGGCTGTAGAGGGCTCTGCGGATAAAAAGCAGTATCGGGATGCTCTGAAAGCAGCCCCCTCGATGGACATGGCGCTGTTTGGCCGCATGGTGGCAGATGACCCTTCTCTGAACTATGACGCTGCTGCGCAGGTGGCGCACAGTATCTCCACCCATGCTGTGCAGAACGAGTACGATTACTTTACCGCCGTGGATGACTGTCAAGCAGAGGACAACGCCGGTGCAGGCCATCTGGGCACGGTGGAGTACAACTCCTCCACCCTGTACCGCTATGCCACAGTGAACGTGATAGAGCTGGCCGGGCAGCTGGGTGCAGAGCAGACCGCGGAAACGGTGCGGGCCTTTGGTGAGGCGTTCCTCTTCTCCATGCCCACCGGCAAGCAGAACACTTTTTGCAAACCGCACTCTGCCGGATGCGGTATATGTGACCCTGCGGGAGGATCAGCCGGTGAACCTGTGCGGCGCATTCGAGCGGGCCGTTCCCCGCAGTGCGCAGGGGTATGCCGCGCCTTCCAAGGCGGCACTGGCACAGTATGCGCAGCAGATGTACAGCAGCTTTGCCGAGGCCCCGGCGCAAAGCTTTACCGTGGGCAGCGGGCTGGAGGAACTGGCTCCGGCGCAGACGGCAAAGGCTATGCTGGACGCACTGGAAAAGGCTGTCCGGGATGCACTTGCCGGAAATGAGGTGGGGTAATGGCAACGCTGTTGCTTCGGCTGGCAGCGCCTTTGCAGGCGTGGGGCGCGGACTCCAAATTTGAGACCCGCAAGACGGGCCGGGAACCCACCAAGAGCGGCGTGATCGGCCTTTTGGCGGCAGCTCTGGGGCTGCGGCGGGACGAGCGCGAAGCACTGCTCCGATTGACCGGGCTGCGGTTCGGCGTCCGCGTGGAGCGGGAAGGGCAGCTGCTGGTGGACTACCACACGGCAAAGACGCAGGATGAAAAGACCTCTTATGTGACCTACCGCCATTATTTGCAGGACGCCGTGTTTCTGGCCGGTATTGAAAGCGAGGATGCCGCCCTTTTGCAGCAGCTGCAGCAGGCGCTGCTGCACCCGGCGTTTCCGCTGTATCTCGGCCGCCGCTGCTGCCCGCCTACCCTGCCGCTCTGTCTGGGAGTACGCCCGGGCAGCTTGCAGGGAGGTGCTGCAAGCGGAACCGCCCCTGTGCCCGGGACGGCAGAGCCGGATCTTGTTGGACGCCGACCCGCTGGAGCCGGGCACAGCTCCGCAGCGGGATGTGCCGGTGAGCTTTGACCCGCATCATCGGCAGTACGGCTACCGCTCGGTACGGGAGTTTTGGCAGAAAGTGCCGGACAGCCCGGAGACTACGGAGCACGATCCGTTCCGGGAATTGTAAAAAGGGGGCGAGAGAATGTATTTATCACGGGTAGAACTCAATCTCACCCGCCGCAGCACCATGGCTGCGCTGGCGGCACCGCAAAATTGCATGGCGCAGTGGAAAGCGCTTTTGCAGGGGAGCGCCGCCGCAGACTGTGGCGGTTGGATCGTCTGGGAGAGCGGTTGTATCTGCTGCTGCTCAGCGAGGATGCGCCGGAGCTGTCCGGCGTGGTGGAGCAGTTTGGCACCGGAGCGGCTGCGGAGACCCGCAGCTACGACCCGCTTTTGCAGCGGGTGGAGCCGGGCAGCTGCTGGCAGTTTCGGCTGACTGCAAACCCCACAAAAAGCTGCAAAGACCCCCAAAACCCCGCAGCGCGGGGAACTGTAGCCGCACATTGCACGACACAGTACCAGAAGCAGTGGCTGTTGGAGCGCGCCGCAAAGCACGGCTTTGCCCTGCGGGAGGAGGAATTTACCGTGACCCGGGTGCAGTGGCAGCACTTTGCCAAGCACGGCACCCGGCCGGTGACCCTGTTGGCAGTGACCTATGAGGGGCATTTTGCAGGTGACCGATGCAGAGCAGTTCCGGGCACTGCTGTGTCAGGGCATGGGCCGCGGCAAGGCCTATGGCCTTGGACTGATGACCGTTATGCGCGGAGGAAACTGAGATGGACGAGATGCCGGGCATGATCCGGCCGGACCTGCAGGCGCTGCCGCAGGTGAAAGACCGGATGACGTTTCTGTATCTGGAACACTGCACCCTTGGCCGACAGGACGGCGCAATCACCGTTACAGACGAAAAAGGGATCGTTCAGATCCCGGCGGCGGGCATCTCGGTGCTGCTGCTGGGGCCGGGTACACGGGTGACCCACCGTGCCATGGAACTGATGGGAGACACCGGCGTGGGTGCGGTCTGGGTCGGGGAGCACGGTGTGCAGTATTACGCCCATGGCCGTCCCCTGACCACCCACTCGCAGCTGTTGCTGCGGCAGGCAGAGCTTGTCAGCAACACCCGCAAGCACCTGGATGTGGTACGCAAGATGTATCAGCTCCGTTTCCCGGACGAAGATATCTCCCGGCTGACTATGCAGCAGCTGCGGGGACGCGAGGGCAGCCGTGTGCGGCAGGTATACCGCAAAGCTTCCAAGGATACCGGTGTTCCGTGGAGCGGCCGACTGTACCGCCCGGAGGATTTTGCATCGGGAGATGCCGTCAATCAGGCGCTTTCTGCCGGGCACGCCTGTTTGTACGGTCTGGCGCACGCGGTGATCGTGGCATTGGGCTGCGCCCCGGGTCTTGGCTTTGTTCATGTGGGGCACGAGTGCTCCTTTGTGTACGATATTGCCGACCTGTACAAGGCCGAGGCGACCACTTTTTCCCCGCAAACGCGGGGGTGATCCCTACGCAAGCATGGCAATGGACTATAAAACTGTCTTTTTCCCCGCATACGCGGGGTGATCCCAACCTCCGGGTGGTGAAGGTCTACGCCGATCGCTTTTCCCTGCATACGCGGGGGTGATCCCGACCACAACGCCCGCATCAAGGAGGAGCAGAACTTTTTCCCCGCATACGCGGGGGTGATCCCCAGCTTGAGCAGACCATCGCGGCACAGGCCCTCTTTTTCCCCCGCAAACGCGGGGGTGATCCTACCATTCTCACCCCGCTGCCCGCATGGCTGGCCTTTTCCCCGCAAACGCGGGGATGATCCCCATCGGGTGAACCCGCACCACTCGCACTGCCACTTTTCCCCGCATATGCGGGGGTGATCCCGGTGCGCAGATCTTCGGTGCGATGGGCAACACCTTTTTCCCCGCATACGCGGGGGTGATCCTAAATACATGAGAGGAGTGAGCAAATGGCATTATCTTTTCCCCGCATGCGCGGGGGTGCTCCTATGATGTACTCCGATTACTGCATGGTCGCCAACTTTTCCCCGCATACGCGGGGATGATCCCCGGAAGGCTGCCGTGAAGCCGCCCAGCGTGTACTTTTCCCCGCATACGCGGGGGTGATCCCTCTAAAGCCGCCGGTCATATTCTCCACGTCCTCTTTTCCTCGCATACGCGGGGGTGATCCTATGATGTACTCCGATTACTGCATGGTCGCCAACTTTTCCCCGCATGCGCGGGGATGATCCCAACGCCGATGAGCAGACCCGCTTCCTGAGCGGCTTTTCCCCGCATACGCGGGGGTGATCCCGACGCGATGTCCTCGACGCCGTACCAGACCTTCTTTTCCCCGCATACGCGGGGGTGATCCTGAATCCCAGCGCCTACGGCGGACACTCTTCTGCTTTTCCCCGCATACGCGGGGTGATCCCGGAACCGGCACGGAGCTGTATAACCGGGCCAACTTTTCCCCGCATACGCAGCGCTTACAAAAAAGAAACACGGGTGCAACGGAAAGTGAAATGATATTTCTGGAAAGGAGAACTCTGCAATTTTATCGCCCGCTCAGAGGGCTATCAAGAACCCCCGCAAGGTTTTGCGTGAGGGCTTGAGAAAGCACCAATAAAGCGAACAAAGCCCCCGGTTTCTGTGATAGGAAGCCGGAGGGCTTTTTGCGTCTTGTTTTGCGGGCGAAAAGAAGGTACAACAATAGCAAGTGACTCACATCTGCGAGGTGATACCATGCTGAACATCTCTATGACTCACTGACAGCCAGCAATGTGCAGCTTAAAGGTGTTGAAAAGTTTACATGGATATGATTGATTCGATCTGTGCGCTGTGGTAATATAAGAGAAGGAAAGGCGGTGAGTCTGTGGCAGAAAAAGACGCGTCGGAAAAGATTCTGGAATCCTACAATGATGTATTCTCTGATATCGTAAACGTGCTGTTATTCAACGGAAAGCAAGTTTTAGGCGCAGATGAATTGGAAGATCAGGCTCCGCGCACCTATTATAAAGCGGATGGCAGACTCCATGAAATTGAACGCGATGTTTCCAAACGCTGGAAGAACGGTAATATCCGGGTGGCGTGTATCGGCTTTGAAAACCAGACTGCATCCGACCCGGATATGCCGCTCCGAGTGATAGGCTATGATGGTGCAGAGTATCGGGCAGCTTCTGGGAGATCATGATACAGGAAGCCGCTACCCAGTCGTGACGCTGGTGCTCTATTTTGGTCATGAGAAACCGTGGAGCGGGCCGCTTTCTCTGAAAGAACGGCTGAACGTTCCAAACGAGTTTGAGCCATACGTCAACGATTATAAAATCAACCTGTTCCAGATCGCGTATCTGAACCGTGAGCAAGTAGAGCTGTTCCAAAGCGATTTCAAGGTGGTTGCAGACTACTTTGTGCAGAAAAGAGAGAATGGCGATTATGTGCCAAGTTCACAGGATCTGACACATGTGCAGGAAACGCTTCAGTTGTTGAGCATCATGACGAATGACCACCGATTTGAAGACGCATATAATACCAGTACCGATGACAGGAAAGGAGGCCCACGCAATATGTGTGATGTGCTTGATAAAGTGGAAAGCAGGGGCATTGAAAAAGGCATTGCAAAAGGCATTGTGAAAGGCGAGAGCCGTGGTGAAAACAAAATGGCTTTGCTGGTTAAGAAGCTTCTTGACCAGAATCGCATTGACGATGTAAAGAGGGCTTCTGAAGATGAAAAGAGCCGCGCGGAATTGATGAAAGAGTTTGGAATTCGTTAATGTAGGTTCGATACAATATGTGTGATTGCAAAAGGCATTGAAAAAAGCATTCGCCCCTTGGCTGTACCCCCGCCAAGAGGCTTTTTCTGTCCGCCCGTTTTCCTTTGACCTCCAGCAAAATGCCCAGTAGAATCCACCTGAAATTGTCACATGAAACAAAAATCAAAAAAGGGTATTGAATAAATGGTGACAAAATGGTAATATGAGCTTAACAAATCAGGCGAACAGAAAACGCCTGAATGGGTGCAGTGTGAAAACTATTTTGGAGGATACGATTATGAAAATGTTTAAGAAACTCATGGCCGTTGCGCTCGCTGGCGTTATGGCTCTGGCAGTCCTGACCGGCTGTGGCACTTCTGTGAATGAGAAGGAAGTCATTAAGATTTTCAATGATACGCTGAAGACTGTGGCGGCAGAGCAAGCACTGGCTAAAAAGGATGTCAAGATTGAGTCTGTTAAGGCTGATTCTGACATGAAGGCAAAGGCACAGAGTGTTGCAAAGATTATGGCAACGGATGAAAAGACTACTTGGAAAGAGCAGTTTAATGCTAAGATGACTGAAATCCAGAAGGCTGTTGCTGGCGACGATACTACCAACGAGTATATGGTTGGTGTTGCACCGAAAGTAAAGTATGATAGCAAGCTGTATAATACGCTGGATAGTGGCATTGATGCTCTTTCGATTATTGTTAACAGTGTGACTTTCAACAGCGTTAAGAAAAACACTGAGTACGAAGAAATTGATGGCGCTGTGTCGCTGATTGGCTTTGCAGACACCACTATCAATGGAACCACGTACACTGTTGCAGTTATTAAGATTCCTACCCAGAAGGTAAACCACTAATAAGTTCCTACGACAAATTGGGCATTGCATCACTGAATATACCCTTTGAACTGCACCAAATGACCCGTTGAATCAACGAAGCCCCGGAGTGAACATTGCGGTTTCATTCCGGGGCTTTTTGTGCAAAAAGAAACGCCCAAAACAAGCCGAACGCTTGACAATTGGACGTAGGAAGGTTATACTACAAATAGAAAAGGCGCTGGCCCGCAAACGGCTAGCTCCTTACCGGCATATCAAAAGAAGATGACCGCCGTAGGTTGGAAGCTATGAGGCGGTCATTTCTTTTTTGCTCATTTTTGGTCTGAAGCTCTTTGAGGCGGAGCACGATATCGATCGTGTCGTAGATCACTGTGACGATCAGCATCAGCAAACTGATGCCAAGGGCCAGCAGAGTCAAAAGTTCAGATAATGTCATGTGACATTCCCCCTTTTCGGAAGTAAAAAACGACCGAGAAGGGAAAACTTGCAAAAGTCGCCCTCCCGGCGTTGTGTTTGAAAAACAAAACCGTCCGGTAGGGAGCTGCCGCCTGCGTTTAGGGCGCAGTGCCTTTCTGCCATCGCAAGATGGCAATTACAGGATAACACAAAAATCGACAGAACGCAATAAGATATTGAGATGTTCCCCGGAAGGAGCCCCACGGTTTCGTTCCGGGGCTTTTTTGCGCAAAAAGAAACGCCCAAAACAAGTTGAACGCTTGACAATTGGACGTAGGAAGGTTATTCTACAAATAGAAAAGGCGCTGGCTTGCAAACGGCGGGCTCCTTACCGGCAATCACTCATTCCATAGTGGAGCGAGTAACCGCGAGCTTGGGGATGCAATGGCGGTTACTCGCTTTTTTGTTGAAATTTAGCTGGTAATGTGATATTCTGCAAATGCCGCTCCACTCCTCTCATTTTCATGGGAAGGAGGTGATCCCCGTGGAGATGGTGTTTACATTCGTTCTGTCCGTCGCAGCAGGTATAGTGGCTTACTATATTTGCAAGTGGCTTGACGACCAGTTCAAGGGCGGTAAGCACTAAAAACAGGAAGCCCCTCGGTAGTAGCGATACCGGGGGGCTTCTTGTTTGCTTACGTGTCTCCATGGAGACTTATTTACATTCGTTAACTCTATTATATGCACTTGGGCCTAAAAGTCAAGCGCGGTTTCACATCTTGGCGGCTCCCTGCATAGCCTGTCGTAAACCTTGGGAGGGGGAGCGGGCATGGAGGAACGGAAACGGTTTGCGGTGATCGGCGGGGACGCGCGGCAAGCGGCGGCGGGCCGGGCGCTGGCGCGGGCGGGGTACGAAGTGTGCGGCGCGGAAGAGGTGGCACGAGCGGATTACATCCTGCTGCCGCTCCCGCTGGACGAGGCGCGGACGCCGCTTGCCGCGCTGCTGCGGGCGGCGAAGCCGGGGGCACTGGCGCTGGGCGGGAAGCTGTCGGCGGAGGCGCAGCAGATCGCGCGGGAGGCCGGGGTAGAGCTGGTGGATTACTTCACGCGGGAGGAGCTGACCGTGCGGAACGCCATCCCCACGGCGGAGGGGTGCATCGGCATTTTGCTGGCGCGGCGGTCCCAGACGCTCTGGGGCAGCGGCGTGCTGCTGGCCGGGTTCGGGCCGGTAGGGCAAGCACTGGGGGTGCGGCTGGCCGCGCTGGGCGCACAGGTGACGGTGGCCGCGCGGCGGGCCGGGCCGCGGGCGCTGGCCGAAAGTCTGGGGCTGCGCAGCATTCCGCTGGCGGCGGTGGCCGGGGCGGCCCCAGCATTTGATACGGTGGTGAACACCGTCCCCGCCCCGGTGCTGACCGAGCCGGTGCTGGCAGCCCTGCGGCCGGGGAGCCTGATCGTTGATCTGGCATCGCGGCCCGGTGGAACAGACTTTGCGGCGGCGCAGCGGCTGGGCCATACGACGGTCCATGCGCTGAGTCTGCCCGCCGCCTGTGCACCGGAAACGGCGGGTGGGTTTGTGGCGCAGACGGTCTGCGCGATGATACAGGAGCGGGAGGGGAGAGCATGAACACACCGCGAGGGCGGATCGCGTTTGCGGTCTGCGGGAGCTTTTGTACGCTGGGCACGGCCACGGCACAGGCCGGGCGGCTGGTGCGGCAGGGCTGGGAGCTGCTGCCGGTGATGAGCTTTGCAGCGTCCCGGCTGGACACCCGCTTCGGCACGGCGGCGGAATGGAAGGCGCGGCTGGAGGAGCTGACCGGGAACCCGGTGCTGGATACCCTGCAAGCCGTGGAGCCGCTGGGGCCGAAGCGGCTGGCTGAGGCGCTGGTCATTGCGCCCTGCACCGGAACGACACTGGCCCGGCTGGCGGTGGGCCTTTCCGACACGCCGGTGACGCTGGCGGCGAAAAGTCTGCTGCGGGTGGGGTGCCCGGTTTTGATCGCCGTCTCCACCAACGACGGGCTGGGGGCATCGGGGAGAACATCGCCCGGCTGCGCCAGCGCAAACATTACTATTTTGTGCCCTACGGGCAGGATGACCCGGCCGCGAAGCCGCAGAGCCTGAAGGCGGATTTCGCCCTGCTGCCCGCTGCGCTGGAAGCGGCGCTGGCCGGGCGGCAGATCCAGCCCTGCTGCGGGAGAGGATCGGGGCGTGAAGGGGCGCATTTCTCTTTTCAGGCGGGGCAAAGTGTGGTATACTAAAACAGATTAAAGGAACAACGGAGTATACCAGATGAAAAAACAGATCACCGTGCTGTGCGCGGCCCTGCTGTGCCTGTTGGCGGCTTTTGCGCCCGGCGCGGCGGCGGCACCGGCCCTGACGACCACCGAAGCTTACTGCATCATTGACGCGGACACCGGGCTGGTGCTGGCGCAGCAGAATATGGACGAGGAACTGCACCCGGCGTCGATCACCAAGGTGATGACGCTGGGCCTTGCCTGTGAAAAGGCGCAGGGCCAGTGGGACGGCGTGAAGCTGGCCGTCAGCCACGAGGACGTTTACTCGCTGGCGGGTACTGATTCCAGCCACATCGCATTGCAGGAAGGGGAGGAAGTTCCCCTGACGGATGCGCTGTACGCCACCATGATGGCCAGCGCCAACGACGGCGCGAACCTGCTGGCGGAATATTTCGGCGGCGGCACCATCGCCGACGGTGTGGCTGCGATGAACGCACAGGTAGCGGAGCTGGGCTTGCAGCACACCCACTTCGCGAACCCCCACGGCATCAGCGACGAGGACCACTACACCAGCTGCTACGATATGGCGCAGATCCTGCGCTGGGCGCTGACCCAGCCGGGCTTTGAGACCCTTTTCACCCGGAACGAGATGTACACCATGGCCCCCACCAACATCCAGCCCGTGACCCGGTACTTCCACCAGCAGGATAAGATGCGGGTGGGGTCCAGCCGGTACTATATCCCGGCCATTTTGGGCTCGAAGATCGGCTACACCAACATTGCCCGCTACAGCTACGTCTGTCTGGCGGAGCAGAACGGCGTCCGGCTCATCTGCGTGACCATGCAGAGCAACCTGAAGACCGACAAGTACAACGACGTCCGCACCCTGCTGGATCACGCCTTTGCGACCTTTACCGGCTACACCGACATCCCCGCGCAGGGGGTGACGGCCCAGATGGAGGTGGTGGGCGGCGGCAGCGCCATGGGTACTGTGACCGTCAGCGACCCCGGTGTGCGGCTGCTGTTGGCCGACGGCCTGACCGCCGACAATGTGTCGGTGAGCCTTGAACTGCCCGAACGCTATATTTTGGGGGTTGACCCGGAGGCTTACGCGGTGTATACCATTCAGGGCGGCGATGTGCAGGAATCCACCTCCGTCCGGGTCAAGGCGAACATCGAGGGGCTGGAAGAGGTCGTCGCGGACAACGCGAACGTTCAGCTCCCCGCCTCCCGCAATATCAAGAAAACCGCGGGCGGCTTGCTCGCCATCTCCCTCGGTGCCACGGCGCTGGCGGCGGTGGTGGTGTTTGCAGTCATACGCATCCGAGCGAAGAGAAAACGTAAGCCGAGAAGTAAGCACTGACGATAGAGCGCAAGGCCCGGCTGCTGCCGGTATGCGCTCAGACTTGCCCGATATGCCAAGGGCTCCCACTTTGAGGAAAGACTCTCCGGCCGGGGAGAGATGTCGCGAAGCGACAGAGTGGGAATCTGGCACGCGAAGCGTGACTGAGAGGGCGAGCTATCTACCCTGCGCAAAAGTCCTTCGGGACTTTTCATATACAACAAAAAGAAAATAATTTTTAAAAGAAAACAGAGAGGAAACGAACTATGGGCAAATTTACTTTTACGCAGACCGAGATCCCCGGTGTTGTGGTCATTGAGCCGCAGGTGTTCGGCGATGACCGCGGCTATTTCATGGAGACGTATCAGAAGGATCAGTTCGCAGAAGCCGGCATCGACAAAGAGTTCGTGCAGGACAACCAGAGCCGCTCCACCCGCGGCGTGCTGCGCGGTCTGCACTTCCAGACCAAGCACACGCAGGGCAAGCTGGTCCGGGTGACCAAGGGCGAAGTGTATGACGTAGCCGTGGACTGCCGCCCCCACAGCGCCACCTTCGGCAAGTGGGTGGGCGTGACCCTGTCCGAGGAGAACAAGAAGATGTTCTATATCCCCGAAGGCCTTGCCCACGGCTTCCTCGTGCTGAGCGATGTGGCGGAATTCTGCTACAAGTGCACCGACGTCTACGACCCCACCAGCGAGGGCGGCATCCCCTACGATGACCCCACCGTCAACGTTCAGTGGCCGGACTGCGGCTGCGAGCACAAGACCAGCGCCAAGGACAAGCTGCATGAGTCCTTTGCAGCCCAGAAGTTCGAATTTTTTGAAAAGTGGTGATCGCCTGTGGCAAAACTGAAAGGAATGCTCAACGGCTTTTGGCGGTACCGCTATCTGCTGTGGAACCTCGTCAGCCGTGACTTCAAGCTCAAATACCGCCGCAGCGTTCTGGGCGTAGTGTGGAGCGTGCTGAACCCGCTGCTGATGTGCCTTGTGTACTGGGCCGTGTTCAGCAGCCTGATGGACATGCGGGGCAGCGGCATCGACAACTTCCCGGTCTTCCTGATGTGCGGCCAGCTGCTGTTCAACTTCTTCAACGAGGCTACCTCAGCCAGCATGTCCAGCGTGCTCAGCGCCGCGCCCCTGCTGAAAAAAAGTGTATATCCCCAAGTATATCTTCCCGCTGGAAAAGTGCTGCTTCGCCATGGTGAACTGCGTGTTCAGCTTTGTGGCCCTGCTGTTGGTGATGATCTTCACCGGGGCACCGTTCCACCTGACGCTCCTTGAGGCACTCTACCCGCTGGTGACCCTCTTCTTCTTCAGCCTCGGCGTCGGGCTTTTCCTCGCGGCGGCGACGGTCTTCTTCCGGGATATCATGCACATCTGGAGCGTCTTCACCACGGCGCTGCTCTACTTCTCCGCCATCTTCTACGACCCCACCCAGATGACCTTCTCCATCGGCGGCTTCAACATGCAGCAGATCATCAAGCTGAACCCGATGTATTGGTATATCACCGGTTTCCGCCGCACCCTGATGTGGGGCATCCCGCTGGACTTCAACATGTTCGCGGTCTGCGGCATCTGCGCGGTGCTGTCCATGGTGGTGGGCGTCTGGATGTTCCGCAAAACGCAGGATCGCTTCGTGCTGCACATTTAAGGAGGGGACAAAATGGAACCGATCATCAAAGTGGACAATGTTTCCATGTGCTTCAACCTCTCCACCGAAAAGCACGAGAGCTTGAAAGAATACCTGCTGGCCATGGTGCAGGGCCGTCTGCAATACGACGAGTTCTACGCCCTGAAAGATGTCAGCCTTGACATCATGCCCGGCGATTTTTACGGCCTTGTGGGCCTGAACGGTTCGGGCAAGTCTACCCTGCTCAAGACCATTGCGGGCGTGTACAAGCCCTCCAAGGGCAAGGTGACCGTCAACGGCACCATCGCCCCGCTCATCGAGCTGGGCGCGGGCTTCGATATGGACCTGACTGCCCGCGAGAACATCTACCTGAACGGCACGGTGCTGGGCTTCTCGCCCAAGTACCTCGACGAAAAAATTTGACGAGATCGTGGAGTTCAGCGAACTGCAGAACTTCCTCGACGTCCCGCTCAAGAACTACTCCTCCGGCATGGTGGCCCGCATTGGCTTTGCCATTGCCACCATCACCAAGCCCGACATCCTGATCGCGGACGAGGTGCTGTCGGTGGGCGATTTCCTCTTCCAGCAGAAGTGCGAAAAGCGGATGCAGGAGCTGATGGCGGGCGGCACTACGGTCATTCTGGTGTCCCACTCCATCGAGCAGATCGAGCGGATGTGCAGCAAGGTGGCATGGCTGAGCCACGGCCACCTGAAGATGAACGGCGACACCAAGACGGTCTGTGACGCTTACAAGGCGACCCAGCGCGGCGAGGCATGAGATGAATGTACGACTGAAACGCGCCAAGGAGCTGGCGGGCTATGCTGTCCAGTTGACGAAAGATGAGGGCCTCGGCACCATGCTGGCGCGGGGGGCCGGCTTCGTCAAGCGCCGGTGCTTCGGCAAAAAGGCCCGGTATCTGCCCACGAAAAAGGTGCTGGAAGCCCAAAGGGCCGAACTGGCCGGGCAGACGGCGGACTCCTGCGGGCTGCCCACCATCTCGATCTTGACCCCGCTGTACAATACGCCGGAACCATACCTGCGGGAATTTCTGGATTCTTTTGTGGATCAGACGGCTCCCAACGGCCAGCTCTGCCTTGCCGATGCGTCCGACGCGGAACACGATGCCGTAAAACGGATCGTGGAGGAATATCAGGCGAAGAATCAACGCATCGTATACAAAAAGATCGAAAATAAGGGCATTGCGGCGAACACCAATGCCGCCGCTTCCCTTGCCACCGGGGACTATCTGGCCCTTGCGGACCACGACGACATTCTGGCACCCCACGCGATGTACACGATGGGCAAGGCCATCCTGCAATTGCGGGAGCGGGGGGAGCCGGATGGCTTCCTTTACAGCGATGAAGCGCTCTTCTCCAAGAGCATCCAGCGGCCCATCGTAGCGCACTTCAAGCCGGACTATGCGCCGGATTACCTGCTCTGCTGCAACTACATCTGCCATTTGGCCGTGTTCCAAAAGGCCCTGTGGGATGCCGTGGGCGGCGAGCGGCCGGAGTGCGATGGCAGTCAGGACCACGACCTCTTCCTCCGGCTCATCGAGCAGGTGGGCGGCGCGGCCCATGTGCCGCAGGTGCTCTATTATTGGCGGGTCCATGCGGGGTCTACTTCTGGCGGCACCGAGGCCAAGCCCTATGTGGCAGCAGCAGCCAAAAAGGCGCTGGCCGACCACTTGGCCCGCACCGGCCGCACCGGTACGGTGGAGGACGGCCTCTTCCCCAGCACTTACCGGGTGAAGTGGGACATCGAGGGCGACCCGAAGGTGAGCATTCTCATCCCCAACAAGGACCACACCGATGACCTCGAAAAGTGTCTGCAAAGCATCTGGAAAAAGACGACATGGGACAACTACGAGATCATCGTCATCGAAAACAACTCCACTGACCCGGCCACCTTCGCCTACTACGAGAAGGCGAAACAGCGATACGACGGCCTGAAGGTGGTCACCTACCCGGAAAAGGGCTTCAACTTCTCCGGCATCAACAACTTTGGCCGGAAAGCGGCAGCGGGGGATTACCTGCTGCTGCTCAACAACGATGTGGAAGTCCGCAACGGGGACTGGCTGACTGAGCTGCTGCGGCAGTGCGCCCACAAAGGGCGGTGCGGCCATCTGCGGGGCCATGCTCTACTACCCGGACGAGACGCTCCAGCATGCGGGCGTCATCACGGGCCTTGGCGGCTACGCGGGCCACAGCCACAAGTCCAAGCAGAAGGGCGGCAGCGGCTATCTGTTCCGCATCGCCACCGTGCAGGACTTCTCGGCGGTGACAGGGGCCTGTCTGCTGGTCAAGGCCAGCGTCTACGACGAAGTGGGCGGGCTGGATGAACAGTTCGCCGTGGCGTTCAACGACGTGGACTTCTGCCTGCGGGTGCGGGATGCGGGCTGCCGCATCGCATGGACCCCCTACGCCGAACTGACCCACTACGAGAGCAAGAGCCGCGGCGGCGACGAAAAAGATCCCGCCAAGGCGGCCCGCTTTGCCGCCGAACAGCAGCGGCTCTATACCATCCACGGGAAGGAAAACATCCTCGACGACCCCTACTACAACCCCAACCTGACCCGCGACCGGGAGGATTTTTCGGAGAGCGACGATCTGCGCGGGCTGAAAGCGGGGAAGGTGACAGTGCGTTTTCGCGGAGGCGAAGCATGAACATCCTAGGCCATTTTGAGACCATCACCCGCCACAAGCTGCTGGTGATGAAATACTGCTTTGAATGCGGCCTGTACGAGCAGGGCTTGGCCCACGACCTGAGCAAATACAGCCCCACGGAGTTCATCCCCGGCTGCATCTACTATCAGGGCGACCACAGCCCCAACGAGGCCGAGCGGGACGCCAAGGGCTACTCCTCGGCGTGGCTCCACCACAAGGGCCGGAACAAGCACCACCTCGAATACTGGATCGACTACAGCACCAATAAATCCGGCATGACCGGCATGAAGATGCCGCTGCGGTATGTCTGCGAGATGATCTGCGACCGGGTGGCGGCCAGCCAGATCTATCTGGGCGAAAAATACACCGATGCCTCCCCGTGGGAATACTACGAGCACAGCAAAGATCATTACATGCTCCACCCGGAGACCCGCGCCCTGCTGGAAAAGCTGCTGAAAATGGTGCGCGACCTTGGGCAGGAGCGGACCTTCGCCTACATGAAATTATTACTGGGCTGCTCGGACACCTACTGAGAACAAAAGGAGCTGCTGCACATTCGGCGAAACGATGTGCAGCAGCCCCTTTTTGTTTGTTGAGATCAGTCCAAGGTGACGGGTACTTCCGGTTTGTTGGCGGTACGGGCACTGGTACGGCCTTCCGGTTCGATCTCACCGGCGGCGGTCAGGCTGAACTTGGTCAGGGTCGGGCCGACCAGCTCATACACGAGCACCGAGAAAAGCACGACGTTCCGCACCATGTGGCCGTCGGAAAGCTCGGCGGCTTCGGCTGCCATGCCCAGCGCCACACCGGCCTGCGGCAGCAGCGTGATGCCAAGGTACTTCTGGATCTTTTCGCTGCAGTGGGTGGCGCGGCAGCTCACGTAGGAGCCGCTGATCTTGCCCAGCGAGCGGGAGGTGATGTACACCACGCCGATGAGGAGCACCAGCGGGTTCGACAGGATGTTCAGGTCCAGCTCTGCGCCGCTGAGTACGAAGAAAAGGATGTTCACCGGCGACACCCAGCGATCGAGGCGGTCCATCAGCTCATCAGAAGTGGGGCAGATGTTGCAGAAGACGGTGCCCGTCATCATGCAGACCAGCAGCAGCGAGAAGCTGCAGTGTACTGGCCCGATCTGGAAGGAGAGCATCGAGAGGCCCACCGTCAGCAGGACAAAGGCGACGGAGAGGCTCATGCGCTTGGAGCGGGAGTGGAAATAGACTTCCAGCTGGTTGAGCACGAAACCGGCCAGCGCACCCAGCCCCAGTGAGATGACGATCTCCACCAGCGGCTCGACGACGACGCTGATGGGGTCGATACGGCCCTGCTCCAGCGCGTTCGCCACGCCGAAGGAAGCCGAAAAGAGCACCAGACCCACGGCGTCGTCGATGGCAACGACATTTCGCAAAGCTCAACTCTGAAGTTTTCTTAACGAGCTTGTATCCAAACAAAAACCGGGTGGCTGGAGGTGACCCCAGCTGCCCGGTTCGGCAACATTATTCCAAAAGAAACAACAAGTTTTATTTTAGTTGAATTTGAAGAGCTTCTGCGCGATGCGGTAGCAGCCGATGACGATGGTATCCCCCTTGGGGAAGTTGAGGTTGGTCACGCCGCCGAAGCCGTAGCGGATGGAGTGGAAGACGGCGGGGCTGGTGTGGGCCTTGAGGTAGCTCCACAGGTCGGCCTTCTTGGCCTTGGCCTCGGCGCTGCCGTCCAGCAGCAGGAAGATATCGCTGACGGCCATCATCATGGACAGGTAGTGCAGCATGTAGCTGCGCAGACGCTTCTCGTTCTTGAGGGCGTCGAGGTCCTGACAATCGATCATGTGCTTGGTGACGCGGAGCTGCTGGTCTACACGCTTGACCATGACGCTCTCGTTCACGCTCTGGTCGGAGCGGCCGATGAAGTAGCGGTAGAGGTCAAGGTTCATGTAGTACATGCTCTTGACGTAGGGCAGCGGCTGGTAGACGAAGATGTTGTCCACGTAGAAGGTATGCTTGGGCAGCACCATGCCGCACTTGCGCAGCACCTCAGTGCGGTAGATGACCGAGTGCATCAGCAGGTTCTGGTCCGGGCGGAAATGGCCCACGTGCATCCAAGTGAAGAGCCGGTTCTCCGGGAAGACGTTGGTGTAGCGGACGGTGTGGCTGGTGTTGTCCTCCACATGCTCGTACACGTAGTTACAGATCATCAGGTCGGGGGCGGTGCCGCGGGCCGCGAGGGTCTGCAGCTTGGCCAGCACGGTCTTGAGGGCGGCGGTGTCGAGCCAGTCGTCGCTGTCCACGACCTTGTAGTACAGGCCGGTGGCGTTCCGGATGCCCTGATTGACGCCCTCGCCGTGGCCGCCGTTCTCCTGATGGATGGCCTTGACGATGGTGGGGTACTTCTCGGCATATTCGTCGCAGATGGCGGGGGTCTCGTCCTTGACGGAACCGTCGTCCACGAGGATGATCTCGGCCTGTTCTCCGGCGGAGAGCAGGGTCTCGATGCAGTGACGCATATAAGCGGCAGAATTATAGCAGGGGACTGCAAATGTGATCAATTTCTGCATGGTTTAAAATGCTCCTTTTTCGTTGGGTCCGGCACAAAAAACAGCCGGGATGGAGATATGTAGTCTCATTATATCATTTTCGCGCCTGAAAAGCTATCGATTGTAAAAAAATCCTTGTGACATTTCGTTCGTTTTGCCGAAAAGGAGGCCCTCCGGCGCGCAAACCGGCGTTTTTTGTGGTATACTGGTAAGGCTCCAAAGGCAGTGCTCATCTATTATAACGGAGGAACTCATGGAAAACCCGCATTCGATCTTAAAAAAAGTGTTCGGCTATGACGGCTTCCGCCCCGGACAGGAGCAGATCGTCTCCCGGCTGCTGGCCGGGCAGGACGTTCTGGCCGTGATGCCCACCGGTGCGGGCAAGTCCATCTGCTATCAGGTGCCCGCGCTGCTGCTGCCGGGCATCACCATCGTGGTGTCGCCGCTGGTCAGCCTGATGAAAGATCAGGTGGGGGCGCTGGTACAGGCCGGCGTGGCGGCGGCGTTCCTGAACAACAGCCTGACCGACAACCAGAAGGCCCTGATGCTCCGCCGTGCGCGGGAGGGCTGGTATAAGATCATCTATGTGGCCCCGGAGCGGTTGGAGATGCCGGGCTTCCAGCGGTTTGCGCAGGAGCGGGAGATCAGTATGGTGACAGTGGACGAGGCCCACTGCATCAGCCAGTGGGGGCAGGACTTCCGCCCCAGCTACCTCCGCATCAAAGAGTTCGTGGAGACCCTGCCCAAGCGCCCGGTCATCGGAGCCTTCACGGCCACGGCCACCGCCCATGTCCGGGACGACATCCGCAGCCATCTGGATCTCCACGACCCCTATGAGGTCATCACCAGCTTCGACCGCCCGAATCTCTACTTCGGCACCCGCCGCGCCCTGCCCAGCGAAAAGCCGCGGGTCCTGTTGGATCTGGTGCTCAAAGAGCGGGACAACGCGGGCATCATCTATTGCAGCACCACCAAGCAGGTGGACGAGACGACCCGTCTGCTCCAGAGCCGGGGCATCCGGGCGGCGGCGTATCACGCTAAGCTCGACCCGGAGACCCGGCGGAAAAATCAGGACGACTTCCTTTACGACCGGGTGCAGATCATGGTGGCCACCAACGCCTTTGGCATGGGCATCGACAAGCCCAACGTCCGGTTCGTCATCCATTACAATATGCCCAAGGATCTGGAAAGTTACTATCAGGAGGCGGGCCGCGCGGGCCGCGACGGGGAACCGGCTCGCTGCACCCTGCTCTACTCCGGCACCGACGTGCGGACCATCCGCTTCTTCATCGACAAGGAGATGGAAGCGGACAACGGCCTCCCGGCGGACGTCAAAGCCGAAGCGGCCCGCAAAGCCGAGGAACGGCTCAAGTACATGACCTTCTATTCCACGACGCCGCGCTGTCTGCGGAGCTTTCTGCTCAACTACTTCGGCGAGACTGCGGCCCCCAGATGCGGCAACTGCTCCAACTGCCGGATGTCGGAACAGGCCGCCGAGGAGATGCAGCAGCAAGCCGCACAGGCCAAGGAGCGCGCCGCCGCCAGCGCCAAGCGTCTGGCCGGTGTCCGCCGCCGCGCAGCCGATGCCGAACCGCTGAGCGAAGCCGACGAAAAGCTGCTGGCCGGGCTGTATGCCCTGCGCAAGCGGCTGGCCGCGAAGCAAAAGGTGCCCGCCTATATGATATTCAACGACGCCACCCTCCGCGAGATGACACAGAAGAAGCCCCTCAGCCTCGACGAGCTGCTGAACATCACCGGCGTGGGCGAAAAGAAAGCCGCCCACTATGGCCGGGACTTCCTCCGCATCATCGAAGACGCGGTGGAGTCACGATAAACGAAAAGCGTTCTGGTTTCCACATTGCCCTGCCGGGCGGTGGAAAACAGAACGCTTTGTTGTTACATCGTATGCGTGGCGAAGACCTTCTCATCCTCCCACCAGACCGGCTGCCCGGCGGCAAGAGACTTGGGCACATCCAGCAGACGCTGATTGGAGCTGCCGCGGAAGCGCAGGGAGATATCGTGCTTTGCCTCGACGAAGCGGCCGTCTACGAGGACGTCCAGCAGGGCCAGCAGCTCGTCGGTGACTTCGCACCGGGCGGGACAAGGGTCCTTGCCGGTGAGCTGCTCCCACGTATAGCCGGAGTAGCACCAAACGGTCTTGTTCGGGTAGAGGGCTTTGAAATTCCGGACGAAGGGGAGAAGCTCCCGCTGGTTTTCCGGCTCCATGGGCTCGCCGCCCAGAAGGCTCAGCCCGGTGATGTAGGCGGGCTGGCAGGAGGCGAAGACCTCGTTGCGGATGGCCTTGTCGAAGGGCTTGCCGTAGCCGAAATCCCATGCCACCTCGTTGAAGCAGCCGGGGCAGTGGTGGCGGCACCCGGAGACGAACACACTCGTCCGCACGCCGGGGCCGTTGGCGATGTCATAGTATTTAATGGTAGCGTAATTCATGGTAAATATCAGAAAATTGACTCCTTCCGTCATCGCTTGCGCGATGCGCCTGAGAAGGTCACAGGTGTAAAACGCGGTCCTTGATCTCCTGCGTGCGGCCCTGATTCCAGAACTGAGTGCCGATGTAACCGCAGGTGCGGCGGGCGACATTCAGCTTATTCTGGTCGCGGTTGCCGCACTTGGGGCACTCCCACACCAGCTTGCCGTCGTCCTCAACGATCTTGATCTCGCCGTCGTAGCCGCAGCACTGGCAGTAGTCGGACTTCGTGTTCAACTCGGCGTACATGATGTTGTCGTAGATGAACTGCAGCACGCTTATGACGGCTTCCAGATTGTCCTGCATGTTGGGCACTTCCACATAGCTGATGGCGCCGCCCGGCGACAGCCTCTGGAACTCGCTCTCGAACTTCAGCTTGGTGAAAGCATCGATGGGCTCGGACACATGGACATGGTAGCTGTTGGTGATATAGTTCTTGTCGGTGATGCCGGGCACGATGCCAAACCGCTTCTGGAGACACTTGGCGAACTTGTAGGTCGTGGATTCCAGCGGGGTGCCGTAGAGGGAGTAGTCGATGTTCTCGGCCTTCTTCCACTCATTGCACTTGTCGTTCATGTGCTGCATCACGCTCAGGGCAAAGGGCTTGGCACCGGCGTCGGTGTGGCTGCGGCCGGTCATATACTTGACGCACTCATACAGGCCGGCATAGCCGAGGCTGATGGTGGAGTAGCCGCCGAAGAGCAGCTTGTCGATCTTCTCGCCCTTCTTCAGACGGGCCAGCGCGCCGTACTGCCACAGGATCGGGGCAGCGTCGCTGGGGGTGCCCAGCAGCCGCTTGTGGCGTGCCTGAAGGGCACGATGGCAGAGGGCCAGCCGCTCGTCGAAGATCTTCCAGAACTTCTCAAAGTTGCCACCGGAGGACAGGGCCACATCCACCAAGTTGATGGTGACGACGCCCTGATTGAAGCGGCCGTAATACTTGGGCTTGCCGGTCTCCGGGTCCACATACGGGGTCAGGAAGCTGCGGCAGCCCATGCAGGTATAGCAATGGCCCTCGCCATTTTTGTCGATCTTCATCTCCAGCATTTTTTCTCGGAGATGTAGTCGGGCACCATCCGCTTGGCGGTGCACTTGGCGGCCAGTTCGGTCAGGTAGTAATACGGGGTGCCGGGGCGGATGTTGTCCTCTTCCAGCACATAGATCAGCTTCGGGAAGGCCGGGGTGATCCAGACGCCCGCCTCATTCTTGACGCCCTGATACCGCTGGCGGATGGTCTCCTCGATGATGATGGCAAGGTCGGCCTTCTCCTGCGCGTTCCGGGCCTCTCCCAGATACATGAAGACGGTGATGAACGGAGCCTGACCGTTGGTGGTCATCAGGGTGACGACCTGATATTGGATGGTCTGGACGCCGCGGTTGATCTCGTTGCGCAGACGGCGCTCGACAATCGCCTTTTTCCGCTCAGCGGAGACGTTCAGGCCCTCCATCTCGGTCTCGACCTCGGCGGCGATCTTCTTGCGGGAGACATCCACGAAGGGGGCAAGGTGCGTCAAGCTGATGCTCTGGCCGCCGTACTGATTGGACGCCACCTGTGCGATGATCTGGGTCGCAATGTTGCAGGCGGTGGAAAAGCTGTGGGGCTTTTCAATATAGGTGCCGGAGATGACGGTGCCGTTCTGGAGCATATCTTCCAGATTGACCAGATCGCAGTTGTGCATGTGCTGGGCAAAGTAATCGGAATCGTGGAAGTGGATCAGACCCTCCTGATGGGCCTTGACGATCTCCGGGTCCAGCAGCAGACGGGCGGTCAGGTCCTTGGAGATCTCGCCGGCCATGTAGTCGCGCTGAACGCTGTTCACGGTGGGGTTCTTGTTGGCGTTCTCCTGCTTGACCTCTTCGTTCTGGCACTCGATCAGGCTCAGGATGCGCTCGTCGGTGGTGTTGGTCTGGCGCTTCAGGCTCTGGACATACCGATAGGTGATGTAGTGGCGGGCAATGTCGTGGGCTTTCATGTCCATCAACTTGTTCTCCACCATATCCTGAATCTCTTCCACGCTGACCGCGCGGTTCAGGGACTGGCACTGGTCCGTGACCTCCGCAGCGATCTGGGTGATCTGCTCGCGGGTCAGGCGGCTCTTGCCGCTTACGGAATCGCTGGCTTTGGTAACAGCGGTGATGATCTTGGTAATATCAAAAGGAACCTCCGAGCCGTTGCGCTTGATGATCTTCATGGCTTTCCTCCATCTTTTTATCGGGTTGCACTCTTTGCCGCAGTTCAAACGGGCGTCCCCTTTTTGCCAGAGCCGCCCGCAAGATGCCGTAGAATCAATTCGTTTGAATGTGCTTCTATCATATCACTATTTAGTGATATGTCAATGGATAGACCACTACATTTTGTGTTTCGGAAGTTTGACCAAAAATACGGGGAGATTTTCGGGGCAAAATTTGAACGCAAAGGTCTTGACAAGCAGTGCAGGGATAGTATCCGCATTCCGGCTCGTAATATCCGCTGGCATCTATACGGAGCTCTTATATTATTACATTATATAGGGACAGAACAGCAGGAAAAGCCCCGGAGAAGACCTTGTATCCAAGCTTGTCAAAGAGAAGGCTTAAAAGGAACAAAAAACTAGCAAAAAGAGACAAAGCGAAAAAAGAGGGCAAAAAAGTTGAAAAAAGGGGTTGCCAAACGGGCGGGCATGTGGTATTATACTTGAGCGCCAAGCGCTGAGGCAAAAGAATGACTTCCGAAGCCTTAGCAAGAAGCCAAAGAAAAGAACCAATAGACGTCAAGAAACACCAAAGAGATTTGAGAGGTTTCGAGATGCTCCAAGTTCAGAAAGTTCGACAGCTTCGAAAAAAAAGAGCTTGACAAAAAATCACTTCTGTGATAAAATAATCAAGTCGTCAGCCGAAAGGCTGAGGCGCTCACAGGACCTTGAAAATTGAACAATATCGAAAAACTTGTAACGGAACCTATTTTCGTGTTGGAAAAACACGGTAAACAATTCCAAACAAAGTAATTCACACAGGACGCAAGCGATTGCGTGCTGAGCGAAAAAAAAAGATTTAACACTTTTTAAGTGATAAATATCATTTATAAAGAGTTTGATCCTGGCTCAGGACGAACGCTGGCGGCGCGCCTAACACATGCAAGTCGAACGAGAGAGGAAGAGCTTGCTCTTCCGATCGAGTGGCGAACGGGTGAGTAACGCGTGAGGAACCTGCCTCAAAGAGGGGGACAACAGTTGGAAACGACTGCTAATACCGCATAAGCCCACGGCTCGGCATCGAGCAGAGGGAAAAGGAGCAATCCGCTTTGAGATGGCCTCGCGTCCGATAGCTAGTTGGTGAGGTAACGGCCCACCAAGGCGACGATCGGTAGCCGGACTGAGAGGTTGAACGGCCACATTGGGACTGAGACACGGCCCAGACTCCTACGGGAGGCAGCAGTGGGGAATATTGCACAATGGGGAAACCCTGATGCAGCGACGCCGCGTGGAGGAAGAAGGTCTTCGGATTGTAAACTCCTGTTGTTGAGGAAGATAATGACGGTACTCAACAAGGAAGTGACGGCTAACTACGTGCCAGCAGCCGCGGTAAAACGTAGGTCACAAGCGTTGTCCGGAATTACTGGGTGTAAAGGGAGCGCAGGCGGGAGAACAAGTTGGAAGTGAAATCCATGGGCTCAACCCATGAACTGCTTTCAAAACTGGTCTTCTTGAGTAGTGCAGAGGTAGGCGGAATTCCCGGTGTAGCGGTGGAATGCGTAGATATCGGGAGGAACACCAGTGGCGAAGGCGGCCTACTGGGCACCAACTGACGCTGAGGCTCGAAAGTGTGGGTAGCAAACAGGATTAGATACCCTGGTAGTCCACACCGTAAACGATGATTACTAGGTGTTGGAGGATTGACCCCTTCAGTGCCGCAGTTAACACAATAAGTAATCCACCTGGGGAGTACGACCGCAAGGTTGAAACTCAAAGGAATTGACGGGGGCCCGCACAAGCAGTGGAGTATGTGGTTTAATTCGACGCAACGCGAAGAACCTTACCAAGTCTTGACATCCTGCGACGATGCTAGAAATAGTATTTTCCTTCGGGACGCAGAGACAGGTGGTGCATGGTTGTCGTCAGCTCGTGTCGTGAGATGTTGGGTTAAGTCCCGCAACGAGCGCAACCCTTATGGTCAGTTACTACGCAAGAGGACTCTGGCCAGACTGCCGTTGACAAAACGGAGGAAGGTGGGGATGACGTCAAATCATCATGCCCTTTATGACTTGGGCTACACACGTACTACAATGGCGTTAAACAAAGAGAAGCAAGACCGCGAGGTGGAGCAAAACTCAGAAACAACGTCCCAGTTCGGACTGCAGGCTGCAACTCGCCTGCACGAAGTCGGAATTGCTAGTAATCGCAGATCAGCATGCTGCGGTGAATACGTTCCCGGGCCTTGTACACACCGCCCGTCACACCATGAGAGCCGGGGGACCCGAAGTCGGTAGTCTAACCGCAAGGAGGACGCCGCCGAAGGTAAAACTGGTGATTGGGGTGAAGTCGTAACAAGGTAGCCGTAGGAGAACCTGCGGCTGGATCACCTCCTTTCTAAGGAGTCAGGCGAAGAGGAGACATCTAAGATGGCGACTCTTCGGAACAGGTGACTGGAGCAAGTCAAGTAGATATTGTTCGATTTTGAGGGCCCTGAAAAGGGAACTCAAAGACGTACCTTGAAAACTGAATAATAACTGCGAAACAAAGATTATAGTAAGTTCTTTTAAGAAATATTGCAATTTCAAAAGGAAGGGTAACATAATCTTCGTTGGCAAGAGAGAATCAAGAGGAAATACAAGCCATTCTCGAAAGAGAATAGTTTGAATGGTCAAGCGAACAAGGGCGCAGGGCGAATGCCTTGGCACTGGGAGCCGATGAAAGACGTGATAAGCTGCGATAAGCTTCGGGGAGCTGCAAATAAGCATTGATCCGGAGATCTCTGAATGAGGAAACTCACTTGGGTTCATACTCAAGTACGTTGTACTGAACTTCAAAATAGGTACATCGAGGGAACCGCCTGAACTGAAACATCTAAGTAGGGCGAGGAAGAGACATCAAACGAGATTCCGTAAGTAGTGGCGAGCGAACGCGGAAGAGGGCAAACCGGAGGTCGAAAGACTTCCGGGGTACGGAGCGCATTTAAGACTTAAGTTGTTAACCGAACGGCATGGGAAGGCCGGTCAGAGAGTGTGAGAACCACGTAGGTGAAAACGACAAGAGCTGAGCGAGTTCCAGAGTACGGCCGGACACGTGAAACCCGGTCGGAATATGGGGGACCACCCTCCAACCCTAAATACTACCCAGTGACCGATAGCGTATAGTACTGTGAAGGAAAGGTGAAAAGCACCCCGGGAGGGGAGTGAAAAAGAACCTGAAACCCTGTGCCTACAAGCACCTAGAGCGCGTCAATGCGTGATAGGGTACTTTTTGTAGAACGGTCCGGCGAGCGATTGTATGCAGCAAGGTTAAGGACTTCAGGTCCGGAGCCGAAGCGAAAGCGAGTTTGAAAAGGGCGTTAAGTTGCATATAATGGGCCCGAAACCGGGTGACCTACCCATGGTCAGGTTGAAGTGGAAGTAAAATTCCATGGAGGACCGAACCGACCTCCGTTGAAAAGGCGGCGGATGAACTGTGGGTAGCGGAGAAATTCCAATCGAACCCGGAGATAGCTGGTTCTCCCCGAAATAGTTTTAGGACTAGCCTCAAGTTAGATATCTGGAGGTAAAGCACTGAATAGCCTAGCGGCCGAGAGGTTAGCGAAGCTTATCAAACTTAGAATGCCAGAATATTGATGCTTGGGAGTCAGACAGTGTCAGATAAATGTCATTGTCAAAAGGGAAACAGCCCAGATCTACAGCTAAGGTCCGAAAGTTAGGTTAAGTGGAAAACGATGTGAAGATACGCAGACAACCAGGATGTTGGCTCAGAAGCAGCCACTCATTCAAAGAGTGCGTAATAGCTCACTGGTCGAGCGTCTTTGCGCGGAGAATTTAACGGGGCTAAACCTAACACCGAAGCTTAGGCAATGTACTTTGTACATTGGGTAGGGGGAGCGTTGTATACGCGGCGAAACAGTAGCGCAAGCGGTTGTGGAGTGTATAGAAGTGAGAATGCCGGAATGAGTAGCGCGAATGCAGTGAGAATCTGCATGGCCGAAAGCCTCAGGTTTTTGGAGGAAGGTTCGTCCGCTCCAAGTTAGTCGGGAGCTAAGGTGAGGCCGAGAGGCGTAGCCGATGCACAGACGGTAGAGATTCCGTCACCACCAAAAGAGTTAAGCACAGGGACACATTTGAAGTCTCAGAGCCGGGTGTTGGTTCCGGTAGAGATCGAGGGAAGTTAGTACCGAAGTCTGAGATGGAAGATGGCGAGAAAAGCTGTGTGTATTTCTGAGGTGCCCGTACCGCAAACCGACACAGGTAGGTAGGAAGAAGATTCTAAGGCCAACGGGAGAAGGGTTGTTAAGGAACTCGGCAAATTGACCCCGTAACTTCGGGAGAAGGGTGCTCCAGAGATGGAGCCGCAGAGAATCGGCCCAAGCAACTGTTTACCAAAAACACAGGTTTGTGCTAAATCGAAAGATGACGTATACGAGCTGACGCCTGCCCGGTGCTGGAAGGTTAAGAGGAGATGTGCAAGCATTGAATCGAAGCCCCAGTGAACGGCGGCCGTAACTATAACGGTCCTAAGGTAGCGAAATTCCTTGTCAGGTAAGTTCTGACCCGCATGAAAGGCGTAATGATTTGGGCACTGTCTCAACAGCCCGCCCGGCGAAATTGTAGTACCGGTGAAGATGCCGGTTACCCGCGACAAGACGGAAAGACCCCATGGAGCTTTACTGTAGCCTAATATTGGGTTTCGATGTTGCATGCACAGGATAGATGGGACTCTGGGAAACCAGTGCTTTGGCGCTGGCGGAGAGGCCGTTGGGATACCACACTTGTGATATTGGAATTCTAACCTGCGGCCCTGAATCGGGTCGGGGGACATTGTTAGGCGGGCAGTTTGACTGGGGCGGTCGCCTCCGAAAAAGTAACGGAGGCGTTCAAAGGTTGGCTCAGCTTGGACGGAAACCAAGCCAAAGAGTGCAAACGCATAAGCCAGCCTAACTGCGAGACTGACGGGTCGAGCAGTAACGAAAGTTGGAGTTAGTGATCCGGTGGTATGTGAGTGGAAATGCCATCGCTCAACGGATAAAAGTTACCCTGGGGATAACAGGCTGATCTCCCCAAGAGTCCACATCGACGGGGAGGTTTGGCACCTCGATGTCGGCTCATCGCATCCTGGGGCTGTATTCGGTCCCAAGGGTTTGGCTGTTCGCCAATTAAAGCGGTACGCGAGCTGGGTTCAGAACGTCGTGAGACAGTTCGGTCCCTATCTGTCGTGGGCGCAGGATATTTGATGGGAGCTGTCCCTAGTACGAGAGGACCGGGACGGACGTACCTCTGGCGCACCAGTTGTTCTGCCAAGAGCATAGCTGGGCAACTACGTACGGATCGGATAAACGCTGAAAGCATCTAAGCGTGAAGCCGACCCAAAGATAAGATATCCCACTGTTTCAAACAGGTAAGATCCCTTGAAGACTACAAGGTTGATAGGCATGATGTGTAAGTGGAGTGATCCATTCAGCAAGCATGTACTAATAGATCGAGGGCTTGACCACAATTCGCTTGAGACTCTCAAGAAAAGTCAACGAAAGCAAGTAGCAGTGATTATTCAGTTTTGAAGGCACGTCCTTCTAAAAAACACTGGACAAACAGTAGACCGTATGGTATGCTGAACCAGTCATATGGTCGGTGACGATGACGGTGAGGTTCCACCTGTTCCCATTCCGAACACAGAAGTTAAGCTCACTCGTGCCCAAGATAGTTCGCTGGAAACGGCGCGTGAAAATAGGTAGTCGCCGACTTGAACAGAACGCTTCAGGATTTCTCCTGAGGCGTTTTTTGTTGCACTTTGGAGCGAAAAATAGTATCATAAAAGGCAGAAACTTATAGTTTCTACAGATATTCCTGCTACACTGGATGCAGTACAAGGAGAGGAGTATCTGTATGGAACAATTGATGAAAAAAGGGCTGGATGGGACTCAGCTCAAGACCGTCGCGCTGGTGCTGATGGTGTTGGATCACATCCATTATTTCTTTGAATTTACGGGCTGGGTGCCCATCTGGTTCAATATGCTGGGGCGGCTCAGTGCGCCGCTGTTTCTGTTCTGCACGGTGGAGGGCTTTGCGCACACCCATGACCGGAAGCGCTACGTTCTCCGCATCTGGGCAATCGGAACGGCGATGGCGGCACTGGAATTTTTCATGATCTATGCCGGTGCCTTCCGGCGTGGAGACGGCTTTTATCCGCAGAATGCCATCTTTCAGGATCTTGTGCTGCTGTGCGTGGTCTGGCAGGGCATCGACTGGCTGCGGGAGAAAAAATTCGCAAAGGGCATTGGCGCCATTGCCGCCGTTTTGTGCTGGCCCTATATGGTCATGGCCTTTCTGCTGGTTTTCCCCAAGTGCAGGATATGCCCATTGCCTCTGCGGTGGTGGCGTTCCTGATGACGAGTCCGCTGCCCATGTGGACGGCTATCACAGACGGTAGCTGGGGCTTTTTGCTGGGCGGGGTGCTGCTGTATGCCCTGCGGGGGCATCGCCCGGTGCAGCTGGGCGTGTGGGCGCTGAATGCACTTCTGTGGGATTTGGTGCTGCCCTTTGCGATGTTTCACGCTCAGGCAGACTTCGTCTGGACCCAGATGTTTACGGATTATTACGAGTGGTTCGGCGTGGCGGCAGCGTACTGATGGGACTCTACAACGGCAGGCGGGGCAGCGGGCACAAGCAGCTGTTTTACTGGTTCTATCCGGCCCATATCTATCTTTTGTATGGGGCGTCCTGTCTGCTTTACAATGTGATGAGGTGATCGTGTGGCAAACATTCTGGCGGTGGACGATAACCCGGACCTGTGCATCCTGCTCAAGACGGCCTTGGAGCGGGATGGTCACCGGGTGATGACATGCAGCTCCGGGGCAGACCTGACCGAAGCACTCTGCCGCTGGTCGGACTGCATCCTGCTGGATGTGATGATGCCAGACGAAAGCGGCTTTGCTGTCTGCCGCCGGATCCGGGAGCAGACGGATGCACCCATTTTGTTTCTGACGGCCCGGACCGATGAGGCATCCGTGCTGGAGGGGCTAGGCATTGGGGAGATGACTACCTGACCAAGCCCTTCCGGGTGAGCGAACTGCGGGCGCGGGTCGCGGCCCATCTGCGGCGGCAGAACCGTGTTCCGGTGTACCGGATGGTGCGTGGCGGGGTGAGCTTTGATATGAAGGGAAAATCGGCGTCCTACGCGGAAAAAGAACTGCCGCTGACCCGCTCGGAGTACGCGATCTGTGAGTATCTGGCGCTTCATGCCGGGCAGACCTTCACCAAGGAACAGATCTACGAAGCCGTGTTTGGCGTGGATGGAACAGCGGACGACACCGCTATCACCCAGCATATCAAAAACATCCGGGTCAAGCTGCGGGCAGCAGGGGCACCGGAGACGCTGTTGAAGACGGTGTGGGGAGTGGGCTATCAATGGAAAAGCGAAAACTGATCTCGCTGCGGGCCGTGCTGCTGGGGTATCTTGTGCAGACAGCGGTGAGCTGCATTGTGGCAGCGGTGCTTTGGTTCCTGCTGTTTTTCTTGTGCATCGACAGCGGATGGCTTCTTCCGGCCAACCGGGCGGCGCGGGTCTCGAACGAGGCAGTACAGAACATCCTGCCGTACCGGACGGCAAAAACATTTGACCCGGCTGAGCTGGACCCGCTGTGCCGGTATGTGCTGTTTGATGCAGAGGGGAATACGGTGCTTGCCACCAACATGGACCGTTCCCATCTGCAAAAAGCAATGCGGGAGTGGGCGGGGAATCTTCGCTGGGAGATTGGATACGAACAGTATTATCTGCGCGCGAGATTGCAGGACGGGACGGTTTGTCTGCTGCAATTTGACTACGCAGTGCCCTATGCAGACCCAACTCTGCGCGATATTCTGCCGGATGTGCAGACGATGCACTTGATTTTGGGTATTTTCCTGCTGGTGGGGGTGGTCGCGTGGAGCACCCACCGTTCCGGTGCGTTTCTGAGACGGGAGACGGCTCGGCTGACGGAGGCGTCCCGGCAGGTGGCCGAAAAAAAGGGCATCGAGGACATCGACTTTACCGGGGCAAAGGTGCGGGAGTACGATGAGGCTCTGCGTGCGTTGCAGCTGATGGGTGAGGAACTGACCGACAGCCTGCAGGCCCAATGGGAAATGGAGCACCGGCAGCGGGAGAGCATCATCCAGCTGTCTCACAAGCTGAAGACGCCGTTGACGGTCATTCAGGGCAATGCCGAGCTTCTGGCCGAGGATGAGGGCATGACCGGGGAACAGAAGGCCCAGCTCGACGCCATCCTTCGCAGCACCGGAGAGACGCGAAATTATCTGACCCGCATCCGCGCTGAGGTGCAGACGCCCCTGAAATACAAGCGAAGACCATAACAACAGCCGCCCCGCTGCGTTGTTCTCTCAACGCAGCGGGGCGGCTGTGCGGTATCGGAAAATGTCACTGCATATTTGCCTTCTGGATCAGGCTGCGGATGTGGTGGGCCAGCATCTCGATGGCGGTGGTGTTCTCGCCGCCGTTGGGGATGATGATGTCCGCATTGCGCTTGCTGGGCTCGACGAAAGCCTCATGCATGGGCTTGACCGTGGTGCGGTACTGGGTGATGACGCTGTCCAGCGAGCGGCCGCGCTCCTTGACGTCCCGCAGGATGCGGCGGAGGATGCGCTCGTCGGCGTCGGTGTCCACATAGATCTTATAATCGAACAGCTTGCACAGTTCCGGCTCGGCCAAGGGCAGAATGCCCTCCACGATGAGGACGGGGGCGGGTTCGATGTGCTGCACCTCGCTGCTGCGGTTGTGGTCGGCGTAGTCGTAAACCGGGCAGTCGATGGCGCTGCCCGCCTTCAGCTCCCGCAGATGCTCGATGAGCAGGTCATTATCAAAGGCATCTGGATGGTCGTAGTTCAGCTTGCAGCGCTCCTCAAAGGGCAGCTCGTCGTGGCGCTTATAGTAGCTGTCGTGGGAGATGAGGCGCACCTCGTCCTCCCCGAAACGCTCCTTGAGCCGGAGAGCCAGCGTGGTCTTGCCACTGCCCGAACCGCCCGCAATGCCGATGATCAGATTGTTCATGTTCCAAAATCCTCCCGTCTGCCGATTTCGGTAGAAAAACCGGTCAAATTCAGTTATAATATAAAAGTAAATCCTTCTTACTGCATATCATAACACAAAAACGCTTTTTTTTGACAGAGCAAACAAGGCTCTGGGAGGAAACTGGATGAAAAAAATCATATCGGCACCCTACATTGACCAGACCGAGCGCTGGGTGAACGGCTGCGAGAGCATCAGCGCGGTGATGCTGCTGCAAGCGATGGGCATTTCCATCGCCCCGGACACCTTCATCGAGCGGGACCTGCCCCACGCCCCTATTGGGAGCAGGACGGAAAACTCTACGGGCCAAATCCGTGGCACGTTTACCCCGGCGACCCCCCCACGACCACACCGGTTATGGCTGCTATGCGCCCTGCATCGTGGAGGCGCTGAACAGCGCGTTGGTGCACGAGGGCGCCGCCGACCGGTTCGAGGCGGTGGACGAAAGCGGAAAGACGGCGGCGGAGCTGTGCCGGGATATCGACGAGGGAATGCCGGTGGTCTTTTGGGCGACGCTGGACTTCCAGCCCGTGCCCGAACAGCGGGATCACTGGCTGCGGTGGCGGACGGCACCGACTTTGCGTGGAAGTGCAACGAGCACTGTCTGCTGCTGGTGGGCTACGACGAGGACCACTACTGGTTCAATGATCCGTGGCACGACCACGGCCTGTGCCGCCAGCCGAAGGCGCTGGTGGAGCAGTGCCACGCCGCGCAGGGGATGTTCGCCGTGACCCTGCGGAGAAGGTGAGCCGCCATGAAAAAAAAGAGGAACTGAAAGAGAATGTCCGGGGTTACGCCCAGAAGTTTGAGGACGACGGGCTGCGGTTGCTGAAAAAGGGCCAGAAGGGGATCGTCCATGCCATCTTCAGCCGCTTCGGGCTGGTACTGGTGCTTCTGCTGCTCCAAGTGGGGCTGCTGTTCAGCATCTTCCGGTGGTTCGGCAACCTGCTGCCCCATTACTTCGGCGGCAGCGTGGTCGTGACGGCAGCCATGGTCGTTTATCTGCTCAACAGCGAGATGGACAACAGCGCCAAGATCACATGGATGGTGGTTGTTGCCACCTGCCCGTGGTGGGCGTGCCGCTCTTTTTCTACGTCAAGAGCAATGCGGGCCACAAACCTGCTGCGCAAGCGGCTGATGGAGCTGGAAAATACCCTCCGCCCCCAGCTGCCCCAGAACCGGGAGGTGGTGGAGCGGCTGCGCCGGGCCGAGCCCGGCGCGGCGTCGCTGGCAAAGTATCTGCATGGGCCGGGCGGCGGCTTCCCGGTGTATGAGAACACCGCCATGACCTATTTCCCCAGCGGCGAAGCCAAGTTTGCCGAGCTGCTGCGGCAGCTGGATACGGCGGAAAAGTACATCTTCGTCGAATACTTCATCATCGACGAGGGGCTGTTCTGGGGCCGGGTGCTGGAGATTCTGGCCCGCAAGGCCGCCGAGGGCGTGGACGTGCGGGTGCTGTACGACGGCACCTGCGAGTTCTCGACCCTGCCGCGGGACTACCCCAAGCGGCTGGAAGCGCTGGGCATCCAGTGCAAGGTATTCAGCCCGGTGCAGCCCTTTGTCTCGACCCACTACAACTACCGCGACCACCGGAAGATCCTCGTCATCGATGGGCGGGTCGGGTTTACCGGCGGCGTGAATCTGGCGGATGAGTACATCAATCATGTGGAGAAGTACGGCCGCTGGAAGGATGCGGCCATCATGCTGGAGGGCGAGGCCGTCCGCTCGCTGACGGCGCTGTTCTTGGAGATGTGGAGCGTGCTGAAGGAGCCGGAGTTCGAAGCCTTCCTTGCCGACCCCATCCCGGTGCCGGAACACACGCAGGGCACCGCAGCCCCCTACGGCGACTGTCCGCTGGACGGCGAACGGGTGGGCGAGATGGTCTACATCGACCTGCTCAACCGGGCACGGAAGTACATCCACATCATGACGCCCTACCTGATCTTCGACGGCGAGCTGGAAACGGCGCTGAAATTCGCCGCCGAGCGGGGCGTGGATGTCCACCTGATCCTGCCGGGCATCGCGGACAAGAAGTTCCCCAATGCGCTGGCAAAGACCCACTACTCGGCCCTGCTGGATTCCGGCGTGAAGATCAGCGAGTGGACGCCGGGCTTCGTCCATGCAAAGGTCTTTGTGGTGGATGACCGGGAGGCCGTGGTGGGAACCATCAACCTCGATTACCGCAGCCTGTACCACCATTTTGAAAATGCGGTCTGGCTGACGAACGCCCCCTGCATCCGGGACATCGAAGAAGATTTTCAGGCGACGCTGGAACAGTGCCGCACCGTGGAAAATAACCCGAAGAGCATCTGGCAGGGGCGGTTCCTCTTCCGTGCCGTGGGAATGCTGCTCAAAGTCATTGCACCGCTGCTATAATGATAAGAAAAAGCTGTTGGAACTCCTTCTGTCACCGCTGGCATCGTAGGTGACTGGGGGAGTAACAACAGCTTTTGTTTTGCGATCCGTTGCGTTTGGCCAGCGCCTCATGGAGGGCGGCAGCCCGCCGGAAGGGGGAACGGGTCCATAGTTTATTGATAGTGCTTTTCCAGCGAGAAGCCGCGGCCGCTGACTTCGGTGACGCGGCTGACGATGAGAAAACACTCCGGGTCGATGGAATGGACGAGCTTTTCCAGCTTGGGCAGTTCACGGTTGGAAACAACGCTCAACAGCACTTCGCTGGGGTCGCGGGTGTAGCCGCCCTCGCCGTGGAAGATGGTCACGCCGCGGTCGAGCTGCTCCAGAATGGCCTCGCGAATGGCGTCGGACTGGGCGCTGATGATCTTGACCTGCGTGCGGCTGTCACCCATCAGAAGCATTTTGTCCATGACGATGGTGTGCAGGATGACCAGTACGATGCCGTACAGCACCTGATCCGACTGGCTGAACAGGGCCTGTACCAGCAGGATGGCGATGTCAAAGACCATCATGGTAAGGGAGACCGGGAGCCGGAACCACTTTTGCAGCACCAGCGGCGGGATGTCCATGCCGCCGGTGGAAGCCCCGGCCCGGATGACCATGCCGAGGGCTGCGCCGATGCCAAGGCCCGCAAAGACTGTGCACAGGAAGATGTCCTCGGTGAGGACGCGGCCATGGAGCAGACCCTCCCACAGCGCGAGGAAGGCGGGGCTCAGGATGCTGCTGGCAAGGGTGTTCAGCGCAAAGGCACGCCCCAGCACTACCCAACCCCAGACCAGCATGGCAATGTTGAAGGCCAGCAGAAAGCCGGAAACGGACAGGCCGGTCAGGCGGCCAAAGGCCAGCGCAATGCCGGTCGCGCCGCCGGTGATGAGGCCCGCCGGCTCGAGGAACAGCGCAACGGCCAGCGAATAGAGCGCGTTGCCGAATACGATGGCGGCGCTGTTCAAGATGAAGTGACGGCGATGAAATCGGTTCATAAAAAATCCCTCCTTTCCTATGATACAAGAAAAGGAGGGAAAAATCCACACTTAATCTTCGTCGATCAGCCGCAGACCGGCGGTGTCGGTGACGGGAAGCGAAAAAACGATGGCCCCTGCCTTGGGGTCGGCTCCGGTCATGATGGCTTTCATGATCTGGTTTCTGGGCCGTGCGGCTGACGATGAAGACCAGCTCCTTTTCGTTGGCAAGCTCCACCCCCATGAAGTGCGCCGCGCCCTCCATGCCGGTGCCCTTGGCGTGGACGACGGTGCCACCGCCGGCCCCCTCGGCGCGGGCTGCGTCCATGATGGAGCCGGTGTGGCCCTGATTGGCGATGACGAGCAGCAGCTCATAGCGGGTATCTTTCAAGGTGCTCTCCTCCTCTAAGGTGAAGGTCTGATGTTCGGTCAAAAACTGAAGCGCCCGCTTGCCGCCGATGCTGCTGAGCGGGATGATGAACGCGATGCCGGTGCCGGGCACATCGATGCGCAGCCGGTGGCGAAGCTCCTTTTGGAGCTTGGGCCATGTGTCGGCGGTGATCATCGCGAAGAGGACGGCCTTTTCCGTCCGCTCAAGGCCGAGGGTGGAAAGGGTCTCCTGCACGGCGGTTCCGGAGCCTACGGTGCGTAAGCTGACCGTGACGCCGAACTCGGCATACAGGGCCAGAAAGGCGTCGGTGGAGCGTCGGTCGGTGATGGTGACCAGCCAGTAAAGCGAATTCACAGCAAGACCTCCTTACAGCTCAATGATGGCGTCATCCGGCAGGTCGGCAAAGGCCAGCGCGGCGGCGGGCACCGGCTGCGCTTTGCGGGCGCGGCGCTGCTTGAACTGCGCCATCAGGCCCATGAGCTGCACCGTGATGAGGGGCGTCATGGCCACCATGGCCACCACGCCGAAGGCATCGGTGACGATATTGCCGCCCGCAGCCACGCACGCGCCCTGCGCCAGCGGCAGCAGGAAGGTGGCCGTCATGGGGCCGGAAGCGACGCCGCCCGCGTCGAAGGCGATGGCGGTGTAGAGCTTGGGCACCACAAAGGAGATGCCGATGGCAAAGGTGTAGCCGGGGATGAGGAACCAGAGGATCGAGATGCCGGTCAGCACCCGCACCATGGCAAGCCCCACCGAGAGGGAGACGCCAGCCGAGAGGGCGGCTCCCATCGTCCCGGCGGAGATGGCACCGTCGGTGATCTCCTCGACCTGCTTGTTCAGCACGTAGACGGCGGGCTCGGCCTTGACGATGAAGTAGCCGATGAGCATTCCGATGGGGACCAGCACCCAGCGGAAGAAACGGCCCGCCAGAACCTGACCTAAATAATTGCCGGCTGGCATAAAACCAACGTTTGCGCCGGTGAGGAATAACACAAGGCCCATGTAGGTGTACAAAAGTCCCACGCCGATCCGCCCCAGCGACCGGCGGTCGAGCTTGAGGGCGACGAGCTGGAAGACGCCGAACATCACGACGATGGGCAGCAGGGAAGTGGCGATCTCGTGCAGATAGGTGGGCAGGCCCTCGTGGAACAGCTGCCACAGCTCCACCGAATCACTGACATCGGGCAGGACGGGCGGGATGTAGGTGCTGTCGCTGGCCTGAAAGAGGATGCCCAGCAGAAGCACCGCCAGAATGGGCCCCACCGAGCAGAGGGCGACGAGGCCGAAGCTGTCGTCGGCGGCATGACGGTCGCTGCGGATGGCAGCGACGCCGACGCCCAGCGCCATGATGAAGGGGACCGTGATGGGGCCGGTAGTCACGCCGCCGGAGTCAAACGCCACGGCGAGGAACTCCTTGGGCACAAAGGCCGCCAGCACGAAGATGAGGGCATAGAACACCACGAGGAGCTTGGGCAGCGCAATGCTCAGCAGCATACGCAGGAAGGCCACCACAAGGAAGAAGCCTACGCCTGCGGCCACCGAGAGGATCAGGGTCATGTTGGGGATGGAGGGCACTTGGTTCGCAAGCACCTGTAAGTCCGGCTCCGAGATAGTGATCAGGAAGCCCAGCAGGAAGCCTACCCCGATGATGAGGGGGGACGCTGCGGCTCTTGGTTAGCACCGCGCCGACCCGTTCGCCCATGGGGCTCATGCTCATCTCGGCACCAAGGGTGAAGAACATGATGCCCACGATGATCATCGCCGCGCCCAGCAGAAAGCAGAGCAGGATGCTCGGGGAAACAGGGGCGATGGAAAAGCAGAGCACCAGCACGATGGCCGCGATGGGCAGGACGGCCTGCAGTGCCTCCAGCAGCTTTTCCCGCAGTTTGGGAAGCGAACCTTTTAAAATGTCGTCCACCGACCTTTCCGAATTGGAATAATCATACAATGATTTGATTCTAGTATACATAAAATGCAGCAACAGGGCAACTAAGAATCGGCAAAGATTGCTTTTCCAACCAAAGTTTACAAATCGCTCATAAACAAAAAGCACCCGCCGTGCAGGATGCAGAGCGGGCGCCGAAAGAGGTTATTCGATGTTCTGCTTGCCGAGGACGTCCGAGGTGGGCGTCTGGAAGGCGGGGATGTTGGCGTAGGGGTCGGGGGTGGTGTCGGCGGGGAGGCTCTTCATATAGCTGTCCATGGACTCGGCCACCTGCTTGGCGATGGCCACGGCCTCCACGACGGTGCGCGCGCCCATGACGGCGTCGCCGCCGGCGAACACGCCCTCGCGGGTGGTGCTGCCGTCCTCACTGACGGTGAGCAGACCGCGCTGGTTGGTCTCGATGCCGGTGGTGGTCTTGACGAGGTTGCTCTCGGAGCCTTGGCTGACCGAGACGATGACGCCGGTGTGGGGGTAGAAGGTCTCGCTGCCTTCCACCTGCGTGAACTTGCCGTCCTCGCCCTTGACGGTGTCGCGGCAGATCAGGCCGTTCTCGCGGATCTCCACCGGAGCCTTGCAGAAGCGGAAGCCCACGCCTTCCAGCTTGGCATAGCGGACTTCGTACTCGGAGGCGCTGATGCAGTCCTCGTCGCGGCGGGCGTAGCAGGTAACGTGGCGGGCACCGTTGCGGATGGCGGTGCGGGCGCAGTCCATGGCGGAGTTGCCCACGCCGATCACGGCGATGTCGTCGCCGAGGCGGAACGCCTTGGAGTTGGCGAGGTAGTCGATGCCGAAAGCTACGTTGCCCAGCGTCTCACCCTTGATGTGCATGGCGTTGGCCTTCCACAGGCCCGCGCCGATGAAGACGCTCTTGTAACCGTCGCGGAAGAGGTCGTCAATGGTGATGGTCTTGCCGATGGTGGTGTTGGGGCGGAAGTGGATGCCCTTGAGGTCGAGGTGGTGATACTGGAAATCGTCCAGCACACTATCGGGCAGACGGTAGTTGGGGATGCCGTACCGCATCACGCCGCCGATCTTATCGCGGGCGTCGAAGATGGGGATGTCATACCCCCAGCGTGCCAGCAGCACCGCGATGGTCAAGCCGGCAGGGCCCGCGCCGACGACGGCGGCCTTCATGCCGTTCTTGGGGGCAGGGCCGGCCACCATCTTGTTGGCATAGGTGGTGGAGATGTAGTCCTCGATGATCGAGAAGTGGACGGGATCGTGGCTGGGCATCCGGTTGCGGATGCAGTGGCCCTCGCACTGGTTCTCGTGGTTGCACACCAGCGCGCAGACCGTGGTCAGAGGGTTGTTTTCAAAGAGCATCCGGCCCGCATCGTCCAGCTGGTTTGCCTTGAGCAGACGGATGACCTCCGGGATGTTGGTGTGGATGGGGCAGCCTTGCTGACACATCGGCTTTTTGCAGCCGAGGCAGCGGTTCGCTTCGTCCAGAACGTGAAGTGCCATGCAGTTCCTCCTCTTGCGCCCTATACTGGGGACGCTTCGTTGTATCCAATACCCTTTTATTTTACACCGAACCGCTCCCGTGATACAAGAGCCTATTTGCCGATTTTTATCTGAAAAATTTTGTCACTTCGTCAAAAGACAATTTTTTGACGAAGTAAGCCGCCCATGGGCTCCGGCGTTTTTCGGCAGAGGGCACCGAGGTCGCTGGCGGCGAGCTGAGCGTCTGCCATCCGGGCGCAGGGGGCATCTTCCTCCCGCAGACGCATCAGCGAATGCGAAACGGGGAGGGTTGCCCCTTTTAATAAGGAAAGGGCCTCCCGCCGGGCCCCCAGCAGATGCAGATAGGGCGGCAGCGGGGGCAGGGCGGCGTCATACCCAGCGCGGCGGCATCCATGGCAAGGCGGCGCATCCGGGCGCGGGGATAGCGCACGGTGGTCAGGGCGTCCAGCAGTTCTTGGTGGGTGGAACTGGTGCGCACGGCGTGCTCCAGCCGGTGTTCCAGCCCTTCCGAGACGCCCCGCACCGCGGCAAAAGGCTCCGGCCCGGTGCACTTGGCCCGGAGCAGGGCCAGCTCGCAGCGGCCCGCAGCGTCGAAATCGGTGTACCGCCCGGCGGCGCAGGCTTCCCGATAAAGGGGCAGGACGGCGGCGGGGCACGTAGGGGGCAGCGGCGTCGGCCCCGCCGCTCTGCCAGAGCTGGCGCAGGGCGCTGGCACTGGCGAACTGCACGGCGTCCGGGGAGAGCGCCTCCCCGTGGCCCGCGCCTTGGCGGGGCAGGGGAACGGGGGCCATGGAAACGCCCAGTTCGAGGATGGCCTTGCAGTATTCGACGGCAAGGTTGTTGTTGGGCTTGTCCAGCAGGGCCGCCAGCTCTGTGCCGGGGCAGAGAGCCTCCACGGCGGCTTGCCGGGCGGCGGCGAAGCTGCGGGCCCCGGCGGCAAGCTGGGCCTTGAGGGCGGCGCGGTAATCTTCGCTGCACAGGACGCGGGCGGCTTCCATCAGCAGGGCAGCGTCCGGTGTCTCGGCCCCGAAGACCAGAGCATCGCACCCGGCGGCGGAAAGGACCCGCACCCCCGCGCGGGCAAACGCTTCGGCCCCGGCACAGGCGCAGGGCGCGGGCAGGGCGAAGACGAGGTCAGCCCCGCAGATCAGCGCGGCCCGCACCCGGACGGCCTCCGGCAGCAGCGGCAGCGCGCCCCGCTGGGTCAGCCCGCAGCTCATGGCCACGGCCACCCGCCCGGCCCCCAGCGCTTTTGCCTGCGCCAGCTGCCACGCATGGCCGTTGTGGAAAGGATCGTATTCAGCGATGATACCGGCTAGTTTCATGGGCGTTTACCTCGGCTTCCTCTCGTTGGCTCCCCGAATAGGGGAGCCGGCCGCACCAAAGCGCGGACGGAGAGGGGAATCTCAAATCAGAATGCGGCAACGGGGCAGTTTGTGAAAAATCTGTCAGACTAACAACAAAAAATGGCAATATGCTGCGGATTCTGGGCAGGGTGTACAAAAAAGCAGGGATACTTTGTAGAACCCTTTGCCTCGTTTGCGGCTTGAAAAGCGGCTGAACCTATTATATAATATTTTTAGGAATCTGTAAAATTCTGCCCGCTTTTGTGGGCTGAAAAACAATATGGAGGCACAAGAAGATGAAAGTTCTGGTTATTAACTGCGGTTCTTCTTCCCTGAAATATCAGCTGATCGATATGGATGGCGAGAAGGTTCTGTGCAAGGGCCTGTGCGAGCGCATCGGTATGGAGAGCAGCATGATCACCCACGAGGCCAACGGCCACAAGGCTACCACTCCGGCGATCTTCCCCACCCACACCGAGGCTTTTGCTGAGGTCGTCAAGAAGATGACCACCGGCGAGGGCAAGTGCATCAACGATGTCAAGGAGATCGACGCCATTGGCCACCGCGTCGTCCATGGCGGCGAGAAGTTCAAGGCCAGCTGCCTGATTACCGACGAAGTCATCAACACCATCCGCGAGCTGAGCCCGCTGGCTCCTCTGCACAACCCCGCCGGCATCCTCGGCATCGAGGCTGCCCGCAAGGTCTTTGGCCCGGATATCCCGATGGTCGCTGTCTTCGATACCGCTTTCCACAGCACCATGCCCCCGAAGGCTTATATGTACGCCATCCCCTACGAGTACTATGAGAAGTACGGCGTCCGCCGCTACGGCTTCCACGGCACCAGCCACAAGTACGTGGCTTACAAGGCTGCCGAGTATCTGGAGGAGCCCATTGAGCGCCTGAAGCTGATCACCTGCCATCTGGGCAACGGTTCTTCCATCGCTGCAGTCGATCAGGGCAAGGTCGTCGATACCTCCATGGGCATGACCCCGCTGGCCGGCCTGATGATGGGCACCCGCTGCGGCGATCTGGACCCCTCTGTGGTCAACTACCTGAAGTACACCCTGAACATCACCGGTCACCAGCTGGACGAGATCCTGAACAAGAAGTCCGGTCTGCTGGGCATCTCCGGCGTTTCCAACGACAAGCGTGACGTGGAGGAGGCTGCTGCTGCCGGCAACAAGCGCGCACAGCTCGCTTCCGATATGCTGAACTACCAGATCAAGAAGATCATCGGCAGCTACATCGCAGCCATGGGCGGCGTGGACGCCATCGTCTTCACCGGCGGCATCGGCGAGCATGACGCCATCGCCCGCGCAAAGATCTGCCACCACATGGATTGGCTGGGCATCCGCATCGACACCGACAAGAACAAGCATCCGCAGGGCGATGTCTGCGAGATCACCGCTTGGGGTGCCAAGGTCCGCACGCTGGTCATCGCTACCGACGAGGAGCTGATGATCGCCCGCGACACCAAGGAAGTCATCGAGAAGTAATCGACCCGCCAAAGCGCTTTCGAGAGCCGCGCTCCTGCCAAGGGAGCGCGGCTCTTTTTTGCTGTTTTGAACGATGCAAAGTCTGTCTTATTGGGCGGAATCCACAAAATCCTAGGCGAAGGGTTGTTTTTTGGTTGACAAATCAAAAAAAGAACGGTACAATAAGGGAGTCCTCAGCCAGAGGATGTTCTATCATTCAAGCCCCTGGTAGCTTACGATCAGCGCGATGGTCCTAAAAAAAACCAAAGGTATGGTTACAATCCTTCCGTGGGCAAGAACTAAACAAAGAGGAGATACTACTATGTTCGAAGACAAGACTTTAGTTTGCAAAGACTGCGGCAAGGAGTTTGTTTGGACTGCTGGTGAGCAGGAGTTCTACGCATCTCGCGGCTTTGAGAATCAGCCCCAGCGCTGCAAGCCCTGCCGTGACGCCCGCAAGAACGGCGTCCGTGGCGGCAACAACGGCGGTGAGCGTCAGATGTTCGATGCTGTCTGCGCAGCTTGCGGCAAGGCTTGCAAGGTTCCCTTCCAGCCCGTGAGGACCGTCCGGTCTACTGCTCTGACTGCTTCGCTCGCATGAAGCAGAACTAAGCGCTGATTTTACGATCTGAATCGCTTGGCCCCCTCCGTCGGAAGATGGAGGGGGCTTTTTGTGCGGACGGGTGCAAGCCCGACGGAGAGGCTGTAGGAAGACGAAGCTTGAAAATTTACAAGAATACTTGAAAAAATACCGAGCGATAGGGTATAGTATAGGAAGACGGCATTTCTGCCGCCGGAACACCCACAACAGAAAGGAACACCCATCATGTTTGATATTTTTGATATGCTCAAGAAGGACGAGAAGAAGGCCGAGATGAAGCAGGTCACCCGCGAGACCATCATCGGCGACATTCTGGATATGGATCAGACCACCGCTCCCTACTTCATGGAGATCGGTATGCACTGCCTCGGCTGCCCGGCATCCCGCGGCGAGAGCATCGAGGAGGCCTGTGAGGTGCACGGTGTGGACTGCGACGAGCTGATCGAGAAGCTGAACGAGCATCTGGCCGCCAAGAAGGCCTGATGCTGCCCACACTGGATGCGCGTCTGACGGCGGCGGCGGAGCTGGTACTGCCCGGCAAGCCGGTGGCAGACATCGGCTGCGACCACGGCAAGCTGACGGCGGTGCTGGCTGCTTCGGGCCGGTACCCCAAGGTCATCGGGGCTGACCTGCGCCCCGGCCCGCTGGCCAAGGCCAAGCAGACGCTGGAACATGCAGGATGCGAAGACCGCGCTGAGCTCCGGCTCGGCGACGGTCTTTCTGTGTTGTCGGCGGGGGAGGTCGGCACCATCGTGCTGGCAGGCGTTTCTGCCCAGACGACGTGGGAGATCATTGAGAAGGCCCCGTGGGTCTCCCAGCCCGGCGGGCCTCGGCTGGTCATGGTGCCCGCTACCCGCCACAGCGACCTGCGCCGTTGGCTGTGGGAACACGGCTTCACTCTTGCGGCGGACCGCCCGGTACAAGCGGCGGGCCGTTGGTATGCCGTGATGGCGGCGGAGTACACCGGCGAGAAGAAGACCCCGGCCTTTACCGAGTGCCTGTTCGGCCGCACCGGCGAATGGCCGGAGGGCGAAGGCTACGCCGCTTGGCAGAAAGCCAAGCTCCCCGGTTCCGGCTGGGGGTTCCCGACGGTTCCCTTTTGGCACAGGAAATTGACGATTTGCTGGCGGGTTTGCCGCGATAAAGCCTCCCACTTTGGGAAAGACTCTCCCCGGTCGGGGAGAGATGCCGCAATTGCGACAGAGTGGGGACAGCGGCATCGCGTGAGCAATGACGGAGAGAGCGAGGACGGTGAACGTTATGACAACAACGCATCAGATCTACGAAGGGATGCAGCGCATCGCACCGCTGGAGCTGGCAGAGAGCTGGGACAACCCCGGCTTGCTGGTGGACTGCGGCGGACCGGTGGAAAAAGTGCTGGTCACGCTGGACATCACCCCGGAGGTGGTGGAGGAGGCCGCCGCCAAGGGCTGCTCCCTCATCGTGGCGCACCACCCGGTCATCTTCAGCCCGCTCAAAAAGCTGGGCAGCAGGGATGTGCCCTTCCAGTTGGTGCAGAGCGGCGTTTCCGCCATCTGTATGCACACCAATCTGGACGCAGCCGAGGGCGGCGTCAACGAGGTGCTGGCGGGCATTTTCGGGATGCGGAACTGGGAGACCTTTGCGGGCGGCTGCGGCCGTGTGGGCGAGATCGACCCCATCACGGTGCCCCAACTGGCGAAAAAAAAGGCCCAGCAGGAGCTGGCCAAGCGGTGCAATCTGCCCGCCGAGGGTCCGGCTGTTCAGGTGAAGTACACCGACAGCGGGATGCCGGTGCGGCGGCTGGCCGTCATCAGCGGCGCGGGCGGCAGTCTGTTCGAGGATGCCATCGCGATGGGCGCAGACTGTCTGCTGACCGGCGAAGCCAACCACCACCACGCCTGTGACGCGGCACGGCTGGGCTTTTCGCTGATCGCGGCAGGGCACTACGCCACCGAATTCCCGGTGACGGCTGCCGTGGCCGAAAAGCTGCGGGCTGCATTCCCGGAGGTGGAGGTGCTGGTCAGCACCCAAAACCGGGACCCCTATACTTATATTACATAATAAGCAGAGAACGATTGACGAGGTAATAAGATCAATGGCTTTGGATGCTGCGACATTGGCGCTGACGGCGGCGGAGCTGAAAGCAACGCTGACCGAGGCGAAGATCGCAAAATTATTTGAACCGACCCGCGACGAGCTGGTGCTGACTCTCCGCACCCGCACCGAGACCTACAGCTTGCTGCTGTCGGCCCGGAGCGGTTCCGCGCGGGTCTGCCTGACCGAAGAGAGCTTCGAGAACCCGGAGACGCCGCCCTCCTTCTGTATGCTGATGCGGAAGCACCTGACCGGCGGCAAGCTGCTGGATGTCCGAATGGAACCGGGCGACCGCATCGTATACTTCGAGTTCCAGTGCACCAACGAGATGGGCGACCTCGTCCGGAACACCCTCTGCGCTGAGCTGATGGGCCGCTACTCCAATCTGGTGCTGGTGCAGAACGGCAAGATCATCGACGCCCTCAAGCGGGTGGATTTTGAGGACAGCGACATCCGGCAGCTCCTGCCGGGTCTGCCCTACACGGTGCCGCCCAAACCGGCCCGCCCGGACTTCCTCGCGGTGAGCTCGGCGTCTATCGTGGCGGCGGCGTGCGAGCGCGACCTGCCGGTGGCGGATGCGCTGAACAAGACCGTCGCAGGGGTCGGCCCGGTGGTCTGCCGGGAGGCCGCATGGCGCGCCTTCAACGGCGAACATTTGCTGGCCGACGGGCTGACCGAAGATCAGAAACGGAAGCTGATGGCTGCCATCGACGAGCTGAAGGAGCTCCACGACCAAGGCGGCTGCCCCTGCAGCGTCACTGCCCCGGACGGCAAGCCGGTGGAGTTCACCTTCTTCCGGCCTCAGCAGTACGGCGAGACGTACTGTATAAGGGAATGGCCCTCCTTCAATGCCATGCTGGAGGGCTACTACGCCGAGAAAGACCGCGCCGAGCGGCTGCGCACCAAGAGCAAGGAACTCCACAAAGCGGTGCACAACATGTACGAGCGCGCGGTCCGCAAACAGGCGGCCCGGCAGGAAGAACTGGCCGCCAGCGGCAAGAGCGAAAAGCTCCGGCTCTACGGCGAGCTGCTCTCCGCCAACCTCTACATGGCCCAGAAGGGGATGAAGAGCATCACCGTGCCCAACTGGTACGACGAGGGGAAAGAGGTCACCATCCCGCTGGACCTGCGGTTCACTCCCAGCCAGAACGCCCAGAACTTCTTCAAGAACTATAAGAAGAAGCAGACTGCTGCGCGGATGCTGGTGGACCTGCTGGCCGAGGGCGAAAAAGGAGATCGCCTACCTCGAAACCGTTCTGTACGAGGTGGAGACGGCCTCCGGCGAGGCGGCGCTGAGCGAGATCCGCGCCGAACTCAAGAGCCAAGGCTATCTGAAATACTACAAGCAGCGGGACAAGCGCCAGAAACCGGCGGATTTCCTGCGCTTTGTGTCCAGCGACGGGTTTGAGATCTTGGTGGGCCGGAACAATGCCCAGAACGATAAGCTCACCCTCCACACCGCCCGCGGCAAGGATCTGTGGTTCCATGTGCAGAAAGCCCCCGGCAGCCATGTGGTCGTCATGAGCCGGGGCGAGGACATCCCCGACACCACCAAGCAGGAAGCAGCAGAGCTGGCTGTGCTCTATTCCAGCACCTTCAAGGCGGGCACCGGCGCAAAGGTCGCGGTGGACACCACCGAGGTGAAGAACATCTGGAAGGCCAACGGCGCCAAGCCCGGCATGGTGCTGTACGAGGTGTATACCACCGTGTATGTCACCCCGCGGGAAGATCTGGCGGAGATGCTGAAACAGAAAACGTAAACCACCGGAGCCATCGGAAAAAGATGGCTCCGAATTTTTTGGAAGGGAAAAACACTTGGCCTCTGCCATTCGTCTTACAGACAGAAGCCCGCTGAGGAGAAAGGAGGTAGGCCCATGTGGGAGTGGATGTACGAGGGATTCTGGGACAAGCTGGAACACTTTTGTTACAAGCTCTGCCGGGAGGAAAGCCGGGCCGAGGACCTGACGCAGGAAGTTTTCCTGAAAGCACTGCAGAACCGGGAGCTGCTGGACAGCTTCAACCAACGGCAGTGCAAGGCGTGGCTGTTTGCCACGGCACGGAACCTGTACTGCGACCAGCTCCGCCGGAAAATGAAAGAGGAAAGCCTCATGAGAGAAATGCTTCCGGAGGGGGACGAGGAACCGCCGGACGAAACGGCAGAAGCGGCGCTGGGCACCGTGGATCTGGAAACACTGCTGGAATTGCTGGACCCTTTGGACCGGGCAATGTTTACGCTGCGTTATGAAGAAGGCTATAACGCCAGTGAGTTGAGCAAAATATTCCATCTGCCCCCCGGAACCGTCCGCACCCGTCTGAGAAAAGCACGAACTCTTTTGAAACACGAACTGTTGGAGGAATGAACGATGAAAAAACTGAAAGTCGATGCTGTTGTCCTTGACCTGCGCCACCTGACCGAAGAGACGCTTGCCGCGTATGACAAGTGCGAGATGGAAGCTGTTTTTGCCCTGATGAATCCCCACGCACAGGCACTTCTGAATCAGTACGGCGTCAAACTGGATGTGGTGCAGAGCATCAACGGCGAGGACGATGTGGATGTCAGCACCATCAACGGCAAGGCGACGCTGGACGGAACTTCCATCCCGGACAAGAAACGGGCGATGGTCGTCAACGGCAAGCTTTATATGAAGCCGGACGGCGTGAAGGCTCTGGAACAGTATTGCGGCATCGTCGTCAACGGCAAGCTTTACTGCCCGGAGTCGCTTGTGTCGGCGGTCACGGCAAAATGCACCGTCAACGGCAAGGTCTGCATCTATCCGGATGATGCGGTGATTTTGAACAGCACGACCAAGCTGGACAAGACCTTCCTGCTCCGGGCGCAGGCGAAGCTCTACTGGGCAGAAAGGATGTTCGTGGCCGTTGACCCGAAGCTGGACGCCGAAGCACTGGCGGCAAGGGGGCGCGGTTCGCGGCCCCGAAAGCCATCCTGACCGAGAGCAACGCCGAGACCCTTGCGCCCCTCTTCACCGAGGAAACCGAGTTGGTGATCCTGCCGGACGGCACGGCGTTTCTGGATGACGACCTCGAACTGAGTGCATCGGCGCTGCGCCGGAACGGAGACCGTCTCTATGTCATGGGCGATGTGACAATTCCCGAAAAGGCAGGGGAGCTGCTGGAGAAGATCGAGTATCTGCACGCAGAGGGGACGATCTTCCTGCCCGATACGCTGGAAGAGGCCGTCGATGTCATCCCTGAACTTGAATATCAGGAGCTTCGTGTCCTGCACGGACACACCCTTATCGGCAAGCCGATGCTCTGGCTAGGCAAAGAGATGCTGGACCTTTACCCGGACGGCGTGACCTGCGTGGACTGCGCAATGGTAAAGCTGGATAAAGCATTGGAGCCGGACACCATCGCGAAGAGTTCGTTTTTGATGGCTGCGCGATGGTCTTCTGCACCGAATTGCAGCAAAATGCGGTGAGTGCCGTTTCAAAGAATGTGGCGCAGATCCAGACAGGCCTTGCGAAAGAAGAAAACGATGACACCGTCCGGCTGGACGGCATCCAGCTGACCCTGTAACGAACTGCCATCCTCCCATTATAATAAAAGGCAGAAATGCCGCGCCCTCCCGCCTGTGAAAACAGGGCCCTCCGGGAGGGCTTTTTTTTCTGCGGGAAGGAATAAAAGCCGGGGGAATGGGGCATCCTAAAAGGGCTGATAAGGTTTTCAACCGAAAAGAGCCTCTTGGAATTGTGCGTTCTGCACAAAATTTGGGCCGGGACATCAAAAGAAGAAAATAAAAAAGAAAAATCGGATTTTTTCTGAAAAATCGCGAAAAACACTTGCCAAATGCACGCAGATGTGATAAAATATCTCTCGGCTGCAAAAGGCTTGTGCGATACAAGTCGTGCAGGCCAGCGATATGCGTAGATGCGGGAGGTTGTCATCCGGCGATAGCTGTGATGGGTTATTTCCGCGGAGTATGTCCGATCTTAGAACCGGGCGAAAGAATTACTGACAGCGATGGAATACGTTCCCTCGGCAGGGTGACCTGCGAAACGAGCGGAACCAATGTTCGGATTTGATTTGCTAATATTTATCCGGGAGAACTGCCGAGCGGTTCACCGGTTTTTCTAGTGCCAAATCGAGGAACACCCGGAACTGTGTAGAGCAATTTATCGGCTCGCCTAGGGCAAAATCAATTTTTTCAGGAGGCGTAAGCAATGGCAGTCAAAGAGAAAATCAGAATCCGTCTGCAGAGCTATGATGCTCAGCTGATCGATGCCGCAGCAGAGAAGATCGTGGAGACCGCAAAGCACACTGGTGCCCGCGTGTCCGGCCCCATCCCCCTGCCCACCGATCGCGAGATCGTGACCGTTCTGCGTGCTACCCACAAGTACAAGGATAGCCGCGAGCAGTTCGAGAGCCGCACTCACAAGCGTCTGATCGACATTCTGAAGCCGTCTAACAAGACGGTCGAGGCTCTGATGAGCCTCCAGCTCCCCGCTGGCGTGGACATCGAGATCAAGCTGTAACAGATCGATCATTCGATGCCCTCGTTTCCCGAGGGGTCATGTTGGCGGTGACGTGCGCCGCCAACCAATAACCTTTACAGGAGGAAAAGAAAATGGTTAAAGGCATTATCGGCAAGAAAGTCGGTATGACTCAGCTGTTCGATGAGAGCGGCAAGGTCATCCCCGTGATCGTCATCGAGGCTGGTCCCTGCACCGTCGTGCAGAAGAAGACCGTCGAGAGCGATGGTTATCAGGCTGTTCAGCTGGGCTTCGGCGAGGTTTCCGCCAAGAAGGTCAACAAGGCAGCAGCAGGTCACTTCAAGAAGGCAAACGTTGCCCCCAAGAAGACCCTGCGCGAGTTCCGTCTGGAAGATGTTTCCGCTATGAACGTTGGCGACGTGCTGAAGGCTGATGTCTTCGCAGCCGGCGACAAGGTCGACGTCGTGGGCGTTTCCAAGGGCAAGGGCTATCAGGGCGTTATCAAGCGTTATGGTCAGCACCGTCTGCGTGAGAGCCACGGCACCGGTCCTGTTGCTCGTCATGCTGGTTCTAACGGTTCCACTTCTACCCCCTCTCGCGTGTTCCCCGGCAAGCGTCTGCCCGGCCACATGGGCTTTGTGCGCGTCACCGTGCAGAACCTGACCGTTGTCAAGGTTGACACCGAGAACAATCTGATCGCTGTCAAGGGTGCGGTTCCCGGCTCCAAGGGCACCATCGTCACTCTGGCCAACAGCGTGAAGGCGTAAGGAGGAAAGCTACAATGGCAAAGTTTAATGTAGTCGATATGAACGGTCAGCATGTTAGCGAGATCGAGCTTTCCGACGCCGTGTTCGGTATCACCCCGAACGAGAAGGCTGTCCACATTGCTGTGGTGAACTTCCTCGCTAATCAGCGTCAGGGCACCCAGAACACCAAGATCCGCATGGAAGTTTCCGGCGGCGGCAAGAAGCCTTGGCGTCAGAAGGGCACCGGCCACGCTCGTCAGGGTTCCATCCGCGCTCCGCAGTGGACCCACGGCGGTGTTGCTCTGGGCCCCAAGCCCCGCAGCTACAACTACCACATCAACAACAAGGTCAAGCGTCTGGCTCTGCTGAGCGTCCTGTCCGACAAGGCTGCCAACGGCAACATGGTCGTTGTTGATAAGTTCGCCTGCGACGAGTACAAGACCAAGACGGTTGTCTCCATGCTGAACGCCGTTGGCGCTGGCAAGAAGAACCTGCTGGTCAATGAGACTGTCGATGCAAAGTTCGTCAAGAGCGCCGGCAACATTGCTGGTGTGAAGACCACCTTCGCTGGCAGCGTGAACACCTATGACGTGCTGAACGCCGACAAGCTGATCATCAGCGTTGACGCAGCTAAGAAGCTCGAGGAGGTGCTTGGCTAATGAAAACCGCACATGATATCATCCTGAAGCCGGTCATTACCGAGAACTCCATGGCCGGCATCGCCGACAAGAAGTACACCTTCAAGGTCGCTACCGACGCTACCAAGGTCGAGATCGCTCAGGCTGTCGAGGTCCTGTTCCCCGGCGCTAAGGTCGCAAAGGTCAACACCATTTCCGTCCGTGGCCGCTTCCGCCGTCAGGGTATGCACGCTGGTTACACCGCCGCTTCCAAGAAGGCGATCGTGACCCTGACCAAGGACTCCAAGGAAATCGAGTTCTTCAACAGCATGGTCTAATCGAACCCACCGAGGGTTCCTCTATGGGGATATGACCCCGATAATAATTCATAAGATAAACAAAGGAGAATAGCATTATGGCTATCAAGAAGTATGGCCCCACTACTCCGGGCCGCCGCGGCATGACCGTCACGGATTACAGCGTCCTGAGCAAGGTCGCTCCTGAGCGCAGCCTGCTGGAGCCCATGAAGAAGCACAGCGGCCGCAACAACACCGGCCGCATCACCGTCCGCCATCAGGGCGGCGGCAACCGCACCAAGTATCGTGTCATCGACTTCAAGCGTCAGACGACCGATATGCCCGCTACCGTCAAGACTCTGGAGTACGATCCGAACCGCAGCGCATTCATCGCTCTGGTCGAGTACACTGACGGTGTCAAGAGCTACATCATCGCTCCCGACGGCCTGAAGGTCGGCGATGTGATCCTGAGCGGCAAGGGCGCCGACATCAAGCCCGGCAACTGCCTGCCCTTCGAGAACATCCCCGTCGGTACCATCATCCACAACATCGAGCTGTATCCCGGCCGCGGCGCTCAGCTGGTTCGTTCCGCTGGCAACATGGCTCAGCTGATGGCTAAGGAGAACGGTTACGCTCTGGTTCGTCTGCCCTCTGGTGAGATGCGCAACGTGCCCGTCAACTGCACTGCAGTCGTCGGTCAGGTCTCCAACATCGACCACGAAAACGTCAACCTCGGCAAGGCTGGCCGTAAGCGCCACATGGGCGTCCGTCCCGGCAGCCGTGGTACCGTCATGAACCCCTGCGACCACCCCCACGGCGGTGGCGAGGGCCGCGCACCTGTTGGTCACTCCGGTCCTATGACTCCTTGGGGCAAGCCCGCTCTGGGTCTCAAGACTCGCAAGCATCATAAGCGCTCCGATAAGCTGATCGTGAAGCGTGCAGGTAAGTAAGAGAGGAGTTAAAGACAATGGGTAGAAGCATTAAAAAGGACCTTTCGTCCAAGCTGCTCTTCTGAAGCACGTTGAAGCGATGAACGCTTCCGGCAAGAAGCAGGTCATTAAGACTTGGAGCCGTGCCTCCACGATCTTCCCCGAATTCGTTGGTCACACCTTTGCCGTCCACGACGGCCGCAAGCATGTGCCTGTGTACGTGACCGAGGACATGGTTGGCCACAAGCTGGGTGAGTTCGTTCCCACCCGTACCTTTAAGGGCCACACCGGTAATTCGAAGTAAGAGAAGGAGGAACACAACATGGAAGCTCGGGCAATTCTTCGTTATGCCCGCATTAGTCCTCGTAAGGTGTCCATCGTTATGGATCTGATCCGTAACAAGCCCCTGGACGAAGCGCTGGCAATCCTGCAGTACACCCCGAAGGCCGCTTGTGAGCCCCTTCTGAAGCTGGTGAAGTCTGCAGCCGCAAATGCGGAAAACAACTTCAATATGGACAAGAACAACCTCTACGTCGCCGAGTGCTATGTCTGCCCCGGCCCGACGCTGAAGCGCATGATGCCTCGTGCACAGGGCCGTGCATACCGCATCCTGAAGCGCACCAGCCACATGACCGTTGTTCTGAAAGAGAAACAGTAAGGAGGGAAAACAATGGGCCAGAAAGTAAATCCGCACGGCATTCGTGTCGGCGTTATTAAAGACTGGGACAGCCGCTGGTTTGCCTCCAAGAAGGATTTCAGCGATAACCTCGTCGAGGATCACAAGATCCGCACTGAGCTGAAGGCTCAGCTGAAGGACGCTGGCGTCCCCAAGATCGAGATCGAGCGCACTGTGGATCCTTCCACTTCCGCTCCCCGCGTTACCGTCAACATCTACTGCGCTAAGCCCGGTATGGTGATCGGTAAGGGCGGCGAAGAGCGCGTTGCTCTGCAGAATAAGCTGACCAAAGAGTATGGCAAGACCGTCATCGTCAATGTCATCGAGGTCAAGAGCGCTTCCACCAACGCTCAGCTGGTTGCAGAGGATATCGCTCGTCAGCTGGAGAACCGCGTGACCTTCCGCCGTGCGATGAAGCAGTGCATGCGCAACGCCATGAGCCCCCGCGATCGTTCTACCGTTCCCGCAAAGGGCATCAAGGCAATGTGCTCCGGCCGTCTGGGCGGCGCTGAGATCGCGCGTACCGAGGGCTATCATGAGGGCAGTATTCCGCTGCAGACTCTGCGTGCCGACATCGACTACGGCTTTGCAGAGGCTGCCACCACCTACGGCCGCATCGGCGTTAAGGTGTGGGTCTACAAGGGCGAGGTCCTGAAGAGCGCTAAGACCGCTCAGAAGAAGGAAGGAGGCAACAAGTAATGTTACTGCCTAAGCGTGTTAAGTACCGCCGCGTCCAGCGCGGCCGCATGACCGGCAAGGCTACCCGCGGCAACGTGGTGTGCCAGGGCCAGTACGGCCTTGTTGCTCTGGAGCCGGCATGGATCTCTTCCACTCAGATCGAGGCTGCCCGTGTTGCGATGACTCGTTACATCAAGCGTGGCGGCAAGGTCTGGATCAAGATCTTCCCCGATAAGCCCGTAACCGCCAAGCCCGCTGAGACCCGAATGGGTTCCGGTAAAGGCTCTCCCGAATACTGGGTCGCTGTTGTGAAGCCCGGCCGCGTTCTGTTCGAGCTGGCAGATGTCGATGAGGCAACTGCTCGCGAGGCTCTGCGTCTGGCAATGCACAAGCTGCCCATCAAGTGCAAATTTGTGGTCCGTGAGGACTCCGTGAAGGAGGATGGCACCAATGAAGGCTAATGAACTCCGCGAGATGCAGACCGCAGAGCTGACCAGCAAGCTGGCAGATCTGAAGGCTGAGCTGTTTAACCTGCGCTTCCAGCATGCCATCAACCAGCTGGAGAACCCCGGCCGCATCGAAGCAGTCAAGAAGGACATCGCCCGCGTGATGACCGTTCTGGCTGAGAAGCAGTGAGGAGGTTAAACGATGGAAGAACGTAATCTGAGAAAGACCCGCGTCGGCGTTGTCGTGTCCGACAAGATGGATAAGACCATCGTGGTTGCCGTTAAGGATAGCGTGCAGCACCCCCTGTACAAGAAGATCCTGAAGCGTACCGCCAAGTTCAAGGCTCGTGACGAGAAGAACGAGTGCGGCATCGGTGACCGTGTTGAGATCATGGAGTGCCGCCCCTGAGCAAGGATGTGCGCTGGCGCCTGGTCCGTATCGTTGAGAAGGCAAAGTAATCTTTGCCCGCTGCTTTGAACAGTTTGAAAGGAGATATCTGAAATGGTTCAGATGCAAACTTATCTCAAAGTTGCCGACAACACCGGTGCCAAGGAGCTGATGTGCTTCCGCGTGCTGGGCGGCACCCGCAAGAGATACGCAAACATTGGTGACGTCGTGGTCTGCTCTGTCAAGAAGGCAGCCCCGGCGGCTCCGTAAAGAAGGGCGACGTCGTCAAGGCTGTCATCGTGCGCAGCAAGCATGGCGTCCGCCGCGACGACGGTTCCTACATCCGTTTCGATGAGAACGCCGCCGTTATCGTTATGGCCGACAAGAGCCCCAAGGGTACCCGTATCTTTGGACCCGTTGCTCGCGAGCTGCGTGATGCCGGCTACACCAAGATCCTGAGCCTGGCTCCGGAATCGCTGTAAGGAGGTTTTAAAAATGAATAATCTTCATGTTAAAACCGGCGACAACGTTATGATCATCAGCGGCAAGGACAAGGGCCACACTGGTAAGGTCCTGCAGGTCAGCCCCTCTGAGAACAAGGTCATCGTTGAGGGCCAGAACATGGTTACCAAGCACGTGAAGCCCCGCCGTCAGGGCGAGCAGGGCGGCATCGTCAAGGCTGAGGGCGCTATCTACGCTTCCAAGGTCATGCCCGTCTGCCCCAAGTGCGGCAAGGCTGTGCGCGTGGGCCACGTCGAGAAAGACGGCAAGATGGTCCGCGTCTGCAAGAAGTGCGGCGCTGAGCTGTAAGAAAGGAGTAAGGAACAATGGCTCGTTTGAAAGAACAGTATGTCAATGAAATTGCTCCTGCTCTGAACAACAAGTTCGGTTACAAGAGCGTTATGCAGATCCCCAAGCTGGATAAGGTCGTCATCAATGTTGGCTGCGGCGAAGCTAAGGACAACGAGAAGATCCTGGAGGCAGTCATGAAGGATCTGGGCCAGATCACTGGCCAGAAGGCAGTCGTCTGCCGTGCCAAGAAGAGCGTTGCAAACTTCAAGCTGCGTCAGGGCACTCCCATCGGCTGCAAGGTCACCCTGCGTGGTGAGCGTATGTACGAGTTTGTCGATCGTTTCTTCAACGTCGCTCTGCCCCGTGTACGCGACTTCCGCGGCATTAACGGCAACAGCTTTGATGGCCGCGGCAACTTCGCATGCGGCATCAAGGAGCAGATCATCTTCCCTGAGATCGACTTCGACAAGGTCGATGCAGTCCGCGGCATGGATGTCTGCTTCGTTACCACCGCTAAGACCGACGAAGAGGGCAAGGAGCTGCTGAAGGCTCTGGGCGCTCCGTTCGCTACCGAGAATAACTAAGGAGGAGATTGATACAATGGCTAAACTGTCTATGAAGCTGAAGCAGTCTCGTCCTGCTAAGTTCTCTACCCGTGCATACACCCGCTGCCGCATCTGCGGCCGCCCCCACTCCGTGCTGCGCAAGTACGGCGTGTGCCGTGTGTGCTTCCGTGAGCTGGCCTACAAGGGCGAGATTCCCGGTGTCAAGAAGGCTTCTTGGTAATTGACCCAGCAGCCGGATAAATGGTCGGATATCCGCTCCGGGGCAAAGATGTTTCGGAGCGGTATCATTATAAAACAAATGAGAGCTAATCTTAGGAGGTTAGTGGCAAATGCAGATTACTGATCCTATCGCGGACCTGCTGACTCGCATCCGCAACGCAAGCACTGCCAAACACCCTTCTGTGGAGATCCCCGCATCGAACATGAAGAAGGCTATCTGCCAGATTCTGGTTGACGAGGGCTACATCAAGGGCATGCAGATCAAGAACGACACCGTTCAGGGCACCATCGTTGTCACCCTGAAGTATCAGGCTAACGGCGAGCCCGTTATCGCTGGTCTGCGCCGCGTGTCCAAGCCCGGCCTGCGCATCTACACCAACTGCGAGGATATGCCGAAGGTCATGAAGGGCCTCGGTACCGCAATCATTTCCACTTCCAAGGGCATCATGACCGATAAGGCTGCTCGTGCTGCGCACGTTGGCGGCGAGGTCCTCGCCTTTGTGTGGTAAGAAAGGGGTAAAAGACAATGTCGAGAATTGGAAGAAAACCCATCGTCATTCCTGCCGGCGTTATCACTGTCGATGAGGCAGCACATCACGTCGCCGTCAAGGGCCCCAAGGGCAGCCTGAATTCCAACTATCATCCCCTCATGACCGTCAAGGTCGAGGGCAATGAGGTTTTGGTTACCCGCCCCAATGACGAGCCCGAAGCACGCGGCCTGCATGGCCTGACCCGCACCAACATCGCCAACATGGTGAACGGTGTCGTCAACGGCTATGAGAAGAAGCTGGAGATCGTCGGTGTTGGTCTGCGCTGCCAGAAGCAGGGCTCCAACCTCGTGATGAACCTGGGCTTCTCTCATCAGGTGAACATCCCCGATACCGAGGATTGCACCATCGTGTGGCAGGATCCCAACCACTTCACTGTTACCGGTATTGACAAGCAGAAGGTCGGCCAGTACGCCGCCGAGATCCGCGCCAAGAAGCCGCCTGAGCCTTACAAGGGCAAGGGCATCCGCTACGAGGGCGAGGTTGTCAAGCACAAAGAAGGCAAAGCCGGCAAGGGCAAGAATAAGGTAAGGAGTGAAAGACAATGGTTAAGCAGATCGACAAGAACGAAGCTCGTCTTCGTCGTCATCGCCGTGTTCGCAACAAGATCAGCGGCACCGCAGCACGTCCTCGCCTGGATGTTTTCCGCTCCGCCAAGCACATTTACGCTCAGATCATCGATGATGAGCAGGGCGTGACTCTGGTGTCGGCGTCTACGATGGACAAGGACTTCAACGGCAACGGCGGCAACGTCGAGGCCGCTGCTGAGATCGGCAAGAAGGTCGCAGCAAAGGCTCTGGAAAAGGGCATCACCGAGGTCGTGTTCGACCGTGGCGGTTACGTTTATCATGGCCGTGTTAAGGCCCTGGCTGATGGCGCCCGTGAGGGCGGCCTGAAGCTGTAATGAGAGGAGGAAACACATTATGGCTATGAGAAACCGTGAAGACGACGGCATGATCACCAAGGTTGTCTCCATCAACCGCGTTTCCAAGACGGTCAAGGGCGGCCGCATCATGAAGTTTGCTGCTCTGGTCGTTGTGGGCGACGGCAAGGGCACCATCGGTTACGGCATCGGCAAGTCCGGCGAAGTGCCTGAGGCAATCCGCAAGGGCGAAGCTGCTGCAAAGAAGAACATGCACAAGGTTGCCATGAAGGGCACCACCATCCCCCACGAGATCGTCGGCAAGTACGGCGCAGGCGCTGTTCTGCTCAAGCCGGCTGCACCTGGTACCGGCATGATCGCCGGCGGCCCTGTGCGTGCCGTCATTGAGGCTGCTGGCATCAAGGACATTCGTGCGAAGTCTATGCGCTCCAACAACCCCATCAACGTTGTTTCTGCTACCTTCGCAGGTCTGTGCGGCTTGGTCAGCGCGGAGTCCGTCGCTGAGAAGCGCGGCAAGACCGTGAAAGAAATTCTGGGTTAAGGAGGTAACACACCATGGCAGAGAAGATGCTCAAAATCGAGCTGAAGAAGAGCCTGATCGGCCGCGGCGCGAAGCAGATCGCTACCGCCGAGGCTCTGGGCCTGAAGAAGCCGGGCGACGTTACCGTTCAGCCTGACAATGCCGCTACGCAGGGCAAGATCGCTAAGATCGGCTTCCTGCTCAGCGTCACCGAAGCCTAATAGCAGGGGGGGTATACGCATAATGAAACTTCATGAATTGCACGCGATTCCCGGCGCAAACAAGGCTGTGACCCGTAAGGGCCGCGGCATTGGCTCCGGTAATGGCAAGACTGCCGGTTTCGGCAGCAAGGGCCAGAAGGCCCGTTCCGGCGTGAAGCACGCTGGTTTCGAAGGCGGCCAGATGCCTCTGGCACGTCGTCTGCCGAAGGTTGGCTTTAACAACATCTTTGCTACCCAGTACGCCATCGTTAACGTGGCAGATCTGGAAGCAGCTTTTGAGGCCGGTGCTGTTGTTGACACTGAGGCTCTGAAGGCTAAGGGTCTGGTCAAGAAGACTCTGGACGGCGTTAAGGTGCTTGGCAACGGCGAGCTGACCAAGGCTCTGACCGTCAAGGCCGCAGCCTATTCCGCTTCTGCCAAAGAGAAAATCGAGAAGGCAGGCGGAAAGGCTGATGTGATGTAAGGTGTTTCAGACATTCCGTAACGCATGGAAGATTCCTGAACTGAGAAATCGTCTCCTGTTCACGCTGGCGATCCTCGTGGTGTATCGTCTGGGCTGCGCCATCCCCGTTCCGTTCATCACCGGCTCTGCACTGAGCCAGATGTTCTCGAACGGCAATATGCTCTCGTATCTCGATATGATGAGCGGCGGCGCGTTGTCCCGGTGCACACTCTTCGCGTTAGGTGTGACACCTTATATCAACGCCTCCATCATTGTGCAGCTGCTCACCGTTGCGATCCCTTCGCTGGAAAACATCGCGAAGGAGCCGGACGGCCAGAGCAAGCTGCAGCAGATCACCCGGTACGCCGGCGGCGTCATCGCTCTGGTGATGAGCCTCGGCTACTACTTCGTGGTCCGCAATATGGGTGCATTGAAGTACACGAACGGCGCGGCCGGTATCTTTACCGCCGTGGTCATCATCGCCGCCTTCACCGCCGGTGCTCAGTTGATCACTTGGTGTGGTGAGCAGATCGATGACAAGGGAATCGGCAACGGTATCTCCCTTCTGATCTTCTCCTCGATCGTTTCCAACTGGTCCAGCATCTACACCACGGTCACGGGTCTGCTGACCCGCGCCGCGGCCGGTGAGGCCAAGTTCTACATTCTGCTGCCCCTGCTGGTCGTGCTGGCACTGGTCGTGATCGTGTTCATCATCATCATGACGAATGCTGAGCGCCGCATTACCATCCAGTATGCAAAGCGCGTGGTGGGCCGCAAGCAGATGGGCGGGCAGAACAGCTATCTGCCGCTGAAGCTGAATATGACCGGCGTCATGCCCATCATCTTCGCTTCCGCTCTGGTCTCGATCCCGGGCACGATCGGCAGCTTCATGCAGGTCGACCAGGCTGCGCATCCGTTCTGGTACGCGTTCTTCCATACCTTCAATTATACGTCTGCGCTGTACGTCGTCATCTACCTGCTGCTGATCCTGGCCTTCAACTACTTCTATGTGGCCATCCAGTACAACCCTGTTGAGATCGCCAACAATCTGCGCCGCAACAACGGCTCGATCCCCGGCTTCCGTCCCGGCAAGCCGACCAGCGATTTCCTGACCCGCACGCTGAACAAGATCACCCTCATCGGCGCGATCTTCCTCGCTGTGGTGGCTGTGCTGCCTATCGTCCTGGGCAACCTGACCGGTATGAGCATCCAGCTGGGCGGTACCAGTCTGCTGATCGTTGTCGGTGTGGCACTTGATACCACCCGCAGCCTCGACAGCTTTATGACGATGCGCAACCATAAGGGTTTCCTCGGCTGATCTAAAATTAAAGCACTGATGTGAGAAAGCACTGGAAAGGAGAGCACGCTCGGACTTTTCAGTGCTTTTTTTGCTTTGGTGGGCCGTTAGCTGGTTCAAACAAAAATACACTGTCCTCTTGTAAAAGGAAAGGAGCAACCCTATGAATCTGATTCTATTGGGCGCACCCGGCGCCGGTAAGGGCACGCAGGCGGAGATCATCTGCGCAAAGCTGAACATTCCTTCCATCAGCACCGGCAACATCCTGCGCGCTGCCGTCAAGGAAGGCACTGAGATGGGCATGAAGGCAAAGAGCTTTATGGACGCTGGCGCTCTGGTGCCCGATGAGGTCATCATCGGCATCCTGAAAGAGCGTCTGGCTCAGCCGGACTGCGCAAACGGCTTTATCCTGGACGGTGTGCCCCGCACCATCGCTCAGGCCGAGGCCATCGAGACCATGGGCATCCGCATCGACAAGGTGCTGGAGCTGCAGGTCGAGGACAATGTGATCGTTGACCGCATGAGCGGCCGCCGCGTCTGCGAGAAGTGCGGCGCAAGCTACCACGTCCTCAACAAGAGGAGCAAGGTCGAGGGCGTGGGCGACTGCTGCGGCGGCAAGCTGGTCATCCGCAAGGACGACCAGCCCGAAACCGTGCTGGACCGCCTGAAGGCATATCACGAGCAGACCGAGCCGCTGGTGGAGTTCTACCGCACCCGCGGCAAGCTGGCAGAGATCAAGTTCTGCCCCTCCATCGAAGAGACGACGGCTGAGATCATGAAGGCTTTGGAGGCATAAGCGTGATTCAGATCAAGAATGCAAAAGAACTGGACGGAATGCGCCGGGCCAACGCCTTGAGCGCAGCTGCCCTGAAGTACGGCGGCGAGCACATCGAAGCTGGCATGACCACTTGGGAGCTGGATAAGCTGATCTATGACTTCATCGTGAAGCACGGCGGCATCCCAAACTTCAAGGGCCTGTACGGTTTTCCGGGAACGGCCTGCATCAGCCTGAATGATACCATCATCCACGGCATCCCGTCGCATGACATCGTTATCCGTCCGGGCGACATCGTGAGCATCGACACCGGTGCCAAGGTGGATGGCTTCAATGGCGACAACGCCTGCACCTATGGGGTGGGCAAGATCGACCTCGAAGCCCAGCGTCTGCTGGACGTGACCAAGGCGGCCCTGTACAAGGGCATCGAACAGGCCAAGGCGGGCAACCGCATCGGTGATATCGGCTACGCTGTGCAGAGCTACTGCGAGGATGCCGGTTTCTCCGTCGTCCGCGAGTTCGTGGGCCACGGCACCGGCCGCGAGCTGCACGAGGATCCGGAAGTGCCCAACTACGGCCATCAGGGCCGCGGCCCGCGTCTCGTGCCCGGCATGACCATCGCCATCGAGCCGATGATCTGCCAGTACGACTGCAAGATCACCCAGTCCAAGGACGGCTGGACCGTCAAGACCAAGGACGGCGGTCTGGCTGCGCACTTTGAGCACTCCAATGCGATCCTGAAGGATCACACCGAGATCATGACCCGCTTCTGGGATGACCCGGACTTTGACCCGGAAAAGTTCAGCCTGAAGTAAGCGGAAACCCTTTGAGACCTCCCTTCGGGGAGGTCTTTTTGGTTTCAGACCTGTAATTTGTGCAATTCCGACAAGTTTTGGTGAAAAAGTTTCATCCTACCGGTGGAGACGCCCGAAACCCGGAGCGAAAAACAGCCGCTTTTGATTTTGAAGAAATTTTTATCGGAAATACGGAAAAAAGAACTTGCAAAATAGATGCAAAAGGTGTATAATCTATAAATGGCCGTGACAGCCAGATGCTTTCTCGGTGGACAGGGATTTTCTGCCCACTGTGCGGATTTTGTGCCGCAGGAGAAGATGTATGTGGCGGTTATCGCCGCCTGTCCGTCAATTCATGGCAAACTGAGCAGATCCAATGAGGAGGCAAATAGCTTGTCTAAAGAAGACGTCATCGAAATCGAAGGCATTGTGCGTGAAGCCATGCCCAACGCCATCTTTAAGGTGGAAATGTTGAGCGAGGATAAGAACACCGGGAAGCTCACTCCCAGCGGCCACATCCTCTTAGCGCACATCTCCGGCAAGCTCCGGACCAATTTCATCCGTATCCTGCCCGGGGACAAGGTCACCTAGAAATGTCGCCCTACGATTTATCGAAGGGCCGCATCACTTGGCGCTCCAAATAAGCGTCAAGGCATCATTCAAAAGGAGGTTCAACATCATGAAGGTCAAGCCTTCCGTGAAACCCATCTGCGAAAAGTGCAAGGTCATCCGCCGCAAAGGCCGCGTGATGGTCATCTGCCAGAACCCCAAGCATAAGCAGCGCCAGGGCTAATTCGGGCGCCTGAGGGTCAAGTGCGTAGAGTCCCGGCGCAGACCCCGACACTGACATGGGATGATTTTTGGAGGAAACTACTATGGCACGTATTGCCGGCGTTGACCTGCCCCGCGAGAAGCGCGTTCAGGTGGGTCTCACCTACGTTTACGGTATCGGTCAGACCACTGCCAACAAGATCTTGGAGGCAACTGGCATCAACCCCGATACCCGCGTCAAGGACCTGACTCTGGAAGAAGAGGCTAAGATCCGTGACTACATCGATCAGGCGAACATCATCGTTGAGGGCGACCTGCGCCGCAACGTTGCTCTGGACATCAAGCGTCTGGTCGAGATCCAGTCCTTCCGTGGCACCCGCCATCGCAAGAATCTGCCCTGCCGTGGCCAGCGCACCAAGACCAATGCACGTACCTGCAAGGGCCCGAAGCGCACGGTCGCTAACAAGAAGAAGTAAGGAGGATTTGAGAAATGGCAAGTGCAAATAATGCCAAGAAGGGCGCAAATGTCCGCATGAAGCGGAAAGAGCGCAAGAATATTGCTGCTGGTCAGGCTCATATCCAGTCTACCTTCAACAATACTGTCGTTACCATCACCGACCTGCAGGGCAATGCAGTGTCTTGGTGCTCCTCCGGCTCCCTGAACTTCCGCGGCAGCCGCAAGAGCACCCCGTTCGCAGCCCAGTCTGCTGCTGAGACCGCAGCCAAGGTTGCTATCGAGCATGGCATGAAGACCGTTGAGGTCTACGTCAAGGGCCCCGGCGCTGGCCGTGAGTCCGCTATCCGTGCGCTTCAGGCTACCGGTCTGGAAGTCACCCTGATCAGGACGTGACTCCCATCCCCCACAACGGCTGCCGCCCCCGAAGCGCCGTCGTGTCTGATCGAAGGAGGAAATTGAATTATGGCAAAGAATACGCAGCCTATCGCAAAGCGTTGCAAGGCCTTGGGCATTTCTCCCGCGGTCATGGGCTATGCAAAGAAGAATACCACCCGCAACTCCAATGGCAACATGCGCAAGAAGCAGTCTGAGTACGCATCTCAGCTGAAGGAGAAGCAGAAGGTCAAGTTTATCTACGGCGTTCTGGAGAAGCAGTTCCACAATGCTTACCTGCGTGCTGAGGCTCGCCCCGGCAAGACCGGTGAGAACCTGCTGCAGATCATGGAGTGCCGTCTGGACAATGTCGTGTTCCGTCTGGGCTTCGCTCAGCCCCGCCGTGACGCTCGCCAGCTGGTGAGCCACGCTCACTTCACCGTCAACGGCAAGAAGGTCAACATTCCTTCTTATCAGATCAAGGCCGTGACGTGATCGAAGTCCGTGAGTCCAGCCGTTCTTCTGCTAAGTTTGCTAAGCTGACTGGCCCTGAGGCTCCCGTTGTGGCACTGCCCTCTTGGCTGGATCGCGAGGCTGGCACCCTGAAGGGCGTCGTCACCAAGCTCCCCGAGCGCAGCGACATCGACTACGAAGTTGCAGAGCACCTCATCGTCGAGCTGTACTCCAAGTAATCCATTAAGAAGGCTGGACCTCCTTTCTGGATGGTTCGCTTTCGCATTCTTTTCTTTGAAAGAATTTAATAATGGGCCGGCACTTCACGCCGGTTTGACAAGGAGGGCATAGATATGATGGAGATTGAACGTCCCAAAATCGAAACGGCAAGCCTGTCTCCGGACGGCCGCTATGGCAAGTTCGTGGCAGAACCTCTGGAGCGTGGCTTTGGCATCACACTGGGCAACAGCCTGCGTCGTGTGCTTCTTTCCTCTCTGCCCGGTGTCGCCGTGACCAGCGTCAAGATCGACGGCGTGGTTCACGAGTTCTCCACCATTGAGGGCGTCAAGGAAGACGTTACCGAAATTGTCCTGAACCTGAAGGGTATCGCTGCAAAGCTGTACACCGATGGTCCGAAGACAGTGCGTGTTGAGGCAGTGGGCCCCTGTGAGGTCACCGCCGACAACATCAAGCAGGGCGACGACATTGAGATCCTGAACCCTGAATGGCACATCGCAACCTTGGGCGAGGGCGGCAAGCTCGTCATGGAGCTCACCTTCGATAAAGGCCGCGGTTATGTGCCCGCAGAGCGCAACAAGCAGGCCATCGTCGAGAAGAACGATATCAATACGCTTCCCGTCGATAGCATTTACACCCCTGTGCTCAAGGTGAATTACAACGTTGAGAGCACCCGTGTTGGCCAGGCGATCGATTACGACAAGCTGACCATTGAGGTTTGGACCGATGGCACGATCAATGCGCAGGAAGCCGTTTCTCTGGCTGCCCGCGTCCTGACCGAGCACCTGAACCTGTTCGTCAACCTGTCCGACGAGGCAGCTGGCACCGAGATCATGGTGGAGAAGACCAACGACGACAAGGAAAAGGCTCTGGAGATGACCATTGAAGAGCTGGATCTGAGCGTCCGTTCCTTCAACTGCCTGAAGCGTGCCGGTATCAACACGGTGGAGGATCTGGTCAGCAAGAGCGAGGACGAAATGATGAAGGTTCGCAACCTCGGCCGCAAGAGCCTGGAAGAGGTCATGGCAAAGCTGGATTCTCTCGGCTTCAAGCTGAACACAGACGATGAATAACTAAAATAATTAAGGAGTGAAACGGGATGCCCGGTACCAGAAAGCTCGGTAGAACCAGCGACAGCCGCAACGCTATGATGCGCGCTATGGTTACCTACCTGTTAGAGAATGGCAAGATTGAGACCACTGTCACTCGCGCTAAGGACGTTCGTTCCATGGCCGAGAAGATGATCAGCCTTGGCAAGGCAAGCGACCTGCACACCAAGCGTCAGGTTTATGCCTACATCACCAAGGAAGATGTTGCAAAGAAGCTGTTTGATGAGATCAGCCCCAAGTACGCTGACCGCAACGGCGGCTACACCCGCATCATCAAGATCGGCGCTCGCCGCGGCGACGCTGCTGAGATGGCAGTTCTGGAGCTCGTCTGATCGACTCTGACTGTAAGAACAGTGTAACAAAACGCTCTTTCCCTTTGGGAGAGGGCGTTTTTTGTTGCCCATGGGCGCAATTCGTGGTATACTTAATTCTGTATAACCAAGCTGATTTTCCACCGGAAGGAGGGACGACGGTTGAAAAGACGACACTTCCTGCTGCTGGCGGCGTGCTGCCTTGCGGGGCTGCTGCCGGGATGCAGTTTTCCGATGACGGAGAATATGCAGGTGGAAGAGCTTCTCCGTGCGCCCCGGCTTTCGGGCGATTACGGGGCTTTGCAGAACGCCCTGAACGACTGGCTGGGCGAGAGCGCCCAGCTCAAGTACCCCATGCAGGGCGACCTGCTTTCGCCGTTCCTGTTACAGGACCTCGACGGTGACGGGGAGCAGGATGCGGCGGTTCTTTACACCACCGCCCAGTCCTCCAACGTCTGCATCGCCTTTTTGCAGCGGGACGAGGAGAACCGGTGGAAGGTGTGCCAGAGCATCGAGGGCCTTGCGGACACGGTGGACAATGTTCGGCTGGCCCAATTGCAGGACGGCAGCTCCATGCAGATGGTGGTGGGTTACCTCGCCTCACAAGGGGACAGTTATCTGGCCGTTTACTCCTACGAAAACGGGCAGGTCAGCGCGATTCTGGAGCAGTCCTATGAGCAGTATCTGGTGGAGGACATCACCGGCGGCGGCAATCAGGACCTGATCCTGATGTCCACGCTGGAGGACGGCGGGGTGCAGATCGAGCTGCTGACCGTGGACCGGGATGGCAGCTTCCAACAGGTCGCGGTCATGGGCCTTTCGGCGGATAAATTCTCCGGCTGCGCCTCGGTGGCGGCGGGCCTTGGGGCCGACGGCAAACACTATCTGGTGCTGGACGGCTGGACCGGTATCTCCGGCAACAATCTGGCCACGGTGCTGCTTCGGTTCGACGAGGAGAGCCAGCAGATGATCCCCGCCGACCAGATCAGCACGAGCGAACTGTACAGCGCTTCGCTGCGGAACGTGCCGAACCTCGTCAGCCGGGACTTGGACGGCGACGGCACGGTGGAGATCCCCACCCAGCCGGACGAGGCGGGTCTGCTGAACATGAGCCAGAGCCGCCGGATGGATTTCATCGTCTGGATGGACTACACCAGCCCGACGCCGGAAAAGAGCTTCGGCTTGCTGGATGAGGAAACGAACTGCTACATCGAGCTGCCCGCCGAGTGGGAGGGGAACCTGCTGCTCACTGACAGCACCGAGATCGACGCCGCCGTGGAGCTGCGCACCGTGGACGAGAACGAGCTGGTGCTCACCCTGCGGCTGGTGTCGGCCAGCGCCAGCGCGGCGGGCTGGACCCGCCTCGGCGTGGTGGCGTCCCGCCAGATGCAGGCAAAACTGGGGGAGGGGGCCGTCATCACGGACCAGACCTATCGGCTGTCCCGATCGCTGTATCGATTGAATTAGCCCTCTCAGGCATAAAAAATTTTAACGGAGGTACCCATGGTCAAAGTACTTGTTGTGGAGGACGAAGCCAGTATCCGCGAGATGATCGCGCTGAACCTGCGCTTGGCCGGCATGGAGGCCGTGGAGGCCGACAGCGCCGAGGCCGCCCTCCCGCTGCTGGAACAGAAGCCCGGCTGCGATGCGGCCATTCTGGATGTGATGCTGCCGGGGATGAACGGCTTTTCGCTCTGCGAGACCATCCGCCGCACCGACCAGAAGATCGGCATCATCATCCTGAGCGCAAAGGGGCAGGAGCAGGACAAGATCCGCGGCTTGTCTATCGGCGCGGACGACTATATGACAAAACCCTTCAGCGTCAGCGAGCTGCTGGCCCGCGTGGAGGCCCTCTGCCGCCGCGTGAGCCGTTCGGCGGGCGGGGAGAGCGGCGCGGCCCACAGTCCTGCCGCCCTCGTCAGCGGCGACTTTGTGCTGGACGAGAACCGCCGCGTCCTGCTCAAGGCGGGCAAGCCCATTGAGCTGACGCAGGTGGAGTTTCAGATCATGGAACTCTTCTTCCACAACCCCGGCGTCGCGCTGGTGCGTGAAAAGATCCTGAAGGGTGTCTGGGGCGAGAACTACTTCGGCGATGTGAAGATCGTGGATGTGAACATCCGCCGGCTGCGGATGAAGATAGAGGATGAACCCAGCCACCCCGCCCACATCATGACGGTGTGGGGCTACGGCTACCGGTGGGAAGAATGAGGAGCGGCATCACCCGGCGGTGGCTCTGCGGCAGTCTGCTGATGACGGTGCTGCTAGTGCTCTTGGTGGAGGGGATGTTCCTGTACAGCTGCACCCGCAGCTATTACAACAGCGTCCAGCAGACCATGTACCGCCGCTTTTCCTCCATCAGCGGCCAGCTGAAATGTACACCGGCGACACGGCCCAGAAAGCTTCTGCCAGCCGGAGCGTGGCTCTGCGCCGGATGGTGGAGCAGTTTTCCGATAAGGACAAATACGAGTTCATGCTGCTGGACAGCTACGGCAGCGTCATTGCCTCCTCCAGCGGCACCGACGCCGAGGGCATCCTGACCAGTGCGGACTTCGAACAGGCGCAGGAGACCGGCGACGGCATGGGGGTGGCCATCTACCGCACCGACAGCAACGAAATGGTCATGGCGGTCTGCTGCCTTGTGCCCTATGCGGCCGAGGATGTGGCCGCCATGCGGCTGGTCACCAGCCTGACACTGGTGCAGAACCAGTTGAAAAATGTCTTCCTCATCAGCATCGTGGTGGTCATCACCATCTTGGGCTTTACGGTGGCGTCCGGCCTGTATTTCGTGCGGAGCATCGTGGTGCCGCTGGGGCAGGTGGAGCGCACCGCCGCCAGTATCGCGCGGGGGGAACTGGACGTCCGTCTGCCCGTGACCGGCGACGCCCGCGACGAGGTAGACCGGCTGCGCGGCACCATCAACCGGATGGCCGAGGGGCTGGAAGAGACCGAGAAGATGAAGAATGAATTCATCAGCTCGGTCTCCCATGAGCTGCGCACGCCGCTGACCTCCATCCGGGGCTGGGTGGAGACCCTGCGCTCACTGGACGACCCGGCGGACGAAAACTACCGCAAGGGGCTGGAGATCATCAACAACGAGACGGCCCGCCTCTACAACATGGTGGAGGAGCTGCTGGACTTCAGCCGCTTGCAGAACGGGCGGCTCAAGATGAGCTGCCACCCTCTCGACCTCGTGGCTGAGCTGACCGACGCGGTCCTCTTCTGCGAAGCCCGCATCCAGCGGGAGGGGCTGCTGCTCTCTTACAGCGAGCCGGAGGAGATGATCCCCGTCTATGCTGACCCGAATCGTCTGCGGCAGGTGTTCATCAATATTCTGGACAACGCCATCAAGTATTCGGCCCCCGGCGGGCGGATCACCGTCAAGATCTGGCAGGGCGAGTACAAAGCCTTCATCGAGATCATCGACCAAGGCCGGGGCATCCCGCCCGAAGACCTCGAAAACGTGAAGACCAAGTTCTACAAGGGCAGCAACTCGGTGCGGGGCAGCGGCATCGGTCTGGCGCTGGTGGATTCCATCATGACGGCGTTGGACGGCACCCTTGACCTCAAGAGCACCCTTGGCCGCGGCACGGTGGTCACGCTGGGGCTGCCTATTTATAAGCGCTAAGAAGATTTAGACACAATTCTGCGGTACAATAAAGGCTGTAAAAATCACCCGCCCGGTATTCCGCGTGCGGGGACAGGAGAACCCAATGAATCAACCGAAGCAAGAACGTTTCAAAACCAGTGTGGGCGGTCAGGCCCTGATGGAAGGAATCATGATGCGCGGCCCGGAGAAGATCTGCTGCGCGGTGCGCAAGCCGGACGGCACCATCGAGACCAAGATCGAGCCTACCCCCAAGCATGGCATCTGGACCAAGATCCCCCTCGTGCGGGGCGCTATCTCCATGGTGGAAAGTCTCATCATGGGCTACCGGTACATGATGTACTCCGCACAGGTGAGCATGGGCGACGACTACGACCCCGAAGAGGAGGAGACCGCCTTTGAAAAATGGGTGGGAGACCACCTCGGCAAAAAGGCGGAGGATGTGCTGCTGGGGGCGGCTGCCCTCATCGGCGGCCTGTTCGCGATCCTGCTCTTCACGGTGCTGCCCACGGTTCTGGTGGGCGGTGTGAACCATCTGGTGCCGCTGGGCCGCTGGAGCAAGGTCATTCTGGAAGCGCTGCTCAAGGTCGCCATCTTCCTGAGCTACATGGCCGCCATCTCGAAGATGAAGGAGATCCACCGCGTCTTCGAGTACCACGGTGCCGAGCACAAGACCATTGCCTGTTACGAGGCAGGGGACGAGCTGACCGTGGAGAATGTCCGCAAATATACCCGGTTCCACCCCGCTGCGGCACCAGCTTTTTGATCTTGGTGGTCATCGTCAGCGTGTTTTTGTACAGCGTCCTGCCGTGGTCCAGCACCGGGCTGCGGGTGGTGTTCAAGCTGCTGCTGCTCCCGGTGGTCATGGGCATCAGCTATGAGCTGCTGAAGTGGTGCGGCCGGTCGGACAACATCGCCACCCGGATCATCCGCCAGCCCGGCCTCTGGGTGCAGCACCTGACCGTTTTTGAGCCGGACGACAGCATGATCGAAGTCGCCATTGCGGCGGTGACCCCGTCCTGCCCGAAAAACCGGAGGATGGCAAATGGTAACGGAAGGCACCCTGCCCCGCGACGCACTGCGGCAGGTGGAACAGCGGCTGACCGCTGCGGGCTGCCCCGACGCCGATTTCGACGCGGCAGAGCTGCTGCGGCTGGTCCTCGGCGTGGACGTCCGGCTGGCCTTTGCCCCGCTGACGGCGGAACAGGCCGCCCGGCTGGAAGAGCTGACGGCCCGGCGGGCAGACCGCGAGCCGCTGCAATACCTCTGCGGGAGCTGGCCTTTCCTCGACTTTGAACTGGCCGTCGGCCCCGGTGTGCTCTGCCCGCGGGCGGACACCGAGGTGGTGGCCGAAACGGCAGCCGGGCTGCTGAAGGCGGTCCCCCACCCGAAGGTGCTGGACCTCTGCGCCGGAACAGGCTGCCTCGGCCTCGGCGTCAAGCGGTTCTGCCCCGATGCCGCCGTCACGAGCCTTGAAAAAAGCCCGGATGCGCTGGTCTACCTGAAGCGGAACGCCCGCCTTCCCGGCGGGCTGGAGATCACGCCGGTGGAGGGAGACCTGTTCACCTACTGGCAGACCCTGCCGGAGGGGCAGCTCGACCTCATCGTGTCGAACCCGCCCTATCTGACCGCCGCCGAGATGGCTCAGCTCCAGCCCGAAGTGGCCAAGGAACCCGCCATGGCGCTGGCAGCAGGGGAGGACGGCCTTGTATTTTACCGCACCATCGCGGAAGACTACCAACAAGCCCTCCGCCCCGGCGGTGCCCTTGCTATGGAGATCGGCTGGCAGCAGCGGGAAGCCGTCACCGCCCTGCTGGCAGAAAACGGTTGGGTGGACATTGCCTGTCAAAAGGACTACGGCGGGAATGATAGAGCTGTGACTGCCCGCAGAAGCTGCAAGTAACAGCGAAGCGCGGCATAAAAATAATTGAAAAATAGAACAACTTCCTGTTGTAATGTTCTGAATTTGTGATATACTATTAGGGAAAGAATCAGAATTGACCCGCGCCAAGGCCGGACAGGCTGCGCCGGGATGGACAGCAAAGGAGAAGACTATGGCAGCAAAGAATCAGAACACGGTGGTTTCGGCCACCCAGAAGATCGAGCCCGGCGCAAAAAAAGATGCGCTGGCGACCGCGCTGGCCCAGATCGAAAAGCAGTTCGGCAAGGGCGCGGTCATGAAGCTGGGCGACAACACCGCCATGCAGGTGGACGCCATCTCCACCGGCAGCTTGGGTCTGGATATGGCGCTGGGCGTGGGCGGCGTGCCCCGCGGCCGCATCATCGAGGTGTACGGCCCGGAATCCAGCGGTAAGACCACGCTGGCGCTGCACATTCTGGCCGAAGCCCAGAAGCAGGGCGGCGAAGTCGCTTTCATCGACGTCGAGCACGCGCTGGACCCCGTCTATGCCGAGGCGCTGGGCGTGGACATCAACAGCCTCCTCGTCAGCCAGCCGGACACCGGCGAACAGGCCATGGAGATCTGCGAGGCGCTGGTGCGCTCCGGTGCCATCGACGCCATCGTGGTGGACTCGGTGGCCGCTATGGTCCCCCGCGCCGAGATCGAGGGCGAGATGGGCGACAGCCATGTGGGCTTGCAGGCCCGCCTGATGAGTCAGGCCATGCGCAAGCTCACCAGCGTCATCGGCAAGACCAACACGGTCTGCGTCTTCATCAATCAGCTGCGTGAGAAGGTTGGCGTCGTCTACGGCAACCCCGAAGTCACCACCGGCGGCCGCGCACTGAAGTATTATTCCTCCGTCCGGATCGACATCCGCCGCGTGGAGGGCCTGAAGGACTCCTCCGGCCAATTCATCGGCAACCACACCCGCGCCAAGATCGTCAAGAACAAGGTGGCGCCTCCGTTCCGTGAGGCCGAATTCGACATCATGTTCGGCGAGGGCATTTCCAAGATGAGCGAGCTCATCGACCTCGGCGTGAAGCTGGGCATTGTGCAGAAGAGCGGCGCATGGTTCAACTACGGCGATATCCGTCTGGGTCAGGGCCGCGACAACGCCAAACAGTTCCTGCGCGATAACCCGGAGCTGGCCAACGACATCGAGGGCCAGATCCGCGCCAACGCCGACAAGCTCTATGCCAGCCGCCGCACCGCCAAGGCTGCTGCTGCTCCTGCCGCCGAAGCATCCGGCGAAAAGGCTCCGGCCAAGGAGCCGGTGGTCAAGGCTCCTACCCGCAGCAGCGAGAGCGAGCTGGACATCATGGTGGAAGAGTAAATGGCCTTTACGCACAACCGCCGCCCGCTGGCGGAGGAGGAAAAATCCACCGACGCCGCCAAGGCCCGCGCCCGCGCGATGGAGCTTCTGGCGGGGCAGGAACTGTCCTCCGGCATCCTGTACGAGCGGCTGAACCGCCGCTTCACCGAGCAGACCTCGGCGGCGGTGGTGGCCGAGATGGTGGAGCGGGAGTACGTCAACGACGAGCGCTACGCCGAGGCCCGCGCCCACGGGCTGCTGGCGGCGAAAAAGAGCCGCCGTGCCGCCGCGCAGAATCTGCGGCAGAAGGGCCTGAGCACCCAGCAGATCGAACAGGCGCTGGAAGTGGTCTACGCCCCGGAGGAAGGCGGTGAGGACCCGGAGCTGAAAGCCGCCGCCGGGCTGGTGGAGGGTCGCTACCGCAAAAAGCTGGAAGCGGGCCGCCGCGACCTTGTGGTGGCCGCCCTGATGCGGCGCGGGTTCGCGTATGCGGTGATCAAAGAAGCCATCAAAAAGTGGAAGAAGAATAGAAAGAGAGTATATCCCCTTTATGAAAATTGCATGTATTTCCCTTGGCTGCCCGAAGAATCAGGTCGATCTGGACGGCATGGTCCACATCCTGCTATCGGCGGGCCACGAGACGGTGGCGGAGCTCGGCGATGCCGATGTCATCCTCGTCAACACCTGCGGATTCATCGAGAGCGCCAAGACCGAGGCCATCGAGAACATCCTTGAGGCGTGCTCCTACAAGCAGCAGAACCCGAACCTGAAGGTCGTGGTCACCGGGTGCTTGGCCGAGCGCTACCGCAGCCAGATCGAGGAGGAGATCCCCGAAGTGGACGCCGTGGTGGGCTGCGCCTCCAACAAGGCCATCGATTCCATCGTGGCCCGGCTCTTCAACGGCGAGGAGCACCTCGAAAGCTACGGCCTGAAGAAAGATTTCCCGCTGGGCGGTAAGCGCGTCATCGGCACGCCCGCCCACTATGCGTACTTAAAGATCGCCGAGGGCTGCAACAACCGCTGCCACTACTGCGCCATCCCCGCCATCCGCGGCCCGCTGCGCAGCCGTGACATGGCCGACTGTGTGGCCGAGGCCCGCTGGCTGGCCGGTGAGGGCGTCAAGGAGCTCATCATCGTGGCGCAGGACCCCACCGCCTACGGCGAGGACTGGGGCAAGCCGGGCAGTATCTGCGAGCTGCTGGACAAGCTGAACAAGGTGCAGGGCATCGAGTGGATCCGCATCATGTACGCTTACCCGGAGCGGATCACCGATGAGTTCATCGCGGCAATGCAGCGGAACGAGAAGGTCGTGCCTTACCTCGACCTGCCCATCCAGCACTGCAACGACACCATCCTCAAGAACATGAACCGCCGCTCCAACCGCGCCGAGCTGCTGGAGGTTATCGGCAAGCTCCGCCGTCAGATCCCCGGCATCACCCTGCGCACCACCCTGATCGCGGGCTTCCCCGGCGAGACCGAAGAGCAGTTCGAGGATCTGTGCAACTTCGTCAAGGAGGTCCAGTTCGACCGTTTGGGCTGCTTTGCCTCCTCGGCGGAAGAGAACACCGTGGCCGCCAAGATGGACGGCCAGATCGAGCAGGAGGTCAAGGACAAGCGCGCCGAGCTGGTGATGCAGATCCAAACCGGCATCATGGCCCAGAAACAGGCGGCCAAGGTCGGCCAGACCGTCCGGGTCATCTGCGACGGCATCGATGACGAGAGCGGCCTGTACCTCTGCCGCACGGCGGGCGACGCACCGGAAGTGGACGGCAACGTCTGCGTTTCCAGCGAGGAGCCGCTCTACCCCGGCGAGTTCTATGACATTCTGGTGGACGACAGCGACCTTTACGATCTGTATGGTACGGTCGCAAAATAACAAATAGGAGGGTATTTTGTATGAATCTCCCCAATAAGCTGACTCTGAGCCGCATGATTCTGGTGCCGGTCTTCATGATCTTTGCCTCTATGACCCAGCTCGGCACCGACAACTTCAACGCTTCGTGGTATCTGGCCGCGGGCATCGTCTTCGCCATCGCCAGCTTTACCGACTATCTGGACGGTCATCTGGCCCGCAAGTGGCACATGGTCACCGATTTCGGCAAGTTTGCTGACCCCTTGGCCGACAAGCTGCTGACGACGGTCGCCTTCATCTACATGATGCGGGACGGTGTGTGCAGCCCGGTGGTGCTCTGCATCATTCTGGCCCGCGAGTTCGCAGTGTCCGGTCTGCGGATGGTGGCCGCCGGTGCCAAGGACGGCAAGGTGATCGCCGCAAACATGTGGGGCAAGGTGAAGACCGTGCTCCAAATGCTGACCATCCTCTTCTACTTCTTCGGCGTCTCGCTGACCTATGGCCACACCATGATCGGCAATCTGGACGTCTGGCTGATCTCCCACTGGCTGTGCTGGCTGGTGGCCGCGGCTACCGCCATTTCCGGCATCAAGTACCTGTGGGATAACCGCAGCTTTATCAATACCGCAAAGTAAGCCCTCTCAGTCATTGCTTCGCAATGCCAGCTGTCCACCCTCTGTCGCATACGCGACATCTCCCTCCGACCGGAGAGAGTCTTTCCCAAAGGGGGAGCTTTTTGCGGTAATTTGATTACAAATTGGAGAAAAATGAAACAACATTCGCTTTTGGACAAGCTGCGCCGGGTGCTTTCCATCCTGCTGAACTGGTCTGTCGTGTACATGGAGCCCACCGCCATCCGAATGAGCTGGGAGGCTGTGGGCGACCAGACCCTGACCTTCTATACCGAGAACTCCAACATCTTCTCGGCGGGGGTCTGTCTGCTGGTGGCGGTGTGTCAGGTGTGGGCGTTGATCTCCGGGCGGGAGCTGCCCCGGTGGGTCAAGCGGCTGAAATTTCTGGCTGCGTGCTGCCTGACCATGACCTTCCTGACCGTGGTCTTCGTGCTGGCCCCCTACTACCCCAACGAGGGCGGTGTCCGCTTCCTGCTGACCGAGAGTTCCATGCTCTACCACCACCTGCTCAACCCGCTGTGCGTCTTCGTCTCCTTCGTTTTCTTGGAGCGGGAACCGCGGCTGAGTGCCCGGAACATCCCGCTGGCACTGGTGCCGACGGCGGCGTACGGAGCCATTGCGCTCTGGGCCAACTACCAGCGGCTCTGGACCGGGCCGTATCCCTTCCTGCTGGTCTATGAGCAGACCACCCGGCAGACTGTGCTGTGGAGCGTGGGTATCCTGCTGATGAATCTGTTCTATGCGTGGCTCGTCTGGCTGGCGGGCGGAAATCGCCGATAAACTGCAACAAAAAGGCCCTGTTTTCTGACGGTGGATGCCGCCGGGAAACAGGGTCTTTTTTGTGTGAAGCAGAGGGAGACGAATCAGTTTTCTTTCTTGTATTCTGCCTTCATTGCAGCATAGCCGATGAGGACGGTCCACACATAGGCGCAGGTCTTGGGGATCATCAGCAGACCGATGACCGGGATCACATCGCCCCACAGCACCACCGGGATATAGAAGCCAAAGCTCAGCACGATGGTGAGCCACATCCAGCGGAACGCGGTGTCGTGGTTCTCTTTGGCGCTGCGGTAGAACAGCACGATGACCAGCAGACCCAGCAGCGCGAAGGGGATGTTGCGGTAGATACCCCAAGACAGGGGGGAATGGTTGGTGAGCCACTGGTTCTGGGGCATCATGCAGAGGATCACACGGGCAGCCGACAGAGCGTAGACGGCCAAGGTCACGGCCTTCTGGCCGTGGATGTGGTAGCGCTGACGCCAGACGTAGTACAGCAGCACATAGAACACCGTCATGGTGACCGAGGTGATCCACTTGCCCAGACCCAGCTGGAAGGCATAACTGTCAAGGCCGGTGGTGCACAGAGCCAGTGCGCGGGGCACCAGATGGAAAGAGTCACCGGCACCCAGTACCACAGCCATCCAGCCAAACAGTTGGAACTGGGCGGAGCCTTTGCTGCTCCGGATCATGCGGATGCCCACGGAAAGGACGGTGAGCAGATAAAAAATGTCAAAAAGCGTTTCAAAGATCGCACGCATCGTAAAAATCTCCTTTGTTGTGTGAAATGGGTGAAATGGGTGAAATGGGGAAATGCAGCGGGGTCCTGCCTGAGGGTCCGGAACATCACCTCCGTGATTGAACGACGTTCACTTTGACGGATAAAAAATCCCCACGAATCCGTGGGAAGTTTTTTAATAGAGGGTTCGTCGGACGATCTCCAGCACCATGGTCGGGTCGAAATCCTGCTGCACCAGCGCGGACAGCATCTGGGAAAACAGAACCCCGGCAAACCGTTCGGCGGTGAACTGGTCATTGAAGGCGTCCGGCCGGACGTTGGGGTCCTGCTGCAGGACGAGATGCAGCTGCCGCAGGATGTGCTGCCACGCCTGTTGCATCTGCTGTTTTCCATCTGCCGTGCCTTGGTGCATAAAGCCAAGGGAGTGGTGCGTGAAAAAGCCGGGATACTGGGCGCAGCCGTATTCCAGCTGCCGGTACATCCAGCGGACACAGGCCAGCGTGTCCCGGAAGACGGCTTCGTCCTCCGGGCGGTGGAAGATATCGTTCCAGATGCTTTCCACCGTGGCGCTCACCAGCTCGGTCTTGGAGCCAAAGTAGTTGTAGATGCAGCCCACCGACACACCGCAGGCCGCAGCCACGGCGCGGATGTTGACCGCAGCCCATCCATTTTGCTGGATGAGGGTACGACTGGCTTTTAAGATATCCTCTTTGGAGGTTGCGGTAAGATTCATGTGATCACCTCAAAATGAACTGCGTTCATTATAGACGGAACACAACATTCTGTCAAGGGAAAAAGCAAAAAATTTTTGGGATTTTTTCACAGCGCAAAAGGCCGCCCCACGGGAAGACCCATGGGGCGGCCTTGAAAAGAATGCTGGCTGTTACAACAGCGGGATGCCAGCCTTGGCGCAGGCTTCGCGGGTGGCTTCGTCCCAGACGCTTGCCTGAACTTCGCCGATGTGGGCGCTGCCCCAGCAGCAGCATACACAGGCGGCTCTGGCCGATGCCGCCGCCGATGGTGTAAGGCAGCTCGCCGTTCAGCACGGCCTTGTGGAAGGGCAGAACCCGGCGGTCGTCGCAGCCCGCCATGGTCAGCTGCTTGTCCATGCTTTCCGGGCTGACACGGATGCCCATGCTGCTCAGCTCATAGCTGCACTGCAGCGGGTCGTTCCAGAACAGCAGATCGCCGTTCAGATCCCAGTCGTCATAGTCGGGGGCACGGCCGTCATGGGGCTTACCGCTCTTCAGCGGAGCGCCGATCTTCATCAGGAAGGTGGTGCCGTTCTCCTTGACGATGGCGTTCTCGCGCTCCTTCGGGGTCAGGTCCGGGTACTTGTCCTCCAGCTCCTGCGTGGTGATGAAGGTCACGTTGGGGGTGTGCAGGGGCAGGTCCTGCAGCTGGGGAACATAGCGTGGAGGTTCATCTCGGTGGCGCACACCGCAGACACGATGCAGCGCACCACGTTTTTCAGGTAGGCCTCGTTGCGGTCCTCCTCCCGGATGACCTTTTCCCAGTCCCACTGGTCCACATAGACGGAGTGGAGATTATCCAGCTCTCGTCGCGGCGGATGGCGTTCATGTCGCAGTACTGGCCCTTGCCCACCCGGAAGCCGTAGTCCTTCAGGGCCTTGCGCTTCCACTTGGCCAGCGACTGCACCACCTGTGCTTCGGTGCCGCTGTCCTTGATGTCGAAGGTGACCTTCCGCTCGACGCCGTTCAGGTCGTCGTTCAGGCCGGTGGACGCCTCCAGAAACAGCGGCGCGGACACGCGGTAGAGGTTCAGCGTGGCGCAGAGCGTGTCTGCGAACAGCCGCTTCACCGTGCCGATGGCGCGCTGGGTGTCGTACAGGTTCAGCGCGGGTGTGTAGTTTGCCGGAATGATGGTTTTACTCATGGCAGTTTACCCCTCTCTTGCCGCTCCCCGCCGCCGAATCACGGCACCGGAACGGCTTTCCCTTTATTACAGTAAATTATGACACAACTTCGGGGAGATGTAAAGGGGCGGAGGGAAAATTTACGGCTGGATAAAAAGGTAGGCGTTGTTTGGGCTATTCAAATCCTCAGAGCAATCAAGAATATAAGAATATGGCTGGCTGCTAAGAGCTCCCAAATTGACGACAGCATACCCGTTTGGGGTCAGAGAAAAGCCACACGAAGTGAAAGATTGTAAGTCATAAATAAAATATGCACAATCAGCAGGAAGAGTAAAAGTGTAGTAAACAGTTCCTTGGTAGCATTCAACTGTTTTAGCAGCCTCTTGTCCCCAGTCATAAAGAAGTGAAAGATCGAGTTCTTCTTCAGGCATAAAGCTACATTCGTTAAGGATGTATTCATTCCTTTTTGAGTTGGAAGAAGGTTCAGGGGAGATTTGTAAGAGGTTGTCATAACCAAGAAGGGCGGAAACCGTATCTCCAAGAGAGCGGCCATTCAAAGAAATATGATCTTCCTCAGAAAAAAGTCTAGCTTTATTAGGAGCATTCAGTGGATCATATTTTGAAAAAGTATTCCAATAGTAATAGTGATCGCGGGTGCTGTTTGTGCCGGCATAAAAATCAGAGCTCGTTGCTGTGCCATAGGATACGTTTGCGTCATAGTTATAATATTTAAGGCAGTTTAGAGTGGCTTGATTGGTATTTGTAATAAGGGCAGGAATGGTATTGCCGGAACGTATGACCGGTGAAAAAGAAACAGATTCTGGGATGGAGTGGGAAGTAGAAATATAGACGAGTTCATCCCCCGCAGAAAGATGGAGCGTTAGACATTCAGAATAAGCAACAAGGGTTTCATAATCTAGAAAAGCAGCATGATAAGAATCGCCCTCCAAAGTAAGTGCAATTGGATAGAAGAGTTCGTTGGTGCGGTGGATAAAGTAAGGACGGTTGTAAAAGGAGCTGAATTCTTGGGCATCTTCCAATGCCATGCCGAGACTGTCATCACCACCATCAACAATATCAGTATACGAATCGGAAGGAATGTCAGAGGGCGCGGCAGTTGTGATGCTGGATGCCGCTGGCTTCGCCCCACAGGCAGACATGCCAAGGGAAGCAAGCGCGGCGGAGGAGAGACGCAAAAAGGTTCTTCGTTTCATGATGTTACACCTCACTGTAGATCGAAAGTGTGAAATATACCGCATAACTATATTATAGATAATATTTATCTAAAATGCAATAGACAAAATCCGTCTAGGCTATCCTACCAACAGGAGGCCGAGACGGATGAGAATAAACCAGAACCGATTGAAAGACCTGCGGGAAGACCACGACTATACCCAACAGCAGGTCGCCGAGAAAATCGGCATCACACAGCGCAAGTACAGTTATATCGAAACGGGCGTCCAACAGTTGACGGCAGATGTGCTGGTCGCGCTGGCACGCTTTTTACAAGGTAAGCGTGGATTATCTGCTGGGCGAAACGGACGTGACGGTCCGCTACCCGGAAAGTGAGCGGGAATGATCATGGTAGCGTACGCAGAATGAACTGCGGGCCTTCTTCACCGAGGACTCCGGTGGGGACAAAGCCGACTGTGCGGAGCACCGCTTGGGAAGCAGCGTTGTCCGGGCTGGTGGTGCGGGCGATGAGCACGCGCATCCCGTCCGGCTGCAAGGGGGCGGGGAAAAGGCGTTCGGTCAGAAGCAGCAGGGAGACCTTCGGAAAAATGATTGACAAATCAGAAAAAAATATCTATAATGAAACTACAAAAGGCGCTCTCCGGCAAAACGGCTAGCTCCTTACTGACACGTTAAAGAAAAAATGACCGTGCGTTGGGGAACGTTGGGCGGTCATTTTTTCTTTTTGTCGTCTTTTTTGTTTCGCGATTCCAACATCCGAAACGTAATATCGAACGTTACATGTACGAGCGTGACGATCAAGGTCAGCAAACTGACGAAGAACGCCATGAGCGTAAGAATCTCGACAATCGTCATGCGACGATCCCTCCCTTCGCCGAAAGCGTCGGGAGTGAACTTCAAAAAGCGCCCTCCCGACACTTGCTTCACTCTATGAGCCAAGGCTAAGTCAGTAAGGGCCAGCCGCCTGCGTTTTTGGACAGCGCCTAATGACACCCGGAGGCATCCGGGTGTAAGACTAGAATAACATAAAATTCAACATCCTGCAAGATAAAAACCGCCCGTGCGTTCTGCTTGACTTCCTTCCGGGGCGTGGATATAATAAACCTATAATAAAGGAGAAGGTATTATGCAGATTTTCAACACCCTGACCCGTCAGAAAGAAGAGTTCGTCCCGCAGGTGCCCGGCGAGTACCGCATCTACGTCTGCGGCCCGACCGTTTACAATTATATCCACATCGGCAATGCCCGCCCGCTGATCGTCTTCGACACCCTGCGCCGTTATCTTGAATACCGCGGCAACAAGGTCATCTATGTCTCCAACATCACCGATATCGATGATAAGCTCATCAAAAAGGGGCAGGAAGAGGGCACTTCCATGAAGGAAGTTGCCCAGCGCTTTGAGGCTGAGTACCTCAAGGATGCCGCCGGCCTGAACTGCAAGAAGCCCACCGTCCAGCCCCGCGCTACCGAACACATCCAGCAGATCCTCGATATCGTTAAGGATCTGATCGACACCGGCCATGCCTACGTCGCCAAGAACGGCGATGTCTACTTCCGCGTCAAGAGCGACCCGGAGTACGGCAAGCTGAGCCACCTGAAGCTGGACGATCTGGAGAGCGGCAACCGCGAGTTGCGCAGCCAGATGGACGATGGCCTGAAGGAAGACCCCGCCGACTTCGCCGTTTGGAAGGCCGCTAAGCCCGGCGAGCCCGCATGGGAAAGTCCCTACGGTATGGGCCGCCCCGGCTGGCACATCGAGTGCAGCGCCATGAGCCGCACCCATCTGGGCAAGACCATCGACCTGCACTGCGGCGGTCAGGACTTGATCTTCCCCACCACGAGAACGAGATCGCCCAGAGCGAGTGTGCCAACGGCTGCGAGTTCGCCCGCTACTGGATGCACAACGGTTTCATCAACGTGGATAACCAGAAGATGTCCAAGAGTCTGCACAACTTCTTCACGGTCCGCGATGTCGCCAACCTCTACGGCTACGAGCCTATCCGCTACTTCATGCTGACTGCGGGCTATCGGATGCCGCTGAACTACACCGTGGATCTCATTGAGAGCTGCAAGAACAGCTTGGAGCGCCTGTACACCTGCCGCGAGAACCTCGACTTTGCCCTGAGCAAGAGCGAGTTCGGCGCCGACGAGACCCTGAAAGCCAAGGCCGATGAGGCCCGCACCAAGTTCTGCAAGGCCATGGACGACGACCTGAACACCCCCGATGCGCTGGCTGCCGTGTTCGATCTGGTCAAGGAGATCAACACGTTGTCCGCCGCTTCCAGCAAGGAAGCGCTGGAGGCTGCTGCCAAGGCCTTCGACGAGATCACCGATGTGCTGGGCCTGATGTACAACCGCAAGAAGGACGAGGTGCCCGCCGAAGTGACCGAACTGGTGGAGAAGCGCGCCGCCGCCAAGAAGGCGAAGGATTGGGCCACCGCTGACGCCATCCGCGCCCAGCTGACCGAAATGGGCTGGGCCGTCAAGGATACGGCACAGGGCCCGCAGTTGAGCAAGATCTAACGAGCTGAGCGAACTGCCGCGCGTCTGCGCGGCAGTTTTTATATAAAAATCTTGAATCACTTGAATCCCGTTATTGACCGAAAGCACAGGATGCGGTAAAATTAGGGTGGCTCGAAGCAAGATCGGGCCCGGCGGCGCTTCGCCGCACGATCGCAAATTTTGGATGCAAACAGGAGGTCTGCAAAAATGAAGACCAAAAAGGATGATTTCGCTGCTGCTCGCCGTTGTTCTGACGCTGAGCGTGGCCGTTACCCCGGCGTTTGCAGCATCGGCGGGCAGCGAGCTCGCCGCCGGAAAAAGCGCAAATGTCGAAGAAACCAACGATGTCGTTTCCATCCGTCTGACTACGTCGGGCGATCTGGTTTATGGTTCCCCCTTCACCCTCAGCGTGCAGACGCACCCCGCCGACACCCAGTATATCGGCGTGATCATCGGCATCAAGGGCGAGGCCAAGGGCTATGTGACCTTGGTGCTCTCGGATAAGATCCGCACCCTGCTCAAGATGATCCCGCTGCCGCGCAAGATGTCGGCGACCCCGGATCAGGAAGAGGAGTTCAACCTCTACGCCTACCTCAAGCAGTTGATCGACGGCAACGACGTCAGCGTGCTGCTCCGCGTGGCGGACGAGGTGGTGTCCGTGATGGACGTATTGCAGTTCTATATGCCCACCATCAAGGACTTCTCCACCGGCCTGAAGCTGGCGCTGGAGTTGATCCGCAAGTATCTGCCGGAGGGCGCCTTCAGCCGCATCTACGTCGATGAGCAGCCCACCGATTCCGGCCGCTACATCGCGGGCGCGGTGGCGCTGGAGTCCGGCGATATGAACACCGCCGGCATGGCCATGTTCCGCATCAAGCCCAAGAGCGAGGGCGTCCGCGCCTACTGGGCGCAGGAGCTTCCCGCCAGTATGACCGCGGAAGAGGTGCAGAACTACAATCTCGCCGCCGTGGTGGAGTCGGACGGACAGGTGGTGCCGGAGGGCAAGGTGACTTACACTTACAAGAAGCCCGGCCTTTTCAGCCGCACCTACGATACCCTCCCCGCCGAACCCGGCGAGTACGTCCAGACCGCCGCCGTGGGGGGCAACTACTCCTGCGATAAGATCAGCCGGACCATCGTGATCCGGTAAACGCCTCATAAAAAGAACGCGCCGCCGCACAGTTTTGGATGCTGTGCGGCGGCGTTTTGTCACGCTGAAAGTGATTCAGTACATCGAAAGTAAGCAAAACAAAAAAAAGATTGACCGCCACAGCCTCAGAAACTCAAGCGGTCAATCTTTTTGACTAAAGGGTATGGAAGCTGACCATTGCTGGACAGCGCCTTTTCTATTTCCATTATACCCGTTTTGGACGTGTTGTCAAGAGTTTTGGGAGCGTGATCGCTCAGATCCCCCAGAACCGCCAGCCCCAGCCGCCGCAGCAACAGTTGCAGATGAGGTTCAGCAGGATCATGCTCCAGCACCAGCGCATCAGGCCGCCCGGCTGGGCGTAGGTCGTCTGGGTGCGGTAGGTCTGGCCGGAGCTTTGCAGGTTGCGCAGATGCACCTGATATTCGGTGTTGCCCGGCTCCATCTGAGCGGCGCGGCGGGCGTCCTGCAGCGCCCCGATGCTGTTGCCAAGGCCCTGATTCGCCAGCGAGGAGAGGTAATACCACCGGGCTGTGCGGTTCGAAACGCCGTCCAGCACGCGGCGGGCCTCGGCGTAGCGCCGGTTCGCGATGAAGTTGCGGGCGGCCTGCAGCTCCGGCGTGTCGGTGCTGTTATAGCTGGCGCCGCTCTGCTGCTGGTAGCCGCCGAACCCGAAGCCAAAGCCGAAGGGGTCAAAGCCGAAGTCCCAGTCGCCGTCCTGCTGGGTATAGCCCTGCTGGCCGTAATTCTGCTGGAAACCGCCGTAATAGCTGCCGCCATAGCTCTGCTGGCCGTAGGGGCTGCCATAGCCGCCGCTCTGGGGGCCGGTCTCGCCCTTGGTGATGGCGTCGTAGGCGGCCTGAACTTCCTTGAAGTGCTCCTCGGCCGTGGGGTCGTTGGGGTTCAGGTCGGGGTGCCAGCGCTTGCACTTGGCACGGTACGCTTTTTTGATTTCTTCGTCGCTGGCTCCGCGCTGGATGCCCAGCACCTCATAGGGGTCTTTCATGGATCAACTTCCTCACGTCTCTACTAGGCTTTGTGCCGCCGGGCTGGGGGCACACAAACAAAATTAAGTGTACAGGACTGCGCCTGAAAAATCAAGAGAAACCGCCTAATTCAGGCGGTTTTGTGCTTCTGCTTCTCGTTTTTGCAGTTGTATTTGAGCCACACGCCCGAATACAGGATGTTCCGCAGCAGGTCCACGTCCTCCACGCAGGGAAGACGCTCGAAGCTGCGGGCGCAGTTCGAAAGCAGCAGCTCGAAAATTTCCCGCATCTCTTCCTCGTAGCCGGGGGTCTGGCTCAGGGAGCGCAGAGGGTTGTAGGCTCCCTTGCGGGTATCCTTGGCGAGGTCGTCGTAGGCGTCCAGCAGGTAGATGTACTTGCCGAGGTTGAAGCCGATGCTCCGCAGCTCCGGCGACCAGTGGTCTTCTTGGTAGTCGAAGAGTTCCGCCATCAGCTCGCCGAAGCAGCCGGATACGGCGTCGAGGTCCTCGCTGCCCTTGGCCTCATACTGGGCCAGCCGGTCCAGACAGGCGCGGATGGCACCGCACTGCCGGGGCCAGCGGGCCGCTGCGGCCTCGGTGGGGGGGAGGCCAGCAGCTGCTCGAACCCAAGGCCGAGGAGGCTGTGGTCGTCCTTCCACTTGTCCGCGGCGTTGTAGTAGTGGAGCGCGACGCTCAGGTCGGCGCAGTAGTCCGTGGGGGCGCTGGCTCGCCAATTCACTTTCCGGATGGGGTGGATGGGGCAGTGGCCGCTGCCGGCAGCAAGCTCGCTCTCGCCCTCGTACAAGCTGGAGAGCAGCAGGTTCAGAAAAGTCAGGTCATAGCTCAGGGTCAGCCGCCCCCGCAGCCCGTGCAGTGCGCCGATGCGGCGGCAGAGCCCGCAGTAGGCGGTGCGGTAGCGGGCCTGTGCTTCGGGGGAGAGGGCCGCCTGATTCGGGATCACATAGCCGAACATGGGTCAGCTCTTCTTGATGAACTGGGTGCCGCAGCGGGGGCAGGAGATCTGGATGCGGCCCCGGCCGCGGGGTACCCGCAGCTTCTGGTGACACTGGGGGCAGCGGTAGTAGTGGTAGACCTTCCGGTTGGCCCACTGCTCCTTCCAGCTGCGGAACTTGCTGCCCACACGATCCTTGAGGGTGTAGAACTTGTAGTTCTCCTCCGTCCGCTTGGAGATGTTGCGGCTGAAGGTGCGATAGTAGCAGAACACCAGCAGAGCCACACCCAGCCATGTGAACAGGCTGACCCGGCTGACGATGGCGATCAGCAGCAGCACCAGCGAAGCGATGCTCAGGAACTGGTTCAGGCCGTCGGTGCCGTAGCGGCCGATCATGAAGCGGCGAAGTTTTTCTCTCATAGTCTTACAGTCCTTTTTCCTCAAGATATCTTCAAAAGAGGACGGCCGAGGCCGTCCTGCTGTTTTTTACAAGGATAGAATATCAGCCAAACATGATAAAACTTTGAACGGAGTGCAAATCTATCATGAAAGGACGGCGTTTAACCGCGTTTGCGCACGGTGAGGGCGGCTTCGGTGTCCAGTGCACCCTCCATTTTGCAGTGGAGGACGGCCCGGCCCGCTTCGCCGGTGGTGGCGAGGTAGGTGCCCGCCATGCCGCCCCGCAGCGGCACCACGCTGGGGCCGAGGATCTTCACCGGGCCTTCGACGGAAAGCTGGACGGCCTCGCCGCAGTAGGGCAGGAGGTTGCCGTTCTGGTCGATGGCCCGGAGGCTGACGGCGGCGCAGTCCCATGTGGGGCCGTCGGTCAGCAGGGGATTCAGGACAGTGCACTCCAGCCGGACGCTCTGCACCGGCTCCTTGACCACGGTGCGGACAGCCCGGCCGTGCCAGACGGCCTCGAACCGGTAGACGCTGGAAGGGGAACCCAGCACGCCGATGTACTTGTAGTACATCCGAAGCAGGTCGTTCCAGCCAAGCCGCAGCGACAGCAGCCGGGCCCGGCTCAACGGCGAGAGGGCCAGCGCGTCCCGACGCATCTCATTGAGGATGGCAGCCACCTGCGGGGCGGCCACGGGGTCAAGGCCCTCGTACTTTTCCAGCAGGGAGCCGACGAAGTCCTGCACCTCAATGGGCGGATGAGGCAGCGCGGCAAAGCGGCCCCGGCGGTCCGGGGTGAACTCGGCGATGAAATCGTTGCCGCGGTAGAGCCGGACGCTTTCGGCATTGGTGAACACCCAGCACGCCCCTGCAAAGCCGCCGGGGTGATCCCCCAGCGCCATGCTGGACGAAACTTCCAGCACAATGTCCGAAGGGGAGCGGGGCGTTTTCTGGCTGGCGTAGACGGCGGCGGAGAGCTTCGGGTTCCGGAACATGTCCAGCACGCCGTGGTAGCAGATGCGGTCGCCGCTGCCGAACTCCTTGTGGGTGTTGTAATCGGCCATGCACCAGCCCAGCGCCCCGGCCACGCCCGGCTGGGCGATGGCGTCGTTCAGGACGGCGGCATGGTGCAGCGCTTGGACCAGCCGGTGCGGCTCGTCGTCAAAGGCTTTGGCCGGGAACTGCTGGCCCCCGAATTCGCTGATGAGGTAGCCTTTGCGGATGTCGGGGGTGACGTTGGCTCGGTTCTCACACCCCGGCCCCCGCCCGGCGTAGGAGTGGTCATTGTAGGCGTAGACGTCTTCCAGAAGCTGATCCTTCCGGCGGATGTGGACCCCGGCGGTGGGGCGGGTGGGGTCGAGCCGGTGGACGGCCTCGTTGGTGCGCTTGTAGAAGGCTTCGTCGTCGGCGCTGGCGTTGACCCGCACCCCCACACAAAAAGACGCTGGGGTGGTTGCGGCACTGGCAGACCATCTCGCGGCAGTTTTGCAGCGCTTGGGCCTTCCAGCTTTCGTCCCCGATGTACTGCCAGCCCGGCATTTCGAGGAAGACGAGCAGCCCCAGTTCGTCGCACGCATCGAGGAAGGCGGGGCTCTGGGGGTAGTGGCTGGTGCGGACGGCGTTGCAGCCCAGCTGTTTTTTCAGGATGTGGGCATCAAGCTGCTGGATGCTGTCCGGCATGGCATAGCCCTGATAGGGGTAGCTCTGGTGGCGGTTCAGGCCCCGCACTTCGACCCGCTGGCCGTTGAGGTAGAGCCCGCCCGCGACGAATTGGATGGTGCGGAAGCCGAACCGGGTGGACTTTTCGTCCAGCACCCGGTCGGGCAGACCGCCGGTACCGGGGCGGATGAGCCGCACCGTGAGGGTGTAGAGGAAGGGGTGGTCGATGCTCCACGGGTGGACGCCGTTCAGGGTGCCCACGATGGGCAGGGACAGCTCCCCGTCGTAGAGGGCGCGGCTCCCGGCGGGGCTGCGGATCTCGGCTTGGAGGGTGCAGCCCACGGTCTCACCCACGGTGGAGGTGTAGATGCGGAAATCGCCCTCAGCCTGTGCCTCTATGAAGATATCGCGCAGATAAGCGGGTTCTTTCACGTCCAGCGAGACGGCGCGGTAGATGCCGCCGTAGGTCAGGTAATCAATCTGGCCGCCGAAGGGCGGGATGTTCAGGTCCTCGCGGCTGTCGCAGCGGACGGCGAGGACGTTTTTCTCCCCAGACGGAGGGCTTCGGTGAGATCGACTGTGAAGGCCGTGTAGCCGCAGCCATGGTGGAACACCCGCCGCCCGTTGCAGAACACGGTGGCGTCGTGGGCCACGGCGTCGAAGGTGAGCAGGACGGTGCGGCCCTCCCATTCTTTCGGGGCGAAAAACTCCCGCCGGTAGCCGCAAAGGCGCTGGTAATCGTTTTCATTGCAGTAATTGTAGGGCAGCGTCTTGACCGTGTGGGGGATGCGCACGGGTTCCAGCGCAAGCTCCGGGCACTCCGGGCGCACCAGCGCCGGGTCGAATGTGGGGGTGAACAGCCAGCCCTCGTTCCAATCGTAGTGTTCCATAGTCCGCTCTCCGTCGTGGTAAAAATACTTATCTCAATGCTACCACAAAGTTGTGAACGAAAAAAGCATTTATCTTATAAAATTTGTCATCGGACGGCGGGGATTCTCCGGGTGGGAGATGCCCGCGGCCTTGCCCGCTTCGATGCAGCGGAGCAGCCACGCCATATTGCGGCCTAGCTCCCGCATCACGGCGCAGCCCTCTTGGTCCTGTAAGACCTGCTCCGGGTTGGAGCCATGGACCATGGGCCAGTAGGAGCCGCTGACGAGGGGCATGTGGAAGAACTCCGGGTACTTCACCAGTTGGTCAAGGGTGGTGGTAGTACCGGCGCGGCGGGCCGAGCAGCAGATGGCGGCGGGCTTGTAGGCCAGATACTTGCCGCCCGCGTAGCTCAGCCGGTCCATAAAGCTGGTCATGTTGCCGGATGCGGAAGCGTAGTGGACCGGGGTGCCGAAGACGAAGGCATCGGCGGTCTTGGCCTTTTCGATGGCCTCGTTGACCACGCCCCCGAAGACGCAGCCCTTGCCCGCAGCGCAGCCGCCGCAGCCGATGCAGCCGCCGACGGGCTTGGTGCCGACGTTCAAAATCTCGGTATCGATGCCGGCGGCGTTCAGTTCCCCGGCGATGAGGGACAGGGCGGTGTAGGTGCAGCCCTTCTCGTGGGGGCTGCCGTTGATGAGCAGGACATTCATGGTAACTCTCTCCTTTTGACGGTGCGCGGAGCAAAACCGCGCTCTGGGCTGATTTTAGCACATTTGCCGCCGGAGTGCAACGCAACCCTTGACAAAGTGCGGTGTCTTGACAATAATATAAAGATACACAAACGGATGCAAAAAGGAGGCAACCACATGCGAGTCATTGCAGGAGACGCACGGGGCAGACGGCTGGAGGCCCTGCCCGGCACCGATATCACCCGCCCCACCCTCGATCAGGTCAAGGAGGCCATGTTCAGCATCGTCCAATTTGATCTGCCCGGTGCACGGGTGCTGGACCTGTACGCCGGAAGCGGCCAGCTGGGCATCGAGGCCCTTTCCCGCGGGGCAGCGCGGTGCGTGTTCTTGGACGAGAACCGCGAGGCCGTGAACATCGTGATGAAGAACTGCAAGACCTGCGGCGTGTTCGACCGCAGCCGGGTCAACATCGGCGAGGCGGCGCGGTATCTTTCCGCGTGCCATGAGCAGTTCGACCTCGTTCTGTTGGACCCGCCGTTCCGCGGTGGTACGCTGGAAAAGATCCTTCCCAGCGTGGACACGGTGGTGGCCCCCGGTGGCATCGTCCTGTGCGAGAGCGAGACGGGCCTTGTGCTGCCCGCCGAGGCCGGGGAGCTGACCTTGAAGAAACAGTATAAATACGGCAAGGTGCTGCTGTGGAAATATGCAAAGCCCATGCAGCCCGCCGGAGAGGAAGATGCGGAATGAACGTAAACGAGCTTTTGGATACCATTGAGGACGCTCTGGAAGAGAGTGCCGGGATGCCCCTTTCGGGCGGCAAGCGGATCGTGGATGTGGAGCAGATCCGGGATTACCTGGACGAGATCCGCCAGAACCTGCCGGTGGAGCTGCGGCAGGCCCAGTCCATCGTCAGCGACCGCGCCCAGCTCATCGATTCGGCCAACGCACAGGCACAGGCCATCGTGAAAAAGGCCGAGGAGCGGGCCCGCATCCTCGTCAGCGAGGCCGAGATCGTCAAGGCGGCCCAGCAGCGCGCGTCGGAGATCGTCTCCGCCGCCCAGACCGAGGCCCGCACCGTCCGCCAGACCGTGACCGACTACTGTGATAATATGCTCAAGACCACCGAAGAGACCATGGCCGAGAACGCCGCACAGGTGAAAAGTGTGCGTGCAAACCTCCGCCAGAGCCCCCGCAAACCCATGTAATTGGGCCCCTGCGGAGTTTGTCAAAAAAACAGGACGTCCCCCGCAAGCAAAGTACACGGCTTGCAGGGGATTTTTTTGGTGATTTTTGAGGAAAAAGCACCGCCAAAAGCCTTGCATTCGCACACTGGTTTTGTTAAAATAAAATTGAATCCGAAGAGGTGCTTGGGGCAGTGTGCCCCTCAGGGTGCCGGCGGGGCCTGAAAAATGAAAAAATGACGGCTCACCGCACAGGATGAAGGACTGAAACAACAGAAAGGAGGCTGGGCCCTACGGAAAACGAACAACACGGACAAGCCTTTGACCCGGCCTCGTTTGAGCATGTGCCCGTACTGCTGAACGAGTGCCTCGACGGCCTTGCCATCGACCCGGCGGGCATATACCTCGACGGCACCGCCGGAGGGGCGGGCCATTCCCGCCAGATCGCGCTCCGTCTGGACGCAGAAAAGGGCGGGCGGCTCATTTCCCTCGATCAGGACCCCGACGCGGTGCAGACGGCCCGCGCAAGGCTGGCCGGGCTCCCCGCTACGGTGGTGCAGATCAACTTCCGCTGTGCGGGACAAGCCCTTGAACGATTGGGCATCGAACAGATCAACGGGGCGCTGCTGGACCTCGGCGTATCCAGTCATCAACTGGACGACGCGGCCAGAGGCTTTTCCTACCGGGCGGACGCGCCGCTGGATATGCGGATGAGCCAAGAGGGCGAGACCGCCGCTGACCTCGTGAACACCGAGAGCCGGGAGGAGCTGGCCCGCATCCTGAAGGATTACGGCGAAGAGCCTTTTGCTTGGCAGATCGCGGGGAAGATCGTGGAGGCGCGGGAAACATCCCCCATCGAGACGACCTTGCGGCTGGCCGACATCGTGGCCAGCGCCATGCCCGCCGCCGAGCGCCGCAAGAACAAGAACCCTTCCCGCCGCACCTTCCAAGCGCTGCGCATTGCGGTCAATCACGAGCTGGACGCGCTGGAAGAGGGCATGGACACCATTTTTGAGCATCTGGCACCGGGCGGACGCTTCTGCATCATCACCTTCCACTCCCTTGAGGACCGGCTGGTAAAGAACAAGTTCCGCCGCTGGTCCACCGCCTGCACCTGCCCGCCGGAGTTCCCGGTCTGCGTCTGCAGCGGCAAGGCCAAGGCCAAGCTCATCACTCGCAAACCCATCGAAGCCAATACGCAGGAGTTGGAAGAGAACCGGCGCAGCCGGTCCGCACACCTCCGCGTTCTTGAAAAACTGTAACACCACCGCGGAGAATCAGTGAGGAGGAGAGTACCATGGGTCAGGCAGCATATGATATGACGGAGGTGCGCCGCAGAAGAGCGCCTCAGACGCAGCGCAAAGTTCCGCTGCGGGTAGAAAAGGGCGGCAAGCCCCGGCTGAATCCGGTGCGGGCCGCTATGCAGCACGCGCTGCAGCTGCTTTCGGCGGCGCTGCTGGTGGGCTTTGCGGTCAGCTTGCTGTGGAGCGAGTCGCAGTTGGTGGAGCTGAACAGCCAGATCCAGAACGCCAAGGCTGACCTCGTGAGCGCCCAGAGCCAGTACACCTACTACAACAGCGCACTGAACAACCGGACGAACATCACCAGCGTGGAAGAGACGGCCACCCGCCTCGGCCTGATGAAGATCGACCAGAGCCAGATCACCTACATCCGTCTGGACGGGGGCAGCGTCCTCGTCCGCAAGGAGTCCGCTGTGCGGCAGTGGACCGACCTGCTGCACGACGGCGCGATGATGATCATGGGCAGCGTGAACCGCGCAAACTAAAATAAAACAGGAAAAGCGTGCGGCAGCGCACGCTTTTTCGGTTTCTCAGGAGTAAGACAAGCAATGCAGGAACCATCCTCCAAGCCCAAGAAGGGCCTTTACCGGCTGCGCCGCACCGACCCGCATGAACGCCTTAGCGCAAAGCTGCGGCATTTCAGCTTCGTGGCCGCCGTGCTTTTCGTGCTGGCGGCGGCGGGCATCGTCATCCACAGCCTGTACAACATCCAGATCCGGAACGGCGCCACCTTCCGCCAGTATGCGGCCCAGCAGCAATTGCTGGACAGCACCATTCAGGCCACCCGCGGTGAAATTTACGATACCTCCGGCATCACGCTGGCGTCCACCAGCGTGGTCTGGACCATCTGGGCCGACCCCAGCTACAGCACGGCCCTGTTCACCAGCACCAAGAACGACGACACCGGCGGGGTGACCAAGACCGCCGACCCGGCGGCATTGCAGGAAGTGAGCACCCAGCTCACCCTGCGGCTGCTCTCCGGCGACGGCGAGAGTCTGGACAGCGTGGACACCTCCTCCGAGGCGTACCAGACCCAGTACCAGACCGTGTACGACGCCCTTTCCAAGAGCGACTCGGCCTATCAGACGCTGGCCACCAAGGTGAACAACGCCATCAAGCTGTCCATCGAAAAGTACGTCACCGAGTACAACAAGACCCACAAGAAGGCGGACGCCGAGAAGGGCATCCGCAAAGGGCGCATCTCCGTTTCTTCCACCAAGAGCTTCCAGCGGGATTACCCCTACGGCGCGTTTGCCGCGTCGGTGCTGGGCTTCTGCGATGCGGACGGCTACGGCACCTACGGCCTTGAAAAATCCTACGAATCCACGCTGGCGGGCGTCAACGGCCGCACCATCACCCTGCGCAACGCCTACGGCAACGCCATCGCGGACGAAAACGCCACCACCTACGCTGCGAAGGACGGCTCGAACCTCGTCCTCTCGCTGGATGTGAACGTGCAGGAAGTGGTGGAGCGCTACCTGAACGAGGCCATCGCGGCCAACAATGTCGAGAACCGTGGCGCGGCCATCGTCATGAACGTGAAGACCGGGGCCATTCTGGCCATGGCCTCCAAGCCCGATTTTGACCCCAACGACCCGCTGACCTACACCGCCAACGAGGCCTACCTGAACGAGCTGGTCCACGCGGAACCGGAACTCTACGGCGTCTACCTCAAGAATGAAGACGGCAGCTACGTCACCGATGCCAACGGCAACAAAGTTCTTGACCCGGAGGGCGATTACTCCGGCTACTTCCGCGATATCCAGTGGAAGAACAAGGCCATCACCGAGTTGTACTACCCCGGAAGCGTCTTCAAGGTGATCACGGCGGCCATGGGTGTGGACTCCGGCAAGGCGACCTTCAACACCACCCTGAACTGCTCCGGCGCTTACGGCGTTGCCAAGGAGACCTACCACTGCGCGGGCAAAAAGGCCCATGGTGTGCAGAATCTGGCCGAGGCCCTGCGGAACAGCTGCAACATCTACTTCATCCAGCTGGGCCAGCGGATCGGCTCCAGCCTGTTCTACGATTACTTCGACGCCTTCGGTTTTACCGAGCGGACCGGCGTGGACCTGCCCAACGAGACCAGCGTTATGCAGTATTACAGCAAGAGCCGCGTGGGCGGAGTGGAGCTGGCCTCCTCGGCCTTCTGTCAGGCCATGTCGGTGACCCCGCTGCAGGTCTGCACCGCCATCTCGGCAGCTGTCAACGGCGGCTACCTCGTGACCCCGCATGTGGTGGATAAGATCACCGACCAGAACGGCAACGTCATCGAGGAAGTCGGCGCGAACGTCCGCCGTCAGGTCATCAGCGAGAGCGCCAGCGAGACCATCCGGCAGATCATGGAATATGAGGTGGCCGATGGCACGCAGGGCGGCGGCGGCCGCGCCTATGTGGCGGGCTACCGCATCGGCGGCAAGTCCGGCACGTCCGAGCAGCTGAACATGGACCGCCGCAGCGACGGCGATTACAAGAAGGTCGCTTCCTTCGCCGCCGTGCTGCCCGCCAACGACCCGGAGATCCTCGTCTACGTCATGCTGGACGACCCCAACAACGCCAAGACGGACTACTCGTCCATTCTGGCCGCGCCCGTCGTCGGCAATATCATCAGCGAGATCGCGCCCTACCTTGGCATCGCCACTGACGGTACCGACCGCAGCAGCACCATCGTCAAGGTGCCGAACCTTGTGGGCAACGAGTGGAGCAACGCGCAGGTCTCGCTGAACATCAAGGGCCTGAAGCACCAGCTGGCCGAGAGCGATTCCGGCCAGACCGGCGCGGTGGTCACCTACCAGTACCCCCGTGCGGGGGCAGAGGTGGCCTATGGCACGACCATCTACCTGTATACGGATACATACGAGGGCAAACACACGGAGGTGCCGGACGTTTCGGGCAAGAGCGCGGATTTTGCCCGGCAGATGCTGGCGGCGGCGGGCCTGAACTGCGTGGTGGAAGGGGACGGAAACGGCCTTGTCCAAGCGCAGAGCGAGGCCGCCGGTTCCAGCGTCCAGCGCGGCACCATCGTGACCATTACCTGCGGGTAAGGCCCTCTCAGGCATCTCGCGTGTGAGACGATCGAGCAATATTAGAAAAAGGGGATAGGGTATTTATGGAACGTATCAAAGCAAGTGTGCTGCTGCACGGCCTTGCGCCGGACAGCATGATGTTCGGGGAGGCGGAAGTCTCCCTCGTGACCACCGACAGCCGCGAGGTGTGCCCCGGCTGCATCTTCGTGGCCTTTCCGGGGAAAGGTTCGACGGCCACGACTTCGCGGCCAAGGCACTGGAAGAAGGGGCCCTCTGCGTGGTGGTGAACCACCCGGTCGAGGGCGTCCCGGCGGAAAAGGCCGTCCTCTGCCCGGACAGCTACCACGCCATGATGGTGCTGGGCGCGAACTACCGCAGCCAGTTCCACCCCAAGGTGGTGGGCGTGACCGGCAGCGTGGGCAAGACCACCACCAAGCAGATGTGCTACGCCGCCATCGAGGGCTTCGGGAATACCATCAAGACCGAGGGCAACCAGAACAATGAGCTGGGTCTGCCCCGCACCATGTTCCGCATCGGCAGGGACACCGAGTACGCCGTGGTGGAGATGGGCATGAGCCACCGGGGCGAGATCGAGCGGCTGAGCCGGTGCGCCCGCCCGGATGTGGGCATCATCACCTGCATCGGCGTGTCCCACATCGGCAACTTGGGCAGTCAGGAGAACATCTGCAAGGCGAAGCTGGAGATCTGCGCCGGTCTGCCGGAGGGTGCCCCCTCGTGCTGAACGGCGACGACCCCTTCCTGCGGAAAGCGAAGCTGCCCGAGCACGTCCGGCCCGTCTGGTTCAGCCTCGGCGACGAGAGTGCGGATGTCTGCGCCCTGTCCATCCAGCAGGAGGCCGACGGCATGAGCTTCGTGCTGGAAGACCACGAAGAGGGGACTTTCCTCGTGAAGATCCCCGCCATGGGCCGCCACAACGTCGCCAACGCCTTGGCTGCCTACTGCGCCGCCACCCGGCTGGGGCTGGACGCCCGGAAGGTCGTCCGGGGCATCGGCAATTTTGAGCAGACCGGTATGCGCCAGAAGGTCGTCCACAGCAAGGGCATCGATGTCATCGAGGACTGCTACAACGCCAACCCCGACAGCATGAAGGCCGCACTGGCCATGTTCAAGGAGTACCCCTGCAAGCGCCGGTTCGCGCTGCTGGGCGATATGCTGGAACTGGGCGACTTGAGCCGGGAAGCCCACGAAGAGGTGGGCCGGGAAGCTGCGGAAAGCGGCCTCGATACCCTTATCACCTATGGCAAACAGGCCAAGCGCACCGCCGTTGTGGCGGCGGCCAAGGGCCTGACCACCCTGCACGCCAATACCTACCGCGAAGCCGCCGATGCGCTGCTCAAGCTGATGCAGCCCGGCGACGCGCTGCTGGTCAAGGCCAGCCGCGGCATGGCGCTGGAAAAGGTGCTGGAACTCTTCTACAAGGAGCAGCCGTGATATGATCCGTTTCGCCTTGATCGTCGCTTCGACGCTGGGGTTCTTCCTCACGGCGGCGATGGGGAACCTGATGGTGCCGCTGCTGCGATCCCTCCAAAACCGGAACCGCCCGGCCCAGACGCAGCAAGCGCCGGAACCCGATAGACCGGAAAACGCGGATCCAGAGCCGGAACGCCCGGCCCAGCCGCCCACCATGGGAGGCCTCTGCCTGATGGTAGGGGTGCTGGCCGCTGTAGGCGTGGGCTGGACCGCCGCCTGTGTGGCCGAGCCGCAGCTGCTGGGTGCGGAGGGGCTGCTCTCCACCCGGCTGCTCATCGCCCTGTTCGGGCGCTGCTCTTCGGCGGCGTGGGGCTGGCCGATGATATCGCCCGCATCCGCCGCCGCTCCCCGCTGGGGCTGCGCCGGGGCACCCGGCTGCTGCTGGAAGCGGGGGCCGGGGCTGTGGTACTGGTCCTGCTGGGGGCCAACGGCTGCCTTGCGGGCGGCATGGCCCTGCCGGGGGCCGGGTACGTGGGGCTTGGCGTGCTGGCCCCGCTGCTGTGGGAAGCGGATCTCGTGGCCTTGGCCGAGAGTGTCCGCATCACGGACGAGATGGACGGCCTTTGCTGCGGTACAGCCTTTGCGGCCATGCTGGGGCTGATGCTCTGCATGACCGTCCTCGGCTGGTTCCCGCTGGCCGTTCTCCCGGCGGCGCTGGCCGGCGCGCTGATGGCTTTCCTGCTCTGGAATTTCCCGCCTGCAAAGCTGCGGCTTGGCAGCGTGGGCAGCTTGTTCTTGGCCGGTGCGCTGGGCTGCATCCCGCTGTGCATCGGCTGGCCCGACCTCGCTCTGCCGCTGGGGCTGCCTTACTGGCTGGAGGGCGGGATGGTGTTCTTACAGATCGTGATCTACAAGCTCTCCTACGGGCGGAAGCAGCTCTTCCGCACCGCGCCGCTCCATCGCTGGATGGAAGTGCGGGGCAGCGGCAGCGTACAAATTTTCTATGCGTTCTGCGCAGCGGCCCTGCTGGGCGCGGCGCTGGCCCTGCAATGGGCAAAAATCAGTTGAGGAGGTGCTGCACATGGCAACCGTCCGCCGAAAAAGATCCGAGCCGTTTTCCCTTTTGCAGCGGGACCCCGGCCCGTGGTCGCCGCTTCTGCTGTACTGGCTGGCGACCTTGGGCATCATCGTGGTGTTCGGCCTCGTGATGCTCTACAGTGCAAGCTATACCACCGGCTATCTCCGCTTTGGGGACAGCCTCCATTACATCAAATCGCAGGTGCTCTGCCTCGGCCTTGGGCTGCTGGTGATGATCGCCTTTTCCTATGTGGATCACCGCTTTCTGCGCAAAATGGTCTGGCCGGGGTACATCGTCTGCCTTGTGCTGCTGGTGCTGGTGCTGTTCAGCACGCCGCTGAACGGCTGCCGCCGCTGGCTGCGCATCGCGGGGCAGACGGTGCAGGTCTCCGAGATCGCAAAGTTTGAAATGATCCTGCTCACGGCCCACCTTGCGGCCAAGGCCCCGAAGCTGGAAAAGCTGGACCCCAGCCGCAGCGGCCGGGTGCCGGTGAGGGCGTGGCTCCAGCAGCGGCTGGTGCGGGAGCTGATCCTGCCCCTGCTGCCGCTGGTGCTGGTGGTGGCGCTTCTCATCATGGAACCCCACATGTCCGGCATCGTGCTGACCACCGCCATGGTGGGCACCATCCTGCTGCTGGGCGGCAACGGCGGCATCATCACATGGGTGGGCGGAGCCGCCGGTGTGCTGCTGCTGGAAACGGTGCTGCAGCACATTGACTCCATCCCCTACCTGCAAAGCCGCCTCGACGGCTGGACGCAGGATCTGACCAAGATGACCGACCAGACGCTGCAGAGCCTTTACGCCATCGGCTCCGGCGGCGTGACCGGCCTCGGCCTTGGCAACAGCATCGAAAAGCAGCTCTGGCTGCCCGAAAGCACCAACGACTTCATCTTCAGCGTCGTCTGCGAGGAGCTGGGCTTTGTCGGGGCGGTGCTGGTCATCCTGCTGTTCGTGCTCTTCCTCGTGCAGGGGTTCTGGCTGGCTTTCCACGCTGAGAACCGGTTCTGCACGCTGGTGGGCATCGGCATCATGGCCCAGATCGCGTGGCAGGTGTTCTGCAACATTGCGGTCGTGACCAACACCCTGCCCAACACCGGCATCTCGCTGCCCTTCTTCTCCTCCGGCGGCACCAGCCTGATCTTGCTGCTGGCCGAGATGGGCGTCATGGTCAACATTGGCCGCAACGGCGAGCGGGTCCGGCAGGAACGCCGCCGCGCCCACGAGGAGCAGGAGGCCCGCCGGAAGGAAAAGACCATCGATCTTGCATCCGCGCGGAAAGCGCGGGCCGAATCATAAGGAGGAACCAAGATGCGTGTTCTGATCGCAGCCGGCGGTACGGCCGGCCATATCAACCCCGCGCTGGCCATTGCCGGTGCACTGAAAAAAGCAGACCCCAGCGCCGAGATCCATTTCGCGGGCCGGAAAGAGGGAATGGAATACCGGCTGGTGACCCAAGCGGGCTACCCCTTCCACCACATCGAGATCACCGGCTTCCAGCGGAAGCTCTCGCCCACAACATCAAGCGGAATCTCATCACCCTGTGGAATCTGGCCCTGTCCGGCCCGGTGGCCAAGAAGATGATGCGGGACATCCAGCCCGACCTCGTCATCGGCTGCGGCGGTTACGTCTCCGGCCCGGTGGTGCGCTGCGCCGCCAAGATGGGCATCAAGACCGCTCTGCACGAGCAGAACGCCTTCCCCGGCGTGACCAATAAGCTGCTGGCCCCGGACGTGGACATCGTCTTTGCCGCTGTGCCCGCCGCCGTGGAGAAGCTGGGTGCCCCGAAAAGACCATCGTGGTGGGCAACCCGGTGCGGCCGGAGGTCTTCACGCAGGCCAAGAACCGGGACGCCATCCGCGCTGAGCTGGGGGCAGGGGACCGGACGGTCATCCTCTCCTTCGGCGGCAGTCTGGGCGCCCGCCGCGTCAACGAGGTGGTGGCCGACCTCTGCGCTTGGGAACAGAAGAACCAAAAGCCCGTGCTGCACCTCCACGCCACCGGCCAGTACGGCGTGGAGCTGTTCCAGAACCTTGAAAAGGAAAAGGGCTTCGCCCCCGGCGACAGCCTCGTGGTGAAGGAATACATCAACAACATGCCGGAGCTGCTGGCGGCGGCGGACCTCGTCATCAGCCGCGCCGGTGCCCTGACGCTGGCCGAGCTGGAGGCCGTGGGCCGCGCGGCGGTCCTCATCCCCAGCCCCAACGTGGCCGAAAACCATCAGTATTATAACGCGCTGGAATTACAAAAAGCCGGGGCTGCGGTGGTCATTGAGGAAAAGGACCTGACCGGCGAGAAGCTGGTCTCCACCGTGTCCGAGCTGCTGGCCGAGCCCGGCAAGCTGGCCGCCATGGGCCAGAACGCCCGGAAGCTCTCGGTGGACGACAGCCTCGACCGCATTGCCGATGCGCTGCTGAAGCTCGTAAAGACCCCGTAAGAGAAGCGAAAATCCAAAGGAAAGGAGGTGCGGCCCAATGACAGAAAACCGAAACCGCCGCCGCAAAAAGCGCCCGGCCTACGATCAGGCCAAGGACGCCCAGCGCCGCCGGAGTGCAAACGGGGTGCGCAGCCAGAACAGCAGCCATCCCATCACCAACCCGAACTTCGACCCTGACGCCCCCCGGCCCAGCCGGTACACCGAGCGCAGCGTAGATTATGGCAGCGGCTACCCGGACAACAGCATCCAGTTCCCCACCGGAGGCCGCCCCGCCCAGAATCAGAATCGAAACCAAAACCGTGATCCGAACCGCCGCCCGCAGAACGGCCGAAATCAGAACGGGCGGGCCGGGCAGCGCCCCCGCAGCAGCCGGAACGCCGCCCGTACCGGCCAGAGCCGCCCCCAGAGCCGGAACCCCCAGCCGGGGCGGAATCCCCAGCGGCTCCGCCCCACCGAGGCGAACCTGCGGGACCCCGCCCGCCGGGAGGGCAAAAAGAAGCGGAAGCTCACCCGAAAGGTGCTGCGCCGCCGCCGCATCATCCGGCGGCTGACCGCGCTGGCCATGCTGCTCTGCGTCATTGCGGCGGGCATCTACCTCACCGTGACCATGCTGTTCAAGATCAGCGCCATTCAGGTGCGGACGGCGGACGGTGTGGTGAGCGAGGCGGGGGGCTATTCCAGCGAGCAGATCGTTCAGGCGCTGGGCGTCAACCTCGAAGAGAACATCTTCAGCTTTGACCCCGCGTCCAAGGCCGCCGCGCTGGAACAGGTCTTCCCCATGCTGGAGAATATCCGGGTGGAGCGGGACTACCCCGGCACCGTGGTCATTCAGGTGACCGAGGCCCAGCCCGCTTACACCATGCAGACGTCGGGCGGGTGGCTGACCCTCTCGGCCAGCCTGAAGATCCTCTCCTCCGATGGGGCGCAGCCCGCCGGTCTACCCACCCTCTACGGCGGCGAACCGGTGAGCCAGACCCCCGGCACCCAGCTCAGCTTTGAGCAGCCCGCCCCCGCCAGCAGCGCTGCGTCGGACAGCGCCGCGTCGGACAGCGCTTCCGGCACCGCCGAAGAGGCGGGCGACAAGCGGCTGGACTCCCTCAACACCCTGCTGGCGGCGCTGGATGCCCTAGGGATGCGCGGCGACGTGACCCGCATTGAGTTCGCCGACCCGGAGGAGATGTCGTTTTTGTATCAGGATCGGATCAGCGTCCTGCTGGGCACGTTGAACGAGCTGGACTACAAGCTCAAACTGGCCCAGCATGTGCTGCTGAATGCGGACGGCAGCGGCTGCGCGGCCACCGACACCGGCACGCTGGACTTCACCCACATCAGCATGTCCTCCACCCGGAAATTCACCTTTGCGCAGGGCGAGCCGAAGCTGCCGTCGGGCTATGTGATCCCGGAACCGGCAGCAGAGGACACCGCAGCGGACGATGCCGCCCCGGCAGAGGAGGCCGCTGCATCGGAGGGCGATGCTGCGGCGGAGCCCCCCGCCGACGGAGCTGCTGAACAGGCCGTCCCCAAAGCCGAAACTTCCACAGAAGCAGACCCCGCCCCCGCCGCACAGGAACCGGCGGGCACCGGGGCCGCAAACTGACAAAAAAGCGAGGTTCATCTATGAAACTGGAACAATTGATGGAAGGGGTCCCCTTTAGCCTCGTGCATGGCAGTATGGAGACCGAAGTGACCGATATCATCTATGACAGCCGCAAGGCCGCACCGGGCCTTGCCTTCGTCTGCATCGTGGGCACCCAGCGGGACAGCCACGAGTTCGCTGCCGACTGCGCCGCCAAGGGCGTCAGCGTGCTGGTCATCCAGCATGACATCGACCTGTCCGCCGTGCCGGAGGCCACCGTCGTCAAGGTGGAGAGCAGCCGCTATGCCATGGCCCTGATGAGCTGCAACCTCTTCGGCAACCCGGCCAAGCAGATGACCATGATCGGCGTCACCGGCACCAAGGGCAAGACCACCACCACCCACATGATCAAGAGCGTGCTGGAAGCCGCGGGCAAAAAGGTGGGCATGATCGGCACCAACGGCATCTATTTCATGGGCCGCCATCAGGAGACCGCCAACACCACCCCCGAAAGCTACGAGCTGCAGAAGACCTTCCGCCAGTTCCTCGATGCGGGCTGCGATGTGGCCCTGATGGAGGTGTCCAGCCAAGGCCTGATGATGGACCGTGTGGCCGGCATCCACTACGACATCGGCGTCTTCACCAACCTCTCGCCCGACCACATCGGCCCCGGCGAGCACAAGACCTTTGAGGAGTACCGCAGCTGGAAGGGCCAGCTGTTCAAGCGGTGCGATGTGGGCGTCGTGAACATCGACGACGAGAACACCGAAGCCCTGCTGGAGGGCCACAGCTGCAAGCTGGTGACCTATGGCCGCAGCGAAGCCGCCGACTACCGCGCCGAGGGCTGTGAGCTGCTCCGCACCCACGATTTTCTGGGCGTGGCCTTCCATGTCTCCGGCAGGGACAATATGGATGTGAAGGTGAACATGCCCGGCGAGTTCAGCGTCTACAATGCGCTGGCGGCCCTGACCGTGGGCAAGGTGCTGGGTCTGCCCGACGCCGCCATCCACGAGGGCCTCGGCAAGTGCGTGGTCAAGGGCCGGGTGGAGCTGGTGCCCATCAGCAAGAAGTTCACCATCCTGCTGGACTACGCCCACAACGAAGTCTCCACCGAGAGTCTGCTCACCACCCTGCGGGCCTACAAGCCGCCCCGGCTGGTGGTGGTGTTCGGCTGCGGCGGCAACCGCTCCAAGCTGCGCCGCTACGGCATGGGCGAGATCTGCGCCAAGATGGCGGATCTCTCCATCCTCACCGAGGACAACAACCGCTTTGAGAAGATCGAGGACATCCTCGCCGACATCCGGGTGGGCATGAATAAGGGCAATCCGGACGCCAAGTTCGTGGAGATCCCCGACCGTCTGGACGCGCTCCACTACGCCGTGGATCACGCGCAGGAGGGCGACCTGATCGCCGTCATCGGCAAGGGCCACGAGACCTACCGCGACCGGATGGGCGTCAAGACCCCCTTCCTTGAGCGGGAGCTGCTGGAGGAATACGCCCAGCAGATCGGGTTGGAATAAAGCAAAGCTGGGTATCATAATGCCCCCAGCCTTGCAGCACTGCCGCTGCCGGGCCGGGGGCGTTGTTTGTTCGGATAGGCCCTGCGCCTTCCCTTGACTTTTTGGCGCGGGGCCGCTATAATGAAACCAGAAAAGGTGCTGTCCGCAATGGTCAGCTTCCATACTCAGCATCAAAATCAAAGAGATTGACTACTTCGTTGGGGAACTGGGCGGTCAATCTCTTTTGATTTTATCAGCCTTCATCTGAGAAGTCTTTTCCATGACCTCAAGGGTCAGTCGAACCACATCGACCATCAAGCTCAGCACGCTGAGGATGAACGTCAGAAGTGTAAGGATCTCCATCAGACTCATGCGGCATCCCTCCCTTCGCCTTCGGGCTCCGGGAAGTTTCCTTCAAAAAGTTCCGTTCCCGGAATCCTGCTTCGTTCCATGTAGGAGCAGCACAAAAACCGAGTCGGGAAGCATGACCACACCGTAATGCAGACAGCACCTATTCGCCGCCGTTCGACGGCATTTTTATTGTATCATAGGATTTCACAAATTACAATAACAGCACAACGCCCCGCAGGGTTTTCCACTCTGCGGGGCGTTGTTGTTGAAGGTTTTAGTTCTCGGCCAGATTGCCGGTGTAGAGCTGGTAATACTTGCCCTTTTTGGCGATCAGTTCGTCGTGGCTGCCGCGCTCGATGATGCGGCCCTGCTCCAGAACCGCGATGCAGTCGGCATTGCGGACGGTGGACAAGCGGTGGGCGATGACGAAGGAGGTGCGGCCATACATCAGGCCGTCCATACCGCGCTGGACCAGCGCTTCGGTGCGGGTATCGATGGAGGAGGTGGCCTCGTCGAGGATGAGCACCGGCGGGTCAGCGACCGCCGCGCGGGCGATGGCAAGCAGCTGGCGCTGGCCCTGCGACAGGTTGGCGCCGTCGTTGGTCAGCATGGTATTGTAGCCGTCGGGCAGACGCTTGATGAAGCCATCGGCGTTGGCCAGACGAGCGGCGGCGATGCATTCCTCATCGGTGGCTTCGAGGCGGCCGTAGCGGATGTTTTCCATGACCGTGCCGGTGAACAGGTGCGTCTCCTGCAGCACGATGCCGAGGGAGCGGCGGAGGTCGTCCTTCTTGATCTTGGAGATGTTGATGCCGTCGTAGCGGATCTTGCCGTCCGAGATGTCGTAGAAGCGGTTGATCAGGTTGGTGATGGTGGTCTTGCCCGCGCCGGTGGAGCCGACGAAGGCGATCTTCTGGCCGGGGCGGCCATAGAGGTTGATGTCGTGGAGGACGGTCTTTTCCGGCAGATAGCCGAAATCCACGTCGGTGAAGGTGATGTCGCCTTCCAGCTTGTGATAGGTGGTGGTGCCGTCGTGGTGGGGGTGCTTCCACGCCCAGATGCCGGTGCGGTCGGAAGTCTCCACGAGGTTGTCGTCCTTGTCATACTTGGCGTTGACGAGGGTGACGTAGCCTTCATCGGTCTCGCTGGGTTCGTCCATCAGCTTGAAGATGCGCTCCGCACCGGCCAGTGCCATGATGATGCTGTTGGCCTGCATGGACACCTGACTGATGGGCATGTTGAAGCTCTTGTTCAGGGCGAGGAAGGCCATGACGGTGCCCAGAGTGGTGCCGCCGATGCCGCCGACGGCCATGGCTGCACCTGCCAGTGCGCAGACCGCGTAGCTGATATTGCCCAGCTGGGCGGTGACGGGCATGATGATGTTAGCATAAGCGTTGGCCTGTTTTGCGCTGTCCTGAGCTTATCGTTCAGCTCGCGGAAACCGGCCAGCGTTTTCTGCTCGTGGGTGAAGACTTTGACGACCTTCTGGCCCTCCATCATCTCTTCGATGTAGCCGTTCACCTTGCCGAGGTCCCGCTGCTGCGCGATGAAGTACTTGCCGCTCATGGAGGTGATCTTCTTGGAGCAGAACAGCATCAGGGCCACCATGCACATGGTCACGACGGTGAGCTGCCAGCTCAGCATCACCATGCTGGCGAAGACGGAGACGATGGTGATGGCGCTGGAGACCAGCTGCGGGATGCTCTGGCTGAGCATCTGGCGCAGGGTATCCACGTCGTTGGTGTACACGGACATGATGTCGCCGTGGGGGTGCTGGTCAAAGTACCGGATGGGCAGGCTCTCCATGTGGGTGAAGAGCTGGATGCGCAGGTTGCGCAGGGTGCCCTGCGTTACGTTGACCATGATGCGGGCATTGAGCCAAGCGGCCAGCACGCCCACCGCGTAGATGCAGCCCACCCGGATCAGAGCCGCCGCCGGGGGCCGAAGTCGGGGGCGGCCTGTTGGGTCATGGGGATGATATAGTCGTCGATAAGGGTCTGCAGGAACAGGCTTGCCTGCACATTGGCCAGTGCGCTGACCACGATGCAGATCAGCACGATGATGCAGTGGGGCAGATAGTGCTGGAACACTTCGCCCATGATCCGCTTGAGCAGAAGGCCGGGGTTTTCCACCTTCGGGCGGGGCTGCCCTGCGCCGCGGGGGCCGGGGCCGCGTACTTCTTTTGCCTGTGCCATTACTGCTCACCTCCCTGCTTGTCGAAGTCGCCGCTGCCTTGGGTCTGGCTGTTATAAACTTCCTGATAAATGGTATTGCTCTTCAGCAGCTCCTCGTGGGTGCCAAGGCCGTTGATCTGGCCGTTGTCCAGCACCAGAATGCGGTCTGCATCCTGCACGGAGGAGATGCGCTGTGCGATGATGATCTTGGTGGTGCCGGGGATCTCTTCCCGGAACGCCTTGCGGATCTTGGCGTCCGTGGCGGTATCCACGGCGCTGGTGGAGTCGTCAGGATCAGCACCTTGGGCTTGCGCAGCAAAGCGCGGGCGATGGTCAGGCGCTGCTTCTGGCCGCCGGAGACATTGGAACCGCCCTGCTCGATCCATGTATTGTACTTGTCGGGGAAGCGCTCGATGAACTCATCGGCACAGGCGAGCTTTGCCACCCGGATGCACTCTTCCTCGCTGGCGCTCTCGTCGCCCCAGCGGAGGTTGTCGAGGATGGTGCCGGAGAACAGGACGTTCTTCTGCAGCACCATGGAGACTTCCCGGCGGAGGACGTCGAGGTTGTAATCCCGGACATCCACGCCGCCGACCTTGACGCTGCCGGTCTCCGGGTCGTACAGGCGGGGGATCAACTGCACAAGGCTGGATTTTGCGCTGCCGGTGCCGCCGATGATGCCCAAGGTCTCGCCGGGCTTGATGGTGAAGGTGATATCGTTCAAAACCGGCTGGCCGGAGCCGTGCTTATACTTGAAGGTGACGTGGTCAAACTCGATGCCGCCGTCGGCTACGGTGCTGACCGGAGCCTGGTGGGGGCGGGCAGGTCGGTGGTCTCGTCCAGCACTTCCACGATACGGCGGGCGGAAGCGGCGGACATGGAGATCATGACGAAGGCCATGCTCAGCATCATCAGGGCCATAAGGATGTTCATGATGTAGCCGAACAGGGCGTTGAGCTGGCCGGTGGTAATGGAGCCGTTCAGCACGTAGTGGGCGCCGAACCAGCTCAGAGCGAGGTTGCAGCCATAAACCGAGACCAGCATGGCGGGGTTGTTGAAGCTTAGGCGGCTCTCGGCGCGGACGAACTGCTTGTACAGGCTCTCACAGGCATTGGTGTACTTCTCGTTCTCGAAGTGCTCGCGGACGAAGCTCTTGACCACGCGGATGGCGGAGATGTTCTCCTGCACCGAGGCGTTCAGGTTGTCGTAGTTCTTGAACACCCGGTCAAAGATGCCGAAGGTGGGGATCATGATGGAAGCCAGCACCGCCACAAGGAAGAGGATGGCCACCACGAACACCATGGTCAGCGAGCCGCTGATGGCCGACGCCATGATGAGGGCGAAGACCAGATGGACCGGGGCGCGCACGCACATCCGCTCGATCATCTGGAAGGCGTTCTGCACGTTGGTCACGTCGGTGGTCATGCGGGTGACAAGGCCCGCGGTGGAGTATTTGTCGATGTTGGAAAAGGAATAATGCTGGATGTTCTCGTACATTGCATCGCGCAGGTTGCCGGCAAGGCCGGTGGAAGCCTCTGCGGCGAATTTACCGGCCAGCAGGCCCAGCAGCAGCGCGAACGCCGCCACCAAGAAGGTGAGCAGACCGTATTTGATGATGGCGTTCATATCGCCCTTTTCAATGCCCAGATCGATGATAAAGGCCATGATGGTGGGCAGCAGAACGTCCATGATCGCTTCCAGCGCGGAAAAGAGGGGTGTCAGGATCGCGGCGCGCTTGTACTCGCCCAGATGTGACACGAGCTTTTTGATCATCTGGTAGACCTCCTGTGAAATAATTTGTTTGACATGGAACAATTCTATACAGAACAATTAAAATGTCAATACGATTTTCCAAAGTTCATAAAAATGTCATGAAAGCTGAAAAAATCATACGGTTCCGTTTTTCAGCGCAGACCTTCCCGCAGCTTGTTCAGCAAGCGGAGCAGCTCGGCGTTCTCCTCCGGCGTCAGCAGCCCGGAGACGAATTCATCAGTCTGGTGGAGGGAGTGCATGGTCTTTTCGTGGAGCAGGGCCCCTCCTCAGTCAGAACCAAGCGCTTGAGCCGGGCGTCCCGCGGCACGCTCTGGCGCTCGATGTAGCCTTTGCGCTCCATAAGCTGTAAGATGTTGGTCACGGTGGAGCGGGTGATGGAGAACTCCCGCTCGATGTCCCGCTGGTAGACGGGCTCCTCCTTGTGCCAGTACAGGTAGCTCATGATCCAGTCGTGCATGGGGGTCACGTTCTCGACCCCGTTTTCGCGGTGGAACTGGTTGATCTTGCGGAAGATCAGGTTGTTGACCCGGCGCATCTGGGCCGGGATGACCTGCGGCGGCTCCCATGGCGGGTTCGGCTCGCAGCAGCCGTGGTTCGTGGTTTCGTCACACATGATGGTTCATCCTCTGAATTGTTGGGAAATGAATTGTTTTGAACAAAACTGTTCGATACGATACCATTCTAGCGCTTGGATACAAGAAAGTCAAGAGGAAACAAGAAAACTCCCTCCGTCATCGCTGCGCGATGCCACCTCCCTCTAGGAGGAGGGAGGCTTTTTTAGGCCCCCTCACCGGGGGCTGGCACAGCGCAGCTGTGACTGGGGAGTTGAATTTATTCTGCTTCGGCTTCCGCGATCCACACCCGGATGTTGTCGGGGCGGTCGGTCACGAAGCAGTCCGGCCCCAGCGGGAGGAGGGAGCGGACCACATTTTTGGTGTTCACGGTCCAGAGCGCGACCTTGCAGCCGACGGCGTGGAGATGGTTGACCAGCTCCGGGTTCTGGAACGCGGTGTGGTACTCGCAGCTCACGTAGTCCACCGGGAAGGAAAGGGACTGGACATAGGCGGCGGGGTCGGCCTGATCCGCCAAGGTGCCCACGATCTGCCGGACGCTCATCTGAGGGTAGAGGGCCGCAATGAGGGTCAGCTTGTCTGAAATGGTGCTGGCCACCAGCCCGGCCTGTTTTTTCAGCGCGGGGCAGTTCTCCTCGTCCAGCTCGCCGTCCATACTGTTGACAAGGCCGAGGTCCTTCCAGAGGACTGGCGGCGGGAGCATCATGCTGGGCAGGGAACCGAGGGTCAGGATGCCGACCCGGAGCTCCGGCATCAGCTCCTTGGCCTGTTGGAGCAGGTCGTGCCGGAAGGAGACGAGGAGCAGCCGCTCCCCAAGGCCGGAGGCCCGGATCTGATCCACCACGCGGGGCACAAAGGCCGGATCCGGCAGGATGGGAGCTTTCAGTTCAAGCTGGACGGTGCAGCCCTCCAGCCCGCTGCAAAAAGCCAGCGCTTCGGCCAGCGTGGGCAGCTTTTCGGTGGTGAAGTCCACCCCGTTCCACTTGGTCAGGTCGATGTCTTCCAGCTCACCGAGGGTCAGGTCGTAGATCTTGGCCGAGATCTCGGTGCCGAGGTCGATGAAGTAGTCGTGATGGATGATAAGGCCCTGATCCTTGGTCTGCTGCACATCCATCTCCACGCCGTCGGCACCGAGGACGATGGCGTTCTGGAAGGCGGTCAGGGTGTTTTCGGGGGCAAGGTAAGTTGCCCCACGGTGCGCAATGATCTCAGGCAAGGTCTTCACCGTCCGAGGCGATGACCTTCTTGTACCAGTAGAAGCTGTCCTTCCGGCTGCGGGTCAGAGTGCCGTTTCCGGCGTTGTCCTTGTCCACATAGATGAAGCCGTAGCGCTTCTTCATCTCGCCGGTGGAGGCGGAAACGAGGTCGATGGGGCCCCATGTGGTGTAGCCCAGCAGGGGCAGCCCGTCCTCGTTGATGGCTTTTTCCATCTGTTCGATGTGGGCGCGGAGGTAGTCGATGCGGTAGGAGTCGTGGATGGAGCCGTCCGGCTCCACGGTATCCACAGCGCCCAGACCGTTCTCCACGATGAACAGCGGCTTCTGGTAGCGATCGTAGAGGGTGTTCATGGTGATGCGGAGGCCCACCGGGTCGATGGCCCAGCCCCACTCGCTCGTCTTGAGGTAGGGGTTCTTAGCGGCCGCGCCGATGGCGTTGCCGTCGGCCTGTTCCATCAGCTCCTTGTTCACCGTGATGCAGCGGCTGGAATAGTAGCTGAAGGAGATGAAGTCCACGGTGCCCTCCCGCAGGGTCTGGTCATCCTCCGGCTCGGTGCGCAGCGCGATGCCGGCCCGTTCCATCCGCTTCTTGGCCCAGACGGGGTAGGCCCCGCGGGACTGGACGTCGATGAAGAAGTAGTTGTCGCGGTCGGCCTCGGCAGCGGCCTGAACGTCCTCCGGTGCGCAGGTGCGGGGGTAGAATTCGCCCGCAGCCAGCATACAGCCCACCATACAACCGGGCATGACCTCATGGGCCAACTTGACGGCCTTGGCGCTGGCCACCAGCTCGTAGTGAGCGGCCTGATACTTGGCCTGTTCCACATTCTCGCCCGGCTCGAAGAGCAGACCGGCCCCCATGAAGGGCATGTGGAGCAGCATATTGATCTCGTTGAAGGTCAGCCAGTATTTGACCTTGCCCTTGTAGCGGTGGAAGAGGATGTCGCAGTAGTGGACGTAGGCGTCCACCATCCGGCGGTCTTTCCAGCCGCCGTACTTTTTAATAAGAGCAATGGGTGCATCGAAGTGGCAGATGGTCACCAGCGGTTCGATGCCGTACTTGTGGCACTCGTCGAAGAGGGCATCGTAGAAGGCGAGGCCCTCCTCGTTGGGTTCGGCGTCGTCGCCGTTCGGCAGGATGCGGGTCCACGCGATCGACAGCCGGTAGCACCGGAAGCCCATCTCGGCGAAGAGAGCGATGTCCTCCTTGAAATGGTGGTACATGTCGATGGCTTCGTGGGAGGGGTAGTAGTGCTCCGCGTCGCAGTCCAGCATCTTCAGCTTGCCGAACATCACCGGGAAGCGGTCCTCCCCGAAGGGGACCACGTCCACATTGGCCGGCCCGCGGCCGCCCTCGTTGTATGCGCCCTCGCACTGGTTGGCGGCGGTGGCACCGCCCCACAAAAAGTCTTTCGGGAATCTGCCCATGGAAAATTACCTCCTGTTCATAATGTCGTTACCCTCATTTTACCATGTTCTGCGGGGCCATTCAAGGACGAAAGTATGACTATTTCCGTCATTTTGACGAAAATCAGAGCAAAATTTTTGCAATTTTCACGATAAAATCTGAAAAACGGCCCGATTTTCCTTCCATTCTGTTTCTTCCCAACGGACAGGAAGTATGGTAGACTCTTAATAGTAAGGAAAACGACCTTGCCCTCTCCGTCATCGCTGACGCGATGCCACCTCCCCCAAAGGGGGAGGTTTTGGTGGTTCCGGAAAAGTTCATCTTTGGGTGAAAAAGCTCCCCCTTTGGGGGAGCTGGACGCGAAGCGGCCTGAGAGGGCGAGGATGCTAACAAGAGAATAAGGAGTGTTTTGCTATGCAGGAGTTTCAGCCTATCAAAGAGGGAAAGGTTCGCGAGATCTATGACAGTGGCGACAGCCTGATCATGGTCGCGACCGACCGCATTTCCGCATTCGACGTGATCCTGAAAAATAAAGTGACCAACAAGGGCAAGGTCCTGACCCAGATGAGCAAGTTCTGGTTCGACTACACCCGCGATGTCCTGCCCAACCATATGCTGAGCGTGGACACCAAGGATATGCCGGAGTTCTTCCAGCAGCCCCAGTTCGAGGGCAAGTGCATGAAGTGCCGCAAGCTGACCATGCTGCCCATTGAGTGCATCGTCCGCGGCTACATCACCGGCAGCGGCTGGGCCAGCTACCAGAAGACCGGCAAGGTCTGCGGCATCCAGCTGCCCGAAGGGCTGAAGGAGTCCGAAAAGCTGCCGGAGCCGATCTACACCCCTTCCACCAAGGCTGAGATCGGCGACCACGACGAGAATATCTCCTACGAGCAGAGCATCACCGTGCTGGAGAAGCAGTTCCCCGGCCACGGAGAGGAGTACGCCACCAAGCTGCGCGACTACACCATTGCCCTGTATAAGAAGTGCGCCGCGTATGCCCTGAGCCGCGGCATCATCATCGCTGACACCAAGTTCGAGTTCGGTCTGGACGAGAACGGCAACGTGGTGCTGGGCGACGAGATGCTGACCCCGGACTCCTCCCGCTTCTGGCCGCTGGAGGGCTACGAGCCGGGTCACAGCCAGCCCTCCTTCGACAAGCAGTTCGCCCGCAACTGGCTCAAGGCCAACCCCGACAGCAACTATGACCTGCCGCAGGATGTCATCGATAAGACCATCGAGAAGTACCTCGAAGCCTATGAGATGCTGACCGGCAAGAAGCTGTAAGGCACCCTATATCAAACAAAAAGGCCGCTGTGCAGTTCAGAACGCTGCACGGCGGCTTTTGTGTTGTGATCCTGTGATCGCACTGCTGCAATTTGCTTGCAACGGTTATCCTTTTCTGATCCCTGTCGAATTTGGGGAGATCGCCAAGACGTCGAACGCTTCCTCTTGCAATTTTCCCCGGCGGATGATATGATAGGCACTGCATGTTCTGCACATGTGAAAATAAGACCAAGGAGCATTCTTTTTATGAAGATCATGGATCGTATTTTTTTCGCTGCGGCAGCGGCCGCACTGGCGGCCAGCCTGTTGGTGGGCTGCGGCGCGTCTTCGGCTGCCAGCAGCACCGCCTCTTCCGCTGCGTCCAGCGAAGCCGTTTCCCCTGTGGCCGCATCCGGCGAGGCGGTTTCTGAGGCTTCGGACGCCAAGATCAAGGCCCAGTTCACGGTGACCGGTGCCGATGGCGAGAGCCAGACCTTCGACCTTGAGGTAACCGACGGCGAGAAGCTGAGCGACGCGCTGGCCGAGGCGGGCATCATCAGCGAGGACGAGGCCGCTGCGGGCTTCGTCACCACCGTGAACGGCGAGACCGCCGACTGGGACAAGGACGCCGCTTGGTGGTGCCTGACCGACGCTTCCGGCGAGATGACCGCCGTGGGCGTGGCCGACATCCAGCTGCACGATGGAGACAGTTATGCCTTCACCTACACGAAGTAAGGAACCGATGCACAACAAGGTGCTGCGGCTGGTGCTCAGCGGCTTGATGGGGGCGCTGCTGGTGGTCAGCAAACAGGCCATGAGCGGCATCCCGAATGTGGAGCCGGTGACCCTGCTCATCATCCTTTTCGCGCTGGAGCTCCCCCGTGAGACGCCGGGGGCCGTCACGGTCTTTCTGGTACTGCAGGGCGTTTTGTACGGCTTCGGGCTGTGGTGGGCGATGTACCTGTATGTGTGGTATCTGCTGGCGGTGCTGGCGTGGCTGCTCCGCCGGATGGACAACGCTTTCGGCTGGGCCGTGTTCAGCGGGGCCTACGGCCTTTGCTTCGGCGGGCTGTGCGCAGCGGTGTATCTGGTGGCCAAGACCCCGGCGTTCGCGCTGAGCTGGTGGCTGAGCGGCCTGTCCTACGACGTCATGCACGGCGCGGGCAACTTTGTGATCATGCTGCTGCTCTACCGCCCCCTGCGCACTGCGCTGCAAACGGCGAAACGGCAGATCCGGCTCTAACGAAAAAGAGGCTGCTGCATACTCCCTCCGGCATCGCGCAAGCGATGTCGGAAGGCGTTTTGCAGCAGCCTCTTTTGTTATCCTAAAATCTTTTCCAGCAGCCAGAGCAGAAAGCCGGGCACACCGGCCTGTTTCAGCAGCCAAAGCAGGATCGAGGACGAAACTGACAGCATGGGGGAGCGTCTCCTTTGCATTCGATTTGGGAGCGGCCCGCAACAGGCACCCCGTGATGAATACGAAGAAAACAGCCCCTCGATTGCTGGAAAATGTTACCGCTTCACGTTGAAGGCGGACATGCCGGGGTAAACGGCACTGTCGCCCAGATGCTCTTCGATGCGGAGCAGCTGGTTGTACTTGGCCACGCGGTCGGTACGGCTGGGAGCACCGGTCTTGATCTGGCAGGTGTTCAGGGCCACGGCCAGATCGGCAATGGTGGTGTCCTCGGTCTCGCCGGAGCGGTGGGAGCTGATGGCGGTGTAACCGGCCTTGTGTGCCATCTTGATGGCCTCCAAGGTCTCGGAGACGGAACCGATCTGGTTCAGCTTGATGAGGATGGCGTTGCCCGCACCCAACTGGATGCCCTTGGCAAGGCGCTCGGTATTGGTGACGAACAGGTCATCGCCCACCAGCTGGACCTTGCCGCCCAGCTCGCGGGTCATCTCCTGCCAGCCCTCCCAGTCCTCTTCGTCCAGACCGTCCTCAATGGAGATGATGGGGTACTTCTCCACGAGGCTCTTCCAGTGGGCGATCAGCTCGCTGGAGGTGTACTCGGTGCCGGCCTTGGGCAACTTGTAGAAGCCCTTGCCCTTGGGGCTCTTCCACTCGGAGGAGGCAGCGTCCATGGCCAGCATGAAGTCCTTGCCGGGCCGGTAACCGGCCTTCTCGATGGCGGCCAGAATGGTCTCGATGGTCTCCTCGTCGCTGGAGAGGTTGGGTGCGAAGCCGCCCTCATCGCCCACGGAGGTAGCCAGACCCTTGGCTTTCAGGATGGCAGCCAGCGCATGGAACACCTCAGCGCACCAGCGCAGCGCCTCCTTGAAGGAGGGTGCACCCACCGGCATGATCATGAACTCCTGAATGTCCACATTGTTGGAGGCGTGTGCTCCGCCGTTCAGGATGTTCATCATGGGGACGGGCAGACGGTTGCCGTTCACACCGCCGAGGAAGCGGTAGAGGGGCATGTCCAGCGAAGCGGCAGCGGCGCGGCATGCAGCGATGGACACGGCCAGAATGGCGTTTGCCCCCAGATTGGACTTATCCTTGGTGCCGTCGGCCTTCAGCATGGCAGCATCGACTGCGTAGATGTCGGAAGCGTCCAGCCCCACCACAGCATCGGCGATGACGGTGTTGATGTTCTCAACGGCCTTGGTCACGCCCTTGCCAAGATAGCGGCCCTTGTCGCCATCGCGAAGCTCCAGCGCCTCGAACTCGCCGGTGGATGCGCCGGAGGGGGGGCGCAGCCGCGGGCCACGGTGCCATCGGCCAGCGTGATCTCGGCTTCCACAGTGGGGTTGCCGCGGGAGTCCAAGATCTCGCGGCCGACAACAGATTCGATTTCCAGATAGTTCATACGAAAACCTCCCGGTAATGTTTTGAAATCTATAGATAGTCAACACTAACTAACCGTCTTTATCCTACCACGTCCTGCGCCCCGGCGCAAGAGGGAAAACGGATGTTTGCGGCTGTAAACATTATAAGAGTGCCCCGCCGCACCGGGAGCTATCCAGCGGCTTTGTACGCTTCTTGCATGAAAATGGCTTCTCATGGTATTTTATCGTACCTCCATCTGCACCCGGAAGGACAAAAATACGGCGCTGTAACTTTTTTGACATCCGTGAAAAGCGTTCATTTCAGGGTGAAACAAAGTGAACAAGATGAAAAAACATCCAAAAGCAACAGGGAAATTTTGTTTATTTTCACATGATTTGACGGAATTGTCCGCCGAAAGTATGGACGGTTTGTGAATTGCGGACTTCTCCAAAGGGGGCTATAATGAAACCACCGAGAGCAGAGCCGCTTTGAGGGAAGGGCTCTGCTTTCTGCATTTTCTGCAAATACTTCCAAACAGGAGGATATTCACTATGAAAAAGATGATTTCTCGTCGTAATTTCCTGGCTGCTGCCGGTGTTGTGGCTGCAGCCGGCGTTCTGACTGCATGCGGCGGTTCTTCCAGCAGCGCTGCTGCTTCCGGTGCTGCTTCCACGGCCGGTGCTGCCGCTTCCGGCGACACCATCAAGGTCGGCGTCCTCGGACCCCTGACCGGCGATGTTTCCGTTTACGGTCAGGCCGTTGTCAACGGTGCGACCCTGCGCCTGAAGCAGGCCAACGAGGAAGGCGGCATCAACGGCAAGCAGCTGGAGATCATCACCATGGACGAGCAGGGCGATGCTACGCAGGCTGTCACCTGCTTCACCAAGATGTGCGATCAGGGCATCACCGCTCTGGTGGGCGACGTTACCACCGCCCCGACGCTGGCCGTCGCCGCTGAGAGCGCCGATTACAATATGCCCATGGTCACCGCTTCCGCTACTGCCGAGGCTGTCACCTACGATGCCGATACCGACACCGTGAATGGCAATGTCTTCCGTGCCACCTTCACCGACCCGTTCCAAGGTGTGAAGATGGCGGACTACGCTTGCCAGAAGCTCGGCTACACCAAGGCTGCCGTCATCTTCAAGAAGGGTGCCGACTACAACGAGGGTCTGGCGGAGAACTTCGTCAAGGAGTTTGAGGCACAGGGAGGCACCATCGTCGATCAGGAGAGCTACTCCGACGGCGACGTGGACTTCAAGACCCAGCTGACCAGCATCCTCGGCAAGGGCCCGGAGACCGTCTTCTGCCCCAACTACTATCAGGAAGTGGGCCAGATCCTGGCTCAGGCCGAGAGCGTTGGTCTGGCTGTTCCCTTCCTCGGCGGCGACGGCTGGGATGGTCCGGAAGGCTATGCCACTGCAGAGCAGCTGAAGGACAGCTACTTCTGCGCAAACTATGCAAAGGGCGCTTCTGCCGACTTCGAGAGCGCTTACAAGGCTGAGTACGGCGAGGATTACCCCAACGGGTTCGCTCCTCTGGGCTACGACGCCGCCACCACCGTGCTGTACGGCATTCAGGCTGCTGAGGATGCCGGTCTGGCTGCTGGCGATGACGAGTACAAGCAGGCCGTCATCGACGCCATCGCGGGCGGCACCATCGATGGCATCACCGGCACCTTCACCTTCGACGAGCACCACGACCCCGTTAAGAGCACCGCCATCCTGACCTACATTGATGGCAAGCCGGAACTGAAGGAAATGTTCTGATTCCCCATCGAACCATTTGCGGAGACCGCCGGAACGGGTTGTCTCCGCTTTTTGGTAAAAAGTGTGATCCCCCGAAGGCGTGAAAACGCCGGAAAGAAAGGAAGTATCCATCCATGACAGTGTTTTTTAGTCAGCTGATCAACGGTCTTTCCCTGGGCAGCATCTATGCACTGATCGCACTGGGCTACAGCATGGTGTACGGCATCATCCTGCTGCTGAACTTTGCCCATGGCGATGTCATTATGGTGGGCGCGTACATGTCTTGGTTCGTGATGAACCAGCTTGGTCTCGGCCCGGTCACCGCCGTCTGCGCCACCATCATCGTCTGCACGCTGCTGGGCGTCGTGATCGAAAAGATCGCCTACACCCCGCTGCGCAGCGCGCCCCGCATCTCGCTGCTGATCACGGCCATCGGCGTCTCCTTCTTCTTGGAGTACACCGCAGAGCTCATCATGGGGTCCGGTGCCAAGGTCATCCCGGCCTATTTCGCCCCCAAGACCTTCTATGTCGGCAAGGTGCCTGTGGGCCTGACCTCCATCATCACGCTGGTCGTTACGGTGCTGTCCATGCTGGCGCTGACCTTCCTCGTCCAGAAGACCAAGCTCGGCAAGGCCATGCGCGCCGTTTCGGAGGATATGGACGCCGCCCGCCTGATGGGCATCAACGTCAACAGCACCATCTCCTTCACCTTTGCGGTGGGTTCGGCGCTGGCCGGCATCGGCGCGGTGCTGTACTGCTGCTCCTACCCGCAGGCAACGCCCACCATGGGTTCCATGCTGGGCCTGAAGGCCTTCGTTGCCGCCGTTCTGGGCGGCATCGGTTCCATGCCGGGCGCTATGATCGGCGGTATCGCCATCGGCCTGTGCGAGTGCTTTGTTTCCGCCATCGGCCTTTCCGCTTGGAAGGACGCCGTCACGTTTGCGATCCTGATCATCGTGCTGCTGGTCAAGCCCACGGGGTTCCTTGGCGTCGTCAGGTGCAGGAAAAGGTGTAAGGGGGATTGGAAGATGAATACGAAACGCAAAACCCTGAAAATGCCGGTCCGCTACCTGATGAACGCAGTGCTGGTGGCGCTGCTCTTCGTGGGACTGTCCTACCTGACCCAGAACGTGCTGTCCACCTACCAGAACAAGGTCCTCATGACCGTGGGCATCAACATCATCCTGGCCGTGTCCCTGAACGTGGCCACCGGCTATCTGGGCCAGCTGCCGCTGGGCCACGCCGGTTTCATGGCCGTGGGTGCTTACACCTGCGCCCTGTTCACCAAGTACTGCCCGCTGCCGGGCGGTATCTCCTTCGCCCTCGGTCTGGCGCTGGCGTGCGTCGTGGCGGGCCTGTTCGGCGTGCTCATCGGCATCCCGGCTCTGCGTCTGACCGGCGACTACCTCGCCATCCTGACGCTGGGCTTCGGCGAGATCATCCGCATCACCCTGAACAACATCGATGACGTGCTGGGCTTCAAGCTGTTCTACGGTGCCAAGGGCCTGAAGAACATCCCCAAATATTCGAACTACTGGAACGTCTTCCTCTGCGTGGTCATCACCTGCTTCGCCATCCATGCGATGATGAAGAGCCGCCATGGCCGCGCGGTCCTCGCCATCCGCGACAATGAGATCGCCGCCGAGAGCTGCGGCATCCAGACCACCTACTATAAGGTTATGGCCTTTGCCTTCTCGGCAGCCTTTGCCGGTCTGGCGGGCGGCCTGTACGCCTGCTATCTGGGCGTTCTGGACCCTTCCACCTTCGGTTTCATGAAGTCCATCGAGATCCTCGTCATGGTGGTTCTGGGCGGCATGGGCTCCATGCTGGGTTCCATCCTCTCCGCTACCGTGCTGACCATCCTGCCCGAAGCGACCCGCAGCTTTGAAAGCTACCGCATGGTGGTCTACTCGCTGGTGCTGATCCTGATGATGATCTTCCGCCCCGGCGGACTGCTGGGCAGCTACGACTTCTCCATGAGCCGCATCGTGGAGAAGATCATGAACGGTGAGCTGTTCCGCAAGAAGGAAAAGGAGGGCGAAGACCATGAGTGAGTTCCAGACAAGACTGAACAGTGTCCCCTCCGGCGGCTTTCTGACCGACCGCGACAAGGACAAAAAGCCCATTCTGGACGTGCGTGAGCTGGGTATCGACTTCGGCGGTCTGACCGCCGTGGATGGCTTCAACCTGATGATCGGCCGCAACGAGATCACCGGCCTGATTGGCCCCAACGGCGCGGGCAAGACCACCGTCTTCAACCTGCTCACCAACGTTTACCAGCCCACCCGCGGCTCCATCCTGATCGATGGGATGCCCACCGCCGGGAAAAAGACCTATCAGGTCAACCGCATGGGCGTGGCGCGCACGTTCCAGAACATCCGTCTGTTCAAGGAGCTGAGCGTCATCGACAACATCAAGGTCGGTCTGCACGAGTCCCTGAGGTACGATCTGGCCTCCTCCCTCCTCCGTCTGCCGAACTACTGGAAGGAAGGAAGAAGTGCACCGAGCGTGCGCTGGAGCTGCTGGACATCTTCCACATGGCGGACCTCGCCAACGTTCCGGCGGGCAGTCTGCCCTACGGCGCACAGCGCCGCTTGGAGAGATCATGCGCGCGCTGGCCACCAGCCCGAAGCTGCTGCTTCTGGACGAGCCCGCCGCCGGTATGAATCCTTCCGAGACCGCTGAGCTGACCGAGAACATCCGCCGTATCCGTGACGACTTCAACATCGCCGTGCTGCTGATCGAACATGACATGAGCCTCGTCATGGGCATCTGCGAGGGCATCGCCGTGCTGAACTTTGGCCGCGTCATCGCCAAGGGCACCCCGGACGAGATCCGCAATAACCCGCAGGTCATTGAGGCCTACCTGGGCAAAAAGGAGGGCTGACAGATGGCAGAATCTATGCTGAAAGTAGACAATATCAATGTGTATTACGGCAACATCCACGCCGTGAAGAACGTCTCGTTCGAGGTCAACGAGGGCGAGATCGTCACCCTGATCGGTGCCAACGGTGCGGGCAAATCCACCACCCTGAAGACCATTTCCGGTCTGCTCCACCCGAAGACCGGCGATGTGCTGTACAAGGGCAAGAGCATCAAGGGCGTCCGCGCCCACAAGATCGTGGAAGCGGGCCTTGCCCACGTGCCGGAAGGCCGCCACGTCTTTCTGCACATGACCGTGGAGGAGAACTTGGATATGGGCGGCTACACCCAGCCCGCCTCCACCATCGGCCCCAACAAAGAGAAAGTCTTTGAGCTGTTCCCCCGCCTGAAAGAGCGCCGGAAGCAGCTGGCCGGTACCATGTCCGGCGGCGAGCAGCAGATGCTGGCCATGGGCCGCGCACTGATGAGCAACGCTTCCATGCTGATGATGGACGAGCCTTCCATGGGCCTTTCGCCGCTGCTGGTGCAGGAGATCTTTGACATCATCCGGGACGTGCACAAGGAGGGCATGACCATCCTGCTGGTGGAGCAGAACGCACAGATGGCGCTGGTGGCAGACCGTGCCTACGTCTTGGAGACCGGCCGCGTGGTCATGGAGGGCACCGGTGCTGAACTGCTGACCAACGAGCGCGTGCGCAGCGCATATCTGGGCGGCTGATCTCCCCTCTTTTTGTAACAAGCAAGAAAACCCCGTACAGACGACCGGAGGGCCGCTGTACGGGGTTTTTGCTGCCAGAATCAATTTACTTGCTGGCGATCATCTCGGTATAGGCCAGCACCAGGGGGCCGACGCCCTTGGCGTCGTTGCAGACCACAGGCTCGCTGAAGTAGTAGGCCAGGGAGCCGTCGCGGTGGTCCTTGCCGCCCAGACCGGCCACCAGGCAGATGCCGTCCAGCTGCAGGCTGCCGTCCGGGTTCTTGGACAGGTACTTGTCACAGGTGCCGTAGAAGGCTTTCTCGGCCCATGCAGCCATCCGCTTGGGCAGGTAGCCCAGACGCACGCCCTTGAGCACAGCGTAGGCGAACAGGGCCGTGCCGCTGGTCTCCAGGTAGTTGCCCTCCACGCCGGGGTGGTCCATCACCTGCCAGAACATGCCGGTCTCCTCGTCCTGGAACTTGTGCACGTCCTCGATGGTCTGCTTGAGCATGGCCATGATGCCGCGGTACTCGTTGTACAGCTGCTCGTCCATCCGCTCCAGCGTATCCACCATGGCCACCATGAACCAGCCCATGGCCCGCAGCCAGAAGTTCGGGCTGCAGCCGGTGACGGGGTCGGCCCAGTACATCTGGCGGCTCTCGTCGTAGCCGTGGTAATACAGGCCGGTCTTCTCGTCCCGCATATGCTTTTGGATGTTCATGAACTGCTTGTAGCTGTCGATACAGCCCTGCATCTTGTTAAAGCGGGTCTCGTACTCCATGTAGAAAGGCTGTCCCATGTACATGCCGTCCAGCCATACCTGGTTGGGATAGATCTTCTTGTGCCAGAAGTTGCCTTCCTTGGTGCGGGGCTGGGTCTCCACCTGGCTGTAGATCAGGTCGATGGCCTTGCGGTATTTTTCCTCTCCGTAGAGATCGTACAAAATAAACAGGTTTTTGCCCTGATTCACGTTGTCGAGGTTGTATTCCTTGGGGTCGTAGGTCTTGATGGAGCCGTCCGGCTGGACAAAGTAGTCGATGAACTGCTTGGAGAAATCGAGGTACTTCTTGTCGCCGGTGGTGTGGTAAAGGCTCAGGGTGGCGGTGACCATGCAGCCGTCGATGTAGTTCCACTTGTTCGGCTTGCCGCTGCGCACCTTTTCGATGTTCCACAGGGGGGCTTCGGCGCTGGAATTGGCGATCAGGTAGTCCACATAATCGCCCAGCATGGTGAGAATCTCTTCGTGGGTCATAGCTCAGTCCTCCTCAAAATGTCCTACGTTGGCAAAGTGCAGCCGCTCGCCCTCGTAGCCCTCGATCTTCACGTTGTGCAGGTCGATCTCCTTGACGTTCTCGGCATAGATGGCCAGCTTCTTGACGTGGGGGCGGTTGTCGGCCATGGCTGCCTGGCCTTCCTTGGCCTCGGGGTCGAAGGTGATGGTGACATTCTTCATGGAGACCCGCTCAATGGGCTGCTCGGGCAGGCCGTCGAAGTAGCAGCCCGCAAACTGGGCGTCGGTGGCCACGATGTCCTCCATGGTCAAGCTGCCCAGCTTGGGGGTGTACTCGTCCACCGGCAGAGCCTCGCGGCACTGCACATAGGGGCCGTGGCCGTCCGGGTCGCAGAAGTAGAACATATTGATGACGAAGGGCGCCTTGACGCCCCGCATCTCCACGTTGCGGAACACCAGCCCGTCGATGACGGCGGTGTTGCCGCGGCCGCGGCGGGTCTTCACACGGAGACCGCGGTCGGTATGGTCCATCAGGCACTGGGTGACCACCATATCCTTGACGCCGCCGCTCATCTCGCTACCGATGACGATGCCGCCGTGGCCCTTGTCCAGCAGACAGTTGCGGATGACGGTGTGCTCGCAGCTCTTTTTCAGCTTCATGCCGAGGAAGACCTTGCTGGCCTTTCATGGCGATGCAGTCGTCGCCGACGTGGATGTTCACGCCGATGATGCGGGTGTACTCGCAGCTCTCGGGGTCGATGCCGTCGGTGTTGGGGGCGTTGTAGGGGTTGTTGATGTTGAAGTTCAGCAGGTCAAGGTGCTTGACGAAGATGGGGTGGATGGTCCAGGAGTAGCTGTTCTGGACGGTGATGCCGTGGAGGCAGACGTTCTCGCTGTCCACCATCGCCACGGCGCGGGGACGCCACGCGATGCGCTTGACCTTGGGGTTCACCCACCAGTCGCCGTTCTGGGCGTCGCAGTCCAGGGTGCCCTCGCCGGTCACCACTACGTCGTGCACCTGCGTGATGTTCGGCAGGCCTGCAAAGCTGTTCAGGGGGTTGCCCTCCCAGCCGGTGAGGTAGTATTCGTCCACCTCGTTCTCGCTGGGCAGCACGCCGGGCAGGATGGGGTAGTGGGTGCGGTCGTTGTCGCCCAGCAGCACCGCGCCCTTTTCGAGGTAGAGGGTGGTGCAGCTCTTCAGAAACAGGCTAGACGTGCGGTAGCGGCCCGCGGGAACATAGACTGTGCCGCCCTTGGGGCAGGTGGAGAGGGCCGCCTGCAGCTTGCCGGTGTTGTCGGTCTCGCCGTCGGCCACGAGGCCGTAGCGGGAGGCATCCACGAAGAAGCTCTCGTCTTCGGTGCGGAAGGCAAGGGTCAGGGTCTCGCCCTCGACCTCCACGGAGACGGTATAGTCGGTGGCGGGGGGCGAGGGAGAAGAGGGAGAACACGTTGGTGTTCTGCGCCTCATAGACGGCCTCGCCGTTCAGCAGCACCCGGAAGGGGTGGGCGGGGCGGAAGCACAGGCCGTTTTCCAGCTCGAAAACGGCGCTGCGGGTCATGGAGCGGATCAGGGACAGTTTCATAAAATCAGAACCTCCTTGGGGTTTCGGCTTGCCCGCACGGGGCGGACGTGATACACTGAAGAAAATGGGAAAAGCGGGGAAGTACCAATGAAGGCGGAACGCGAAAAACTGAACGCAAAGACCGTGGCGGCCCAGCTGCGGCTGACCAACGGCGAATACCAGCTGCAGGAAGGGGAGGATATCTGCCGCATCCTGCTGGTGTCCGGCAGCAGCTGCACTCTCCAGCGGGGGGGAGGAAGCGGTGCTGGTCAACCCCGGCTGCGTGCTGCTGCTGGGGCCGGGGGCGGCGTGCTGCGCCAGACGGGCCATCTGGCCCCGGAGCTGACGGGCTGCCGGTTCCCGGCGGCGGCGCTGCCGGAGCTGAAGGGCGTGATGCAACGGGATTTCGGCCCCCTGTTCGAGCCGGGCAGCCAGATGGTGCTGTACGGGCCGGTGCAGTGGTCCAGCCGTCTGCGCACCCTGCTGAACCTGATGCGGAGCGCGGCGGTCGAGCCGGACAGCCCCGGCATGATCTACCTGTCGCTGCTGCTGCACTATGTGGAGCAGGAGTGCAAGGCCGAGCGCTCCTCGGCCCGGCCACGGAACGAGACGGTGGAACAGATCTGCGCCTACCTCGCCGCGAACTATCCGCAGAAGTTCTCCCTTACCGATGTGGCGGCGCGGTTCTACCTCTCGCCCTACTACCTGAGCCGGTTGTTCCGGCGGGTCACGGGCCAGTCCATCGTGGATTACATCAATGGCCGCCGCATCGAGGCAGCGCAGCACCTGCTGGAGACCACCGACCTGAACATCAGCGCCGTGGCAGAGCAGACGGGCTTTGCTTCCGCCGCCCACTTCCGCCGCGTCTTCCGCGAGACGATGGGCGTGGGGCCATTGCAGTACCGCAAGAGCAACCGCTGAAAAGAAACGCCCCCTGTGCCGTGTGCACAGGGGGCGTTTTGCGTTACGTCAGAAAGTTCCGCAGGAAGAGGAGCGCTTAGCCCTTGACAGCACCGGCGGAGATGCCCTCGACGAACTGATCCTGTGCACAGAAGAAGACGATCAGCTGCGGCAGGATGGAGATCAGGGACAGAGCCAGAATGCGGTTCCATGCAAAACCGGTATCACCGTCCATAGACAGCTTGACGAACAGGGACATCGGGTACTTTGCGGGGGTCTGCACATAAAGCAGCGGGCCCATGAAGTCGTTGCAGCTCCACATGAACTGGAACAGTGCGCAGGACACCAGAGCGGGCATCAGCATGGGGACAATGACCTTGTACAGGGTCTGGAAGGAGTTGCAGCCGTCGATGGAGGCAGCCTCGTCCAGATCACGGGGGACGTTGCGCATAAACTGCACCAGCTGGTAAACAAAGTAGGTCTCAGTTGCAAATGCGCAGTGAACCCAGATGGCCAGATAGAACGGGCTGTTGACCCAGCCGAACTTGGTGTACAGCAGGAACTGAGGAACGTTCAGAACGACCTGCGGCAGGAACAGGGTGGCCAGCATGATGCTGAACAGGATCTTCCGGCCGGGGAAGTCGAAACGGCCGAAGCCGTAGGCTGCAATGCAGGAGGAGACCACCGTGCAGATGACCTTGGGCAGAACGTAAGAGTAGGTGTTCAGCATGGCCTGCAGGATGTTGATGGAACCGCCGAAGTTGTTCAGCGCGTTCCTATAACCCTCCAGCGTGGGGTTCTTGATCCACAGGCCGATGCCTGCAAAGATCTCGCTGTTGTCCTTGAAGGTGGCGCTGACCATCCACAGCAGGGGATAGATCATGATGAGGCCGACCAAGATCAGGACGAAGTACTTGAAAAACGTCGCAATGGCGTTGGATGCTTTCATTCCCATACTGTCACACCTTACCTTTCATCCGAGTAGTAGACCCACTTCTTCTGGCTGGTAAAGGCAATGATCGTCAGGATGCAGACGATGACGAACATGATCCAGGCCAGAGCGGAAGCCATACCCATTTCGTTGGACTTGAAAGCGTAGTTATAAACCAGAATGGAAATGAGGGTGGTGGAGTTGCGCGGGCCGCCGTTGGTGATGATGAAGGGGCCGTTGAACTCTTGGAATTCTTGGCAAATCTGGGTGACCAGATTGTAGAAGATGATGGGAGTGATCATGGGAACAGTGATGGAGAAGAACTGCTTCCACTTGCCAGCGCCGTCGATGGTGGCTGCTTCGTACAGGTCTGCGGGCACGCCCTTCAGAGCAGCGAGGAACAGGACCATGGCGGAGCCGAACTGCCAAATGCGCAGGAAGCAGATGATCCACAGCGCATAGTTGGGGTCGCTCAGCCAAGAGGGGCCCTGTGCGTGGCCGAAGGTGACGGCGCGGATGATGGTGTTGACCAGACCGTCATCGCGGAAGACAGCCTTCCACAGAACGGCGATGGCAACGGAGCCGCCCAGGATGGACGGGATGTAGTAAATGGTACGGAACAGGTTCACGCAGGCGATCTTGAAGTTCAGGATGTAAGCGATGAACAGTGCGAAGATCAGCTTCAGGGGCACGGTGACGAAGGCGTACTTGAAGGTGGTGATCAGCGCCTTGGTGATCTTGGTATTGGTGAACGCGGTGGCGTAGTTCATCAGGCCGTACTCATGGATGCCGTTGAAGAAGTTCATGTCGGTGAAACTGTAGTACAGCGACTGACCGAAGGGAATGGCCTTGAACACGACGAAGCCGATGATCCAGGGGATCAGGTAGAACAGGCCCTGCCATTTGTCAAAAAACTTCTGGGCCGGGGTGCGCCCCAGCGAGGGGGCTTTGCTTTCTTTCATCCGGGAATCCTCCTTTTTGTGGGAATTCATGTGTGACAAATTCCGCGCGTCACACATTGGAAACAGATTTGTCAGAGAATTGTTACAAGCTCCTGACAAAAAAAGGGGCATCGGGCCTACGGGCGGTCGATGCCCCTTGTATGTACCCTAAAAAATCAGGTCAGGAGTGCAGAGATCACACGTTGTAACCCACAGCGGACATGCCATCCAGCAGGGTGTCAACGACATCTGCGCCGGAAGCGTTGTCGTAATCCACGGTGTCGAAGACTTCCTGATACACGCCGGTGCCGGTGGCCTTCAGATCGGAAGACTCGAACAGGGGATCCAGCTGGCAGGAAACAAAGCTCATGACCTTGTCGTTTGCCTCGGCGACCAGATCGTTGATCTTACCGGCAGCCTGAGCGGCGGCCAGACCGGCCTTGGAAGCGGGGGACACCGCACTCGGAGCCCATGATGGCAGCGCCGTCGCCGTTCCACAGGTACTCGATGAGGGTAGCAGCCTCGGCGGGGTTCTTGCAGGTCTTGGTGATGGCCATGCCCATGGAGACCTTGGAGAAGCCGCCGTTGTAATCGCCGAACTTGATCTCCTCACCAACGGTGAAGCCAGCCTTGTTGTCTTCGTCCAGAGCGTCCTGATACTTGGAAGCAGCGGAATCCCACTCGAAGATGCCGGCGATCTTGCCGGTGATCCACTCGTTGGACTGGTGGGTAGCACCGTCACCGTTTGCACCGTAGTAGGTGGGCAGCGGCATGATGACGTGGCCATCGACGAGGCTCTTGATGAAGTCGATGCCCTCGGCGATCTCATCAGCGGTGTAGTTCAGGGTAGAGGTGGTGGGATCTGCCCAGTCCTTGCCGTACTTGGACTCGAGGTAGAACACCATCAGGATCATACGGTCGTATGCGCCGAGGTGCAGGGGATAGTAATCATCGCCCAGCTTCTCCTTGAAGGTCTTACCGGCATTCATCAAGTCGTCCAGAGTCTTGGGAACCTCGGTGATGCCAGCCTTGTTAAAGGTGGTCATGTTCCAGTAGAAGATACGGCCGGTCATGGAGATGGGCACGCACTGCTGTGCATTTGCCACATTGCAGGCACCCAGCTTTGCGTCGTCCCACTGGGTCAGATCCAGATAATCGGTGACGCTGTTCAGATCAATGAAGGTCTGGCCGTTGCCGGAGTAGTTGTACAGCCAGTTCCAGTTGATCTGGCAGACATCCTCAGCCACGCCGCCGGCAAACTTGGTGGACATGGTGTCCTCCCAGCCGGACCATGCAGCGAAGGTGGGGTTGACGGTGATGTTGCTGTGCTCAGCAGAGAAAGCCTTGATGGCCTCCTGGTAAGCGTTGTGACGGGACTCGCCGCCCCACCAGCTCATGGTCAGGGTGACAGGATCCGTGCTCAGACCGGCAACGGACTCAGCAGCTGCTGCGGAAGAAGCAGTAGAGGAAGCTGCGGTGGAGTTGGAGCTGCCGCCGCATGCGGCCAGCAGACCGGCAGCGCCCACAGCGCCGGTGACCTTCAGGAAATCACGACGAGAAATTGCCTTGCTCATTTTTGTTCTCCTCCTAATACAGAAAACATTGTTCACGGCCTTAGCTGCAAAAGGCTCGTTGTATACAATTATGATAACAAAAGAAACTGGAAAAAGAAAGATGTAAATTGAAGAGAAGCTCTCAAAAACGTACAAATATTGCTCTTGTTTTTGAAAGCAGATTCGACGTCCTTGCCGAAATGAATAAACTTGCGCTGAAAAAACTGTGCAACTTGTATACTTCGACAGATTGCATAAAAATGGGATGCAACATGGGAAAACGGCAAAAATTTCAATAATTTTGTAATTTACCGTTTCAGAAAAATGCGTGGTTTCGTTGTTACAACATGCGGAAAGTTGCCGACACGCCGAAGCCTAAACTGATATATCAATAGCGCAAAAAACGCGCGAATTGGCCCAGTTGATATATCAGTGGCCGGAAAGGACAGCAAATTAATATATCAGTCTGTTTCCCACGCCTGTTGGGGATCCCCCTTCCGTCTGCTCAAAACGAATAAAATTTTCATGAAAAGGCCAAACAAGAACGCCAGACCGCGGTGACACTTTGCGGTGCGGCGGGCGTAGGAACGGGGGCCGCTCCCGGAAGTAGCCCTTGGGGGCAAAGTTGCTGACGTACTGGACGTCGTTTGCCAGATCAATGGCGACCTGTTCGCCCTCAAACACGAACTGGCCGTTGAACCTTGCGGCAGTTGCAAAAGATCTTCACGCCGAACAGGCGTGAATGGTCAGTTTTCATCTCCTCGATGGTGTGGGCCAGCTCCAGCAGCCAGCGGTGAAGCCGGGGCACTTTTCTGGTTCTCTTTTTGGGTCAAAAGAGAAATCCCCCGACCGCAGACCGTAGCAGATGACCGGGATGTTCAGGGGGATCCTCTTCGTCACCATGAAGCCGCTGCTCGGCCTGTTTGGGGGCAGGCTTGTATACAACATAAAAGATCTGTTTTTCTTCGCAGAGGACAAGGCCCGCCGTGCTGCTGGCGGCTGGGTGCGGACCGCCGTACTGCGATCGATGTCGACCTCCTGCTCGCCCCAAAGACGAACTGTCCGTTCACCTTGCGGCAGTTGCAGCACGCCCGCAGGTGCAGATGGTTTTCATCTCCTCGATGGTGTGCGCCAGCTCCAGCAGACGGGTAGAACCCGGGAAGCCCTTGAGGGAAAAATCTGCCCGCAGACCGTAGCAGATCACCGGGATGTTCAGATCTACCGTGATCATGAACAGCTGCTCGGCCTGCTCCGGGGTAAAGAACGCCTCGTCGCACAGCACACAGGCCAGCGGGCCAGAAGCTCGTTCATTGCCGCCTTCACGGGAAATCCAGCTTTGGGATGAGGTCTCCTTGCGGCGCACGCTGCTGACGGCTCCCCAGTCCCCGCCGCCCTTGGTATCCACCTGCGGCTTCAAAATGAGCACCTTCATGCCCTCCCTCTTCGTAGTTGAGGTGGCACCTGCATCAGCGATGACTCTTGCCGCTGTTTGGCACCAGCCGATCGTTCCTATTTTGCCATGCCGTCAATCCTGATTGCGCAGGCGGTAGCCAAGGCTCATCAGGCTGTCGCCCAGATGGACGTTTTCCACCACCACATTGGGGTACGACACCGACAGGTCATAGTGGGAGAAGTTCCAGAAGCCCTCGATGCCCAGATCCACCAGACGGCCGCTGACCTGTTCCGCACCGTCGCGGGGCACACAGAGCACTGCGACCTTGGGCTTGTTTTCCTCACAGAAGGCCTCCAGCTCGTCAATGTGACGGATGCGGATACCGCTGATCTCCTTGCCCACCTCGTTCCGGCCACGTTCAAAGGCCGCGATCAGCTTGTAGCCGTTGGTATCGGTGGTGATAAAGCGGCTCACCGCCTTGCCCAGACGACCGCAGCCGATCAGAATGGTGGGCAGACGGTCGCCGTTGCCGAACAGCAGGTTTCCAGAATGGAAAGCAGGTTTTCCACCGAGTAGCCGATGCCCTGCCGGCCATTCACGTCGCCGATGCAGTTGAAGTCCTGCCGCACCTGCGAGGCAGTGGTGCCCATCTGGGAAGCCAGCTCCCGGGAGGAGATGCTGTTAATGCCGTCCGCCTGCAGGGAGCACAGATACCGGTAATATTTGGGGAGACGCTTGATCACAGGGATCGATGCTTTACCGGGGGTGTTCATGGATGGGTTCTCCTTTCATGCCCAACGCGCTGCAGCTTCTGCCGCCATGCAAGGGGCTTCTTTCCGCGCAGAATGTTCCATTTTATCCTGTTATATTATTTAAAGTATACAGCATGAAAGGAGAATGTCAAATGGATTTTAAAAAACAAATTTTTCAAAAGTTTTTTTTTTTTCTTAGCTCCTGTATACCATCCGGCGGGCCGGGGATACTGAAAAAAGAGCTACGGAAGGAGAATGCGCATGGATACGGAAAAAACACCCCCGCAGAGCAGCACCGGATGGAAAAAAGAGGAGATCGAGGATCTGGGCACGGTCACCTGGACCCGGGGGGCGGTCATGTCATCCACTGCCTGACCGTCATCGGCCAGATCGAAGGGCATACCGGAAGCGCCGCAGGGGCAAAAGACCACCAAGTACGAGCACGTCATCCCCCAGCTGGTGGCGGTACAGGAGGACCCCCCGTATCGAGGGGCTGCTGGTGCTGCTGAACACGGTGGGCGGCGATGTGGAAGACCGGCCTTGCGCTGGCGGAGCTGATCGCCAGCGTGTCCAAACCCAGTGCAACGCTTGTGCTGGGCGGCGGGCATTCCATCGGCATTCCGCTTGCGGTATCGGCGCGGCACAGCTTTATTGTCCCCACAGCCACCATGACAGTGCATCCGGTGCGGCATTCCGGCGTCATTCTGGGGGTGCCGCAGACCATGCACAGCTTCGAGCAGATGCAGCAGCGCATCACCGGTTTCGTAGCCGCCCACAGCGGTATGCCGGAAAAGCGCTACACCCAGCTGATGCTCCACACCGGGGAGCTGGTGATGGACATGGGCACAGTGCTGGACGGGCGCCGCGCCGTAAAGGAAAAGCTCATCGACGAACTGGGCGGCTTTCGGACGCGCTGACGTGGCTGTACAGGAGATCGAGCAGGAATAATCGAAAAACAACATTATGGTTTGCCATTTGCTTGCCCTTGCGTGGTACAATAGTAGAATCAATTAGTTTTGTGTCTATGGGTACAAAAGAATCGGGGAACAGAGTTTTAAAAATGGCAACAAAAAACGAAAATCAACAAAACGGCGTACGCTGCCCGCGCGGAGAAAAAAGGCAGAACAGCGGCTCCCGGCGGGGCTTGGCACCCTGTTTGCGGCCTGCTGCTGATGGTGCTGGCCTTTGTGGAGGGAGATTCGGCATGGAAGGCCCTGCACGATGTGCTGTTCGGACTTTTTGGCTGCGGCAGCTTTGTGCTGGGCGCGGCAGTGTGCTGTCTGGCCGTTTTGTACACCCGGGGCGAGGAGCTGCTGCGCATTCTCAAGCTGGTTCTTGGGCTTATCTTTGTCTGCGGCACAGTGATCGTTTTTTCTGATATCCAGCCGCAGGGCATGTCGGCATTTCAGATGACGGCTGCCTGCTACGCAAACGGCGTGAATGCATGGATCGGCGGCGGTGCGCTGGGCGCACTGCTGGGCGGCAGCCTGCTGCTGCTGTGCGGACGGCCTGCGGCAACCCTTATTATGATCGTGTGCTTTTACTGTGTGTCAGCCTGTACATTTTTGATGTCACCCCCGCCGAGGTCTGGGTCTGGCTGTGCGCCGTCACCGGCGGCGTCCACGCCCGCGGTGCTGCCTTTGCGAGCAGAGCGCCGCCCGCCGCGCCGAGCGTGCCGCCATCCGGCAGGCAGAGGGGAGATCGACGAGGAATACGACGAAACCGAGGACGAGCCGCTGGACGAGGAGGATGGAGCCTGCCGGGCTGCATCTGGGTGCCGGACTGGACTGGACGGTCCGGCGTGCTGGGGCCACTGGGGACCGATAAGATGGAGGGCAGGAGATGGAGGCAGACGCTGCGGACCGCCCGCAGATACTGCGCCCGCCGCCCCTGCCCAGCCGGAGCCTGCTGCCCCGCCCATCACCCCGGTGCGGGTCAGCGTTGCCCATCCCCCGCGGCCTTTGACGTAGACCTTGGCCCCGACCACACTGAGGTGAAGGAGGGCGGCAGCGAACCCATCGAGCCGCTCATCGTGGGCCCGGGCGGCACCTTTGGGCAGAACCCGCTGCGCCCGGCCCCCAGACCTGCCCCGCAGCCCATCGTGGCAGGACGCGGTAGTCACCGCTGCGGCAGATTTCTTTGCCAAAGCCGCACCCGGTGCAGCCGGAAGAGCCCTGCCTTTGCCCCCCGGTTTTGACCCCGGCAATGCCATCGTCCAGCCGGAAAGCGCCGGCAGCGGCAGATCACGCCGGCAGATGCCCGCTGCGCCCATCCAGCCCGCAGTGCCGGCGGCACCCGCCCGGGTGAGCGCCGCGCCGGCCATGCGCGGCACCCGACGAGGACGGCTGGATCAGCATTACCTGTGAGCCGGTGGAGGAGAAAGATCTCAGTACCTTAGTGGCAGCGGCAATGGAAAAGCCTGCTGCTTCCGAGCAGGCAGGCCGCCGCTACTGCCCCCTGTGGAGGAAGCCGAGCCGGTGGACACTTACGAGTACCAGTATCCGCCCATTGAGCTGTTTGAAAAAACGCAGGAGGAAAGCGACCCCGGCGCACAGGAGGAGCTGAAAGCCAACGCTCAAAAGCTGGTGGACACGCTGGAAAGCTTCGGCGTGCGCACCCGGGTGCTGGATATCTCCCGCGGGCCCCTCTGTTACCCGGTACGAACTGCAGCCCATGGCAGGTGTGAAGATCAGCCGCATCACCTCGCTGGCAGACGATATCGCCCTGAACCTCGCGGTGGCGGACGTGCGTATGGAAGCGCCCATCCCCGGCAAGCCTGCCGTGGGCATTGAGGTGCCCAACCACAAAAAAGACCCCCGTTGTATATCCGCAGCGTCTTCGAGAGCCAGAGCTTTTTGCGGATGACCTCGCCGATGGGCATTGCCCTGGGCAAGGACATCGCCGGTGTGGCCCAGGTGACCGACCTGTGCAAGATGCCCCACCTGCTGATCGCGGGCAGCACCGGCAGCGGTAAATCCGTGTGCGTGAACAGCATTATCATGAGCCTGCTGTTCCGCTCCAGCCCGGAGGACGTAAAGCTGCTGCTGATCGACCCCAAGGTGGTGGAGCTGGCTGAGTACAACGGCATTCCCCACCTGCTGATGCCCGTCGTCACCGAGCCGAAAAAAGGCCGCAGGTGCCCTTGGAAGCGCCGTGCAGGAGATGGAGCGCCGCTACCGCCTGTTTGCGGAGAACAACGTGCGTGACATCAAGTCCTTTCAACAAGCTGGCTGCCGAGCAGCCGGAGCTGGAAAAGATGCCCTATATCGCCATTATCATCGACGAGCTGGCCGACCTGATGATGGTGGTGGGCAAGGATGTGGAAGACTCCATCTGCCGCATCGCCCAGAAGGCCCGCGCCGCCGGTATGCACCTCATCGTGGCGACCCAGCGCCCCAGCGTGGACGTCATTACCGGCCTCATCAAGGCCAACATCCCTAGCCGCATCGCCTTTGCAGTGTCTAGTCAGGTGGACAGCCGCACTATTCTGGACGGTGCCGGTGCAGAAAAGCTGCTGGGTCAGGGTGATATGCTCTTTATGCCCGTGGGCGCACCCAAGCCTACCCGTATCCAGGGCACCTTTCGTGCGGGATGAGGAAATCAGCCGGGTGCTGGACTTCATCAAGCAGAGCGCCACCGTGCAGTACGACGAGGCCATGATCGAGGCCATGGAAAAGCACGCCATTCAGGACGGCAAAGGGGGGCGGCGGCGCCGACCCCGAGGAGGACGAAGGCAGCGACCCCATGTTCAAGCAGGCCGTGGATGTGGTCATCGACGCGGGGCAGGCGTCCACCAGCCTTTTGCAGCGCCTGCAAGCTGGGCTACGCCCGGGCGGCCCGTATCATGGACGAGATGGAACAAAAGGCCTCATCGGACCCTACGAGGGTGCCAAGCCCCGCGCTGTGCTTATCAGCCGCCAGCAGTGGCTGGAAATGCAGATGAACCAACCGGAGGAATAAAATAAAAAGAGCACTCGCCCGTGGAGGAATGAGGATATGGACATTCTCTTCCCCTAAGATCTACACCGAATTTCTTCCCATCAGCCGGGCGGACATGGAGGCCCGGGGGTGGGAGCAGCTGGACTTTGTGGTGGTGGGCGGCGACGCTTATGTGGACCACCCCAGCTTTGGCACTGCCATCATCAGCCGTCTGCTGGAAGCCGAGGGCTATAAGATCGGCGTGCTGGCCCAGCCACGCTACACCGACTGCGAGGACTTCAAGCGGTTCGGAAAGCCGAAGTACGGCTTCTTCATCGGCGGCGGCAATGTGGACAGCATGGTGAGTCACTATTCCGTCGCAAAGATCCCCCGCGCTGAGGACGAATATTCCCCCCCGGTGGCAAAGGGCGGCACGCCCGGACCGCAGCGCCACCGTTACACCCGCCTTGCCAAGCAGGCCTATCCCGACCTGCCGGTGATCTTAGGTGGTCTGGAAGCTTCCCTGCGCCGGTTTGCCCATTACGATTACTGGCTGGACACCGTGCTGCCCAGCATCGCCGAGGACTCCGGCGCGGACATCATCAGCTTTGGCATGGGTGAACACCAGACCGTGGAAATTGCCCGCCGTCTGGCCGCCGGGGAACCGGTGGAGAGCATCACCGACGTGAACGGCACCTGTTACCTGACCGATCTTCGACCATCTGCCCTAGCGCTACGTGGAGTGCGCGGGCTTCAAAAAAGGTGGCATCGGATAAGACGGCGTATGCCAAGGCCTGCCGCATCCAGATGGACAATCAGGATCTGGTCAGCGGCCAGATCATCGTGCAGAAGCAGAGCGAAAAGTATCTGGTGCAGAACATCCCCGCAAAGCCGCTTGGTGCGCGGGGAGCTGGATCAAGGTCTATGCCCTGCCCTACACCCGCCGGTACCACCCCCTCTACGAGAGCATGGGCGGCGTGCCCGCCATCCGCGAGGTGCAGTTCTCCATCATCCAGAACCGCGGCTGCTTTGGCGGCTGCAACTTCTGCGCCATCCAGCTGCATCAGGGCCGCCGTGTCACCAGCCGCAGCGCGGACAGCATCGTGGCAGAAGCCGAGCGCATGACCCACGAGCCGGATTTCAAGGGCTATATCCACGATATCGGCGGGCCTACCGCCAACTTCCGCTTCCCCTCCTGCCGGGAGCAGATGCTCCGCGGGATGTGCAACGGCGGCAAGCACTGTCTTGCTCCCACCACCTGTTCCCACATGATCGTGGACCACAGCGATTACCTGAAAATCCTCCGCCGGGTGCGGGAGCGGCCGGGCGTGAAAAAGGTGTTCATCCGCAGCGGCATCCGCTTCGATTACCTGATGGCCGACCCCGATGACACCTTCTTTAAGGAGCTGGTGGAGTACCATGTTTCCGGCCAGTTGAAGGTGGCCCCGGAGCACTGCGCCCCCAACACCTTGGCCTACATGGGCAAGCCGCCCATCGAAACCTTCAACAAGTTCAAGGATAAGTTCTACGAGCTGAGCAGGAAGGCAGGAAAAAAGCAGTACCTCGTGCCGTACCTCATGTCCAGCCACCCGGGCAGCACCCTCAAGGACGCGGTCTATCTGGCCGAGTATCTTTACAAGAACCACATGCGCCCGGAGCAGGTGCAGGATTTTTACCCCACCCCCGGCACCGTGAGCACCTGCATGTTCTACACCGGCCTCGACCCCTACACTTTGAAGCCGGTGTTTGTGGAAAAGACCGCTGAGGGCAAGGCACTGCAGCGGGCGCTGCTCCAGTATTACGAGCCGCGCAACGCCGAAAAGGTCATCAAGGCGCTCAAGATGACCCACCGGGAAGACCTGATCCCCCTGCTGGTGCCCGCCGAGGGCCGCCGCGCCGTCCAGCGCTCGGCACGCCGGGCCGAGGCAGCAGAGGTGACCATCCACAACGACGGCACCTATACCGTCCGGCCCAACGGAAAGGGCGGGAAGGGGAAGACCGCGAACCGTGCTGCTGCCCCGGCAGGGGCCGCCAGCCCAGCCCCGGTGCGCGGTTCGCGCCCCACGCGGCCCCCGGCCACAAGCCGAAAAACAATCAACAGAAAGAGAATACGACGTGGAAAACTACAAAACGGAAAAAGTAAGTTTTTGGCGAACCCCTTCCGCCGCCTTGCGGCGCTGGCGCTGCGCTGGCGGCGGCGCTGGCACTGGGGCTGGCCGCCTGTGATGTTTCCTCGGTGGTGCCCGGCGGCAGCGCCGATGTCATCCCGAACCCGTCCAGCACAGCCCAGACCGACGGCGACCCTGCCAACGACAGCTTCCAGATGCACTTCCTCGATGTGGGACAGGCGCTGAGCGTTCTGGTGGAGTGCGACGGGCAGTACATGCTTTACGACGGCGGCAATGTGGACGACGGCAGCCTCGTGGTTTCCTACTTACAGAATCAGGGCGTGGAGGGGCTGGAATACGTCTTCTGCTCCCACGCCCACGAGGACCAGGTGGGCGGTCTGGCCGCGGCACTGGCTTATTTCCCGGCCTGCCACGTCTACAGCCCCGTGACGGAGGCCTCCACCAAGTGCTTCAAGATTTCGTCAAGTACACCCAGCAGCAGGGCTTGCAGGTGGAGGTGCCCGCAGTGGGCACCGTCTGGCCGCTGGGCAGCGCCACCGTCACCCTGCTGGGCCCGGTGACGCAATACAGCGAGACGAATGACACGTCTCTTGTCCTGCGGGTAGACTACGGCTCCACGAGCTTCCTCCTCACCGGCGACATGGAAGCCGACGCCGAGCGCGACCTTGTGAACAGCGGCGCGAACCTCAAGGTGGATGTCTTACAGGTGGGCCACCACGGCTCCAGCACCTCCACCAGCTACGTCTTCCTGAACGCTGTCCTGCCCGAAATGGGCATCATCTCCTGCGGGGTGAACAACAAGTACGGCCACCCCCACGAGGAGACCCTGAGCATCCTGCGGGACGCCGGGGTGGACGTGTACCGCACCGACCTGCTGGGCACCATCACCATTGGCTCGGACGGCCAGAACTACACCGTCGGCACCGAGCACACGGCCACCGATGCCGAGCTGAACCCCACCGACCCAGCGGCGT
>VOFG01001506.1_pt1 | contig 152694 bp, 139 predicted proteins | sample 5384171 | NCBI WGS metagenome assembly VOFG01 (sample SAMN12384726, study PRJNA508395) | human gut metagenome | isolation source: healthy gut F | host: Homo sapiens
ACCATATTACAAGGGTGGCGAGTATGACTATTTGCTGAACTCCGACAAGGAGCTGGATTTGCTGCATAAACGCTTCATAGTCTTTGAATTGGATAACATCAAAGACCACAAGATTTTATTCCCGATAACGACTATCATCATCATGGAAGCGTTCATCAATAAGATGCGCAAGTTAAAAGGTATAAGGAAGTTAATACTAATCGAGGAAGCGTGGAAAGCGATTGCATCGGCGAACATGGCAGACTACATAAAATATCTATATAAAACCGTCAGGAAGTATTTCGGGGAAGCGATTGTGGTAACGCAGGAAGTGGAAGATATTATTTCTTCGCCCATAGTGAAAGAGAGTATCATCAATAACTCGGACTGCAAGATTTTGTTAGACCAGCGAAAATATCTCAACAAGTTCGACAGCATACAGAACCTGCTCGGACTGACCGACAAGGAGCGTTCGCAAATATTGTCTATCAACATGGCGAACCACCCCGGACGGAAGTACAAGGAAGTTTTCTTCTCGCTGGGCGGCACGCAGTCGGCAGTGTACGCCACAGAAGTTTCGCTGGAAGAATATTACACGTTCACGACAGAGGAAAGCGAGAAAATGGAACTGTTCGCCCTCGCCGAGAAGCTGGGCGGCAACCTTGAACTGGCTATCAAGCGGCTTGCGGAAAGCAAACGTAATCCCCAATCATCAACAACTTAAAATAAAAAAACATGAAACAGACAAATAGACTGTTTCCCATGCTGCTATGCGTCTGCCTGTCATTAGCTGGCTGCACTGGCAACGGGGAAAAACAACTGGAAAAGATGCGTGGTGAATGGGTACACGTCAAGGGACACCCGGTTTTCACGCTCTCGAAAACGGGCGGCAAATACACCGTCACCCGGAAAGTGAATATCAGGGGCAAGGTGCTGGAAACTGCCTATCAAGTGTCGGAACAGGACGGAAAACTGTTTATCGAAACTGGCTTTGCCATACTGCTGACGTATGACAAGGAACGTGACCGGATAAACCTTTCACCCGGCGGCGAATACAAGCGAGTTACAAACCTTAAAAACAGAAAAAGATGAAGAAAACAATTCTCCTTATGGCGGTATGCCTTTGCTTCATCGGCAGGGCATCCGCCCAGTGGGTGGTGTCAGACCCCGGCAACTTGGCACAGGGTATCATTAACACCACAAAGCAGATAGTGCAGACCTCTACCACAGCCAAGAACACGCTGGACGGCTTTATGGAAGCGCAGAAGATTTTCCAGCAGGGTAAAAAATATTACGATGCGCTCAAAGCGGTGCATGACGTGGTTAAGGGCGGTGTCAAGGTGAAGAAGTCCATTGAACTGGTGGCGGAAATATCCGAAATCTACGTGCGCAATTTCCAAAACATGCTGGCAGACCCGAATTTCACGCCTGACGAACTTTCCGCAATATCGTTCGGCTATGCCAAACTGATGTCGGAAAGCTCGGACGTGTTGCAGGACTTGAAAAATGTAGTGAACATCACGGGTATGTCGCTGACGGATGCCGAACGGTTAGCAATCATTGATAATGCCTACCGAAGCCTATTGAATTACCGCAACCTCGTGAACTACTACACCCGCAAGAACATTTCCGTGTCCTACCTGCGGGCAAAGAAGAAAAACGACACCGACCGGGTGCTGGCTCTCTACGGCTCGGCGGATGAACGCTACTGGTAACATGATACAACCACTTAATCGGTATGCCTATGTTATTAGCAGCAGTGGATTTTGACAACCTGCACCAAGTGTTGCGGGTGCTGTACGATGAAATGATGCCCTTGTGCAGCAACATGACGGGGGTAGCGAAAGGTATTGCCGGATTGGGAGCTTTGTTCTACGTGGCGGCAAAAGTGTGGCAGTCGCTCGCACGTGCCGAACCCATAGACGTGTACCCGCTCCTGCGCCCCTTTGCGCTGGGGCTGTGCATCATGTTCTTTCCAACATTCGTGTTGGGTACTATCAACACGGTATTGTCGCCAGTGGTGAAAGGATGCAACCAACTTATGGAAACGCAGACTTTCGACATGAACGAGTACCGGGCGCAGAAAGACCGACTGGAATATGAAGCCCTGATGCGAAGCCCCGAAACGGCTTACCTCGCATCGGACGAGGAATTTGACAGGCAACTGGAAGAACTGGGTTGGTCGCCCTCCGACATGGTGACTATGACGGGTATGTACATGGACAGGGCGGCTTATAACATCAAGAAGTCCGTCCGGGACTGGTTCAGGGAATTGCTGGAAATGCTCTTTCAGGCGGCGGGGCTGATTATAGACACGCTACGCACGTTCTTCCTGATTGTACTTTCGATACTGGGTCCGCTAGCGTTCGCCATTTCCGTCTATGACGGTTTCCAAAGCACGCTGACCCAGTGGATTTCACGCTATATCTCCATTTACCTGTGGTTACCCGTGTCCGACTTGTTCAGCAGTGTGCTGGCTCGCATACAAACGCTGATGCTCCAAAAGGATATTCAGGAACTTTCAGACCCGAATTTCATCCCTGACGGGAGCAGCACCGTGTATGTAATCTTTATGATTATTGGCATCGTGGGCTACTTCACCATTCCCTCGGTGGCTGGCTGGGTGGTATCTGCTGGCGGTACATCGGCTTACAGCCGCAACGTGACAAGGGCTGGAGCAATCGCCGGGGCTGTGACGGGTGCGGCAACCGGGAAAGTAGCCGGAAAACTACTCAAATAACCAACATCAAAATTTAGTATATGGAATTTAAATCATTAACGAACATCGAAACGAGTTTCCGGCAAATCCGGCTCTTTGCGCTGATATTCATTTGCCTGTGCGCACTGGTGACGGGCTTTGCCGTGTGGAACTCGTACAGCTTCGCCGAAAAGCAGCGGCAGAAGATATACGTCCTCGACAACGGAAAAAGCCTGATGCTGGCACTCTCGCAGGACATGGCGCAGAACAGACCAGTGGAAGCCAAATCACACGTGCGGCGTTTCCACGAACTTTTCTTCACCTTATCGCCCGACAAGGGGGCTATCGAAAGTAATATCAAACGCTCACTGTTCCTTGCCGACAAGACCGCTTTCAACTATTACAAGGACTTGGCGGAAAAGGGTTACTACAACCGGGTGATTTCGGGGAACGTCACGCAGACGGTGGAGATTGACAGCGTGAAGTGCGACTTCGACCAGTACCCCTACAAGGTGAACACCTACGCCCGCCAGTTGATTGTCCGGGAAAGCAGCCTGACGGTGCGAAGCCTTGTCACCTCGTGCCGGTTGCTTAACGCCACACGGAGCGACAACAACCCGCACGGCTTTATCATCGAAGCGTTCACCATTACCGAGAACAAGGATTTGCAGACCATTAAAAGATAGCCTTATGGAAAGAAAACGAAACCACATCGAAAAGGTGCGGGACTGGGCGGACGACCGCCTGCGCCGAATGTGCGGACGGATTACGCCGGGCAAAAGGCTGGCGGTTATCCTCGTGATGTTCTTCTTTTTCGGCGGCTTGTCTATCTACATCACCGTTTCATCAATCTACAATATCGGGAAACGGGACGGGCAAAGGCTGCAAATAGAACACATCAAACAATACCCGCTACACGATAGCGACAGTATCAACCCGTTAAACAGACCGCAATATGGAAGAAGTACAGAAGAATGAGAACGGCACGACCGTACCGCAGGCGGACGGGAAGCCGAAAAAGGAAGACAAGCCCAAACGGGAACTTACCCCGCAGCAGGTGCAGCAGCGCAGGAAAATGATAGTCTTCCCGCTGATGTTCCTTGCCTTTGCCGGGTGCATGTACCTGATATTCGCACCCGCCGGCAAAGAGGACGTGAATGTGGAAAGCGTGGGCGGCTTCAACGCCGACATCCCCCTGCCCGCAGAGGACGGGATTATAGCCGACAAGCAAAAGGCTTACGAACAAGCGATGCTGAACCGCAAACAGCAGGACAAGATACAGTCCTTGCAGGACTTCGGTTTCACCGGGAACGATGAAGCGGAAGAACCGCAAGCGGAAATCGACCTGATGCCGGAAGAAGACCCGAAGCCACAAAGGGGCGGCGGTGCTTCTTCGGCATACGCTTACCGGGACATCAACCGCCAGCTAAGCACGTTCTACGAAACGCCCCCTGTGGACGAGGAAAAAGAGGACTTGAAGCGGCAGGTGGCGGAACTGACCGACCGACTGCAACAGCAGCAGAACGCCACACCTACGGTTGACGACCAAATGGCACTCTTGGAAAAGTCCTACGAGCTGGCGGCAAAGTACATGAAGGACGGCGGGCAGAACGGGCAAGTGGTGCAAGTGCCTGTTGCCGGGACTGTCACCCAAAAGCCGCAAGCCCAGCCCGTGCAGGCAATCCGGGAAACGACCGTATCGGGATTGCAGCAGCCCATGAGCGATGCCGACTTCATCCGGGCTTACAGCCAGCCACGAAACTACGGCTTCAACACGGCGGTAGGCACGGACTACGCTATGGGCAGGAACACGATAGCCGCCTGCATCCACCAAGACCAGACGCTGACGGACGGGCAGGCGGTGAAACTCCGGCTGCTCGAACCCATGCAGGCGGGAAACATAATCGTGCCGAAGAATACACTTGTGGCGGGGACGGCAAAGGTGCAGGGCGAACGGCTCGACATACTGGTGTCCTCGATTGAGTATGCGGGCAACATCATCCCGGTGGAACTCGCCGTGTTCGACACGGACGGGCAAAAAGGGCTTTCCGTACCGTCCTCAATGGAGCAGGAAGCATTCAACGAAGCTATGGCGAATATCGGAAGCGGGCTGGGTACAAGTATTTCCTTTGCCCAAAGTGCCGGGCAACAGGTGGCTATGGACGTGACAAGGGGCTTGCTGCAAGGAACGTCCGGCTACCTCGCCAAGAAGTTCCGAACCGTGAAAGTGAAGCTGAAAGCAGGCTATAAAGTCATGCTGTATGCCAAACAACAATAACCATTTTATCAACCACTAAAATTTCAATTAACGATGAAACAGATTTTTGTAATGTTCGCCCTTTTGCTGGGCGTGTGTGCGGCAAACGCACAAACCACTGACACCGTAAAGTATGCGGCTGGCAACGACTTGTACCGGGGTATTACCCGGAAACTCCCGTACCGCCAAATGGTAACGCCCTACGGCGTGGAAGTGACCTTTGCCAAGACGGTACACATCATCTTCCCCGCCGCCGTCCGCTATGTCGATTTGGGAAGCAACCACATCATAGCGGGCAAGGCGGACGGTGCGGAGAACGTAATACGTGTGAAAGCCACGACAGAGGGCTTTCCGGGCGAAACGAACTTCTCCGTCATTTGCGAGGACGGCAGTTTCTTTTCATTCAACGCCAAGTACGCCCGTGAACCGGAAATGCTCAATATCGAAATGAAAGACTTCTTGGAGAATGAAGATACGTCCGACTTCTCACATACCCGCATGAACATCTATTTCCGGGAACTGGGTAATGAAAGCCCGCTGCTGGTGAAACTGATAATGCGGAGCATCTACAAGAACAATGACCGGAAAGTGCGCCACTTGGGTAGCAAGCGTTTCGGCATACAATTCTTAATCAAGGGGATTTACACCTATAACGGAATGCTCTATGTACACACGCAGACAAAGAACAGTTCCAACGTGCCTTTCGATACCGACTTCATCAAGTTTAAGATAGTCGATAAGAAAGTACCCAAGCGCACGGCTATTCAGGAAACGGTGCTGGATGCGGTACGCAGTTACAACGAGGTTATAGAGATTGCCGGGAAATCGACCGTGCGCACGGTGTACGCCCTGCCGAAGTTCACCATTCCTGACGACAAGCTGCTGTTGGTGGAACTTTACGAGAAGAACGGCGGGCGGCATCAGGTTATCCGGGTGGAGAACGCCGACATCGTGACCGCCGAAGTGATTAACGAACTCAAAATCAAGTAGGGAATGAAAAGACACATCTTTATAATGATGCTCTTTGCGCTGTGCCTGACCTCGTTTCAGGCACACGCACAAAGATACCTGCCGGGCATGAAAGGCTTGCAGGTCACGGCGGGCATGACGGACGGGGTGCATTGGAACTCCGACACGGATTTTGCCTACCATATCGGGGCGGCGTACAGCGTTTACACCAAGAACGCCAACCGCTGGGTGATTGGCGGGGAGTACCTGCACAAGAAGTATGACTACAAGGATATGAGAATACCAGTCGAACAGTTCACCGCAGAGGGCGGCTATTACCTGAAATTCCTTTCGGACAGGCGAAAGACCTTTTTCCTGTCACTGGGACTGTCGGCACTCGCCGGGTATGAAACGAGCAACCGCAGTGAAAAACTGCTGCCGGACGGCTCTACCTTGCTGGATAAGGACTGCTTCATTTACGGCGGTGCGCTCACGCTGGAACTGGAAGCCTACCTGACCGACCGGATAGCCTTGCTTGTCAGCGCAAGGGAACGGGCGTTGTTCGGCTCGGACATCGGGAAGTTCCACACGCAGGTATCTTTGGGACTGAAATTCATTATCAACTGACCGCTATATAATAATGTATATGAAGAATGTAATGTATAAAATCATCATGGGCTGCTACATCGTGGCCGCCCTCGTACTTGTCACCGCCTGTAATGACAACTTGGATATTCAGCAGGCGTACCCGTTCAGCATCGAAACGCTGCCAGTACCCAAAAGGCTGAAAGTCGGGGAAACCGCCGAGATACGCTGCCGACTGGTGCGTGGCGGCTATTACCAGCCGACTACCTATCAAATAAGGTACTTCCAGCCGGACGGCAAAGGGAAGCTGGAAATGGATAACGGCACGGTGTTCCTGCCCAATGACCTTTACCCGCTGGAGAAAGAAACGTTCAGGCTATACTACACATCGGCATCGACAGACCAGCAGACGATAGACATTTATGTTATCGACAGCTTCAAGCAAATGCAGCAAGTTTCGTTCTCGTTCAATAATGACAGTAACGAGAACGAATAAACTGTTTTGAATGAATATGTTAACAAACACCCGGCAAAATATTGTCGGGTATATTTTTTGTGACTATTTTTGCATAAAATAAATCAAGTGTACAATGGAATCGAATTTAGAGTTACTGAAAAAATCTTTATTACACAATAATCCAAATCTATTTATTGGAGCTGGATTTTCTCTAGGTGCAAATAACAATACAATCCCTAATGGAAGGGATTTATCTAAAAAAATTTTATCGGAATTATTAAATTATTCGCCAACATCTGAAGAGTTCAAGCAATTAAAAGAATATTCTTTACCAAAAATTTGTAGTTATACAACAACGAAAGTAGGAAAAGATAAATTGTATCAATACTTACAAAGTGTCTTTCAAAATATCAATCCTGCGCCTTTCCATTTTTCCTTTTCAAAGTATCCATGGAGTAAGATTTTTTCCACGAATATAGATGATGTTGTTGAAAACGTATATACAAAATCAAACCAAGATTTGATAATTCAAAACAGCAGATATTGTTCAACAAAAATAAATAAAAATAGTCCTGAATTATTTAAGCTACATGGATGTGTGAATAATATAGATGAAGGAATAATTTTTGATGAAGAAGAATATATTAACTCTCTTTTGGATATACAAGATTATAGATTCGGTGTACTTGCTGTTGAAATACAAAATAAAGATTTTATTTTTGTTGGTTCGAACTATGATGATTTTAACATAAAGTATTATCTTAATTTATACGCATCAACAACATTCACCTCTGCTAGAGGAAAATTATTTTTTATAAATCCATATCCTAATCTAATGTTTGAAAGCGAAATTGAAAAAATCGGCGGAATATTGTTAAAATATACAACTGAAGATTTTGCAAAAATATTGGAGGATATAGCAATTTGTAAAGAATCGATGGATGAAGTAAAGTTGGAACATGATGGATATATTAATATAAGAACAAATAAATTAAAAACGAATAACCAATCAGGATATAACTCAGATTTGTTTATAGGAGCTCATCCTCAATGGACTGATATATTTTATGATTGGGATATTCGGATTCCTACCATTGAGAAAGAGTTTACAGAGAAAGTTAAAGAATTTGAAACCCAAAAAGACAATACTTTTGTATATACATTGGTCGGAAAAGGATATTCAGGAAAATCTGTGATTTTAAAAAGGTTATCAAATATATTACTTGAAAACAATTATGAAACGATTTCATATGAGGGAAAATCTTTTAATTCAAATCAATTTGCTAATTACATAAAAGGGACATCTTTAAATAAATATGCGTTGGTTATTGATGATGGAAGCTATTTGTACAATCAAATAGAATATTTAAGGAGTATTATTGATAATGTTAAGTTAGTTGTTATAATATCATCTCGACCTTATTTTCACTCAAAAAGAAAATATGGTTTATTAAATTGCTATCACCATGAATGCTTTATTGATATTAAAATTACAGATTCATTAAGCAAAGCTGTTTATGATAAAATAAATGAAAAAGGGTATTTGGGAGTACTTGCAAAAATTGAAGAGGAAGAGGAACGTCTTTCATTTATTAAATCATCCACTGATATTTCTTCTGCAATATTTGAAATAACGAATGGAAAAGATTTCAAACAAAGATTCAGAAAGGATATAAATGATATTATTAGAACAGGCAATTTTAGAGAAGTCTTGATAAAACTATCCATTTTTGATTTATTAGAATTACCATATTTTCCTAAAGAATTACTTGTCAATATATATAAAAATAGAACAATAGGCATACTAAAACGTATAGATGATATAATAAGAGTAGATAAGGATAAAACAAGATTCAAATTAAAAAATTATTATCTAACAAAACTTATACAAGATTCTATTAATTCCAAGGAAATATTGAATAATCTTAAAGAGTTATTAGTATACATATCACCATATGTTGAAAATACAAGCAGTTCATATTGGAATGAAATGCAGTCTGTTTTAATGAGAGATAAACTATTAAAAGATAAATTGAAAGTAAATCAAAAAGATTTAAAAGCAATCTTTTATGAGATAAAAGACTATTATTCTAACAATTATAATTATTGGTTGCAATTAGGAATTGCAGAGCAGTTAGACAAAGATTATGAAAAAGCATTGAACCATTTTACTCAAGCAGAAGCCCTTGGCCCTAAATCTTATATGGTAAAAAATGCTATAGGAAGAAATTATATACTACAAGCTATTAATGAAAATAATACAGAATTGAGCCAAGAATTATTTGATAAAGGAAGGGAGATGCTTTTTCAGTTGATAGACACCAAAGAAGAATTTCAAGTTAAAGCATACTCTATCCATACGTATATCACAGGACTTATTAGATATTATTCAAATAAAAAAGAAGTAAAAATATCGAAGAGTGAAATAGCGAAAGCTAAATCATTGTTAGATCGCATGTTAGAAAAAGATAAATCTGATCCATTGTTTAATCAGACAAATCAACAGTTCAGCAAATTTTTAATTAAGAGTGGAACTGGAAGAATGTTGAAACTGAATAGTATTCAAGATTTACAAGTTCTCAAAGAAATAGAAAGTGTAGATGAAGATTTATGGTGATTTGTTGGTTCTTTTCAATACTCTTTTATAATTGCACTTCAATATTCACGACAGAGAACGGCGGCTGTAAACGCCGCCGTTCTCTGTCAACTGGTTTTAAGGCTCTTTATGGGCGTGTATTTCTCTAACCACACCTTTACCTGCTCCATGTTATATTCGCCCGTGATGATTGCCGTATGGTCGTTTATGGCTACAAACCGGACACTTTCATAGCTGTTTACCCAGCCTTGCAGGGAACAGACACCCCACGTTGCAACATCTTCAAAAACACTGCGGTCTATCCGGCTGATTGGCTCGCCGAAAACTACCGTCATTATCTGAAAATCCGGTTTGTCCTCCAACAGTTGCAAATGGTGCAACGTGCCGAACTCGTCAGTTTTACGCCCCCACGCCCACACATCATTATACAAATCATTGCCCCACTGGTGCGGGTGGTCGAAACGGACTTTGACCTCTATGATGTGTTCGTTTTCTTCTGTGTCCTCGATAACGCCCGTTACCATTAAGCCCGTAAAAATGCACTCGCAACGCTTACCAATAAGCTCCTTGTTTACTTCTGTCGTTTTCATGTTCCCAAAATTTACTTATTTATTACTCCGTTCTTTCTTCTCTATCCACCCGTCACGCCTGCGGCGGCACTCGTCCAGCGTTTTTGCTACCGTGCTGAAAAGTTCGCCGTCCGTGTGGCGGTAGTCATATTGAAAATAAATCTGTTCCCTAAAAGCCCCTAAACGGCATTTCACGAACTTTTCTTCTCCCGGTGTTTGGGTAATGCTTACCCCGTTTTTGTTAAGTGACTGCATGATGTCCTATTTTTATGGTTATAATATCAGTAAGAAAAGCAACGACAGGAAAAGCAGAGCCACGCCCAGCGCATAAACGGCTGAAAGGCAGACACGGAGCAGGATACAGGCGGCACGAAATAAGATATACGCCGTTATCGCCGTGCCTGCTCCGGCTACGCTGGTGAACCGCCATGCAAGGCAGAGCAGCAACACCCGCCAAAGGATTTTATAAATGCTTTTCCGTTTCATCGCTTGGTTGTTTTTAGCGGGCAGGGCTTTGACACCCCGCCCGGATTGGTTGTTATGCCGCCCGGAATACAAAGCCGTCATCAAACCAGTAATCGCACATAAACAGGTCACGGGCAAACTTTTCATAATCGAAATAGGTCTTTGCGAACTCCGGCAGGTCGTAACATTCCTCAATAATTTCATAGGCGAAATCTTCTTCATCGTCATATTGCCCCCGATACTCGTCCCGGAAATCACGTACAAGGTCGTCCGCATCTTCCTCGCTCAAATCATGGCTTTTGTAGTTGCACCACACGAAAAAGGCTTCCTGCTCGGTGTCGTCCAAATCCTCTACCGCATCACGCAGGGCAAAGAAGTTTTCAGAAATCCAGCTTTCGCCGATTAAGCCCTCCGGCACGTTCTCCCAATCCTGAAACATATATTCCGCATCTTCCTCGTCCTTGTGAAGTTTCCGGCAGGCTTCGTAAAATTCTTTCTTGTCCGAATAGTCCGACAGGTCGAGCCATGCGCCGGACAATGAACCGTTGTTATACTTGCCGTAAGTGCCTACATAAACGCTTGCTGCTGATAATGTCGTTGCTTCCATATTCCTGTAATTTTTTAAGTTTTTAATTTTATGCGGATTCGAGAGGTGAGGGAGTTGAAGTTTCACTGAACTTTTTTCCTGTTTCCCGTAAATCCGACTTTTTTTTATGCGTCTTCCGGTCGGGTCGGTCGTTTTCGTTTCACATAGGCTCAAAAGGGTAGTGTTTAGAGTTTGCAAGGTTTTGGGCAAAAAATACCTCGCAGGGCAGGGAAGATTTTTTCGCCAAACCGGAACGGCTCGACCTTGCAAAATCGTGAAGAACACGTAACTACCTTTGCCTATTGAAATGATAAAAACGGCTGTCCCGGCTGGGGGACTGCATAATGAGGAAGATTTACAGATAGGGAAACAGGGAAAAAGTGCTTGTTCCCTTTCATCCTTTAGGGAACACTCCATGCGGGCGGGAAAGGCAAGGGTATGGCAAGTTCATCTTGCGGTACGCTTGTGCGGGTTTCCAACGGCTCTTTTCACGAAATACAGTCAGCCATGCCACGCACGGCTGGCGTTTCGGGGAATGTGCCAGTTGGAAAAGGATATAAAAATGCGGATAGTCGGTGGACTGCCCGCAAGTTGAAAGAGTGTATTTTATTGGGATATAGTTTGTTAGGTGGAAAATCGTTACCGAAATCGTTACCGAAATCGTTACCTATTCGTCTTTGTCACGGTTATAGGTAACGAAACCTACCGGACGGCGTTCTTTCTGTTGCTTCGACTGGCTTAGAAGCTGGGTAAGGGCTTGATATAGCTCGTTGAACTGTGCATCGGTGCTTACCTCCAGTTCCTCGATGCGCCTTAACAGTTCCTCGTAGCCGATTACCATTTGGCGCATGAGGACAAAAGCCCGCATGATTGAAATGTTCACCTCTATGGCTATTTTGGAACGGAGAACCGAAGAAAGCATGGCTACGCCCTGTTCGGTGAAAGCCATAGGCATGGCTACACCGAAGTTATAATCAGGAGGTATCACACTTTGTGATACCCCTATGGACAACAATAAGTTAGCTTCCTCTTTGGTGAGAACAAACATAAAATCACTGGGAAAACGCTCGATATTGCGCTTGACCGCCTGCTTCAAGGCTCGTGTTTCCACTTGGTAGAGTTCTGCCAAATGATAATCGAGCATCACCCGGCAACCTCTGACTTCAAAAATCTTGTTTTGGATAATCTGCAAGTCCATAATCGTATATTTTAGGGGATTTAGTAATGTTGGAATAATAGTAAGGACTGGTCACAAATTGTGATCAGTCCCCAACAATCAAGATTACATAGCGACTTCCTTGTAAATCTTCTCGATGCCGACAAACTTCTTGTCAAGCCCCTGCATATCGCTACCTATCTTGCTGTTAGTGATGCGGGCATAGATTTGGGTTGTTTCGATATTGGTGTGTCCCAACATCTTGGAAACAGTTTCAATGGGTACGCCCTTTGACAGCGTGGTAGTCGTTGCGAACGTGTGGCGAGCAAGGTGAAATGTCAAGTTCTTTTTAATACCGCACACATCGGCAATCTCTTTCAGGTACGCATTTAATTTCTGATTGCTGATTATGGGAAGTATCTTGCCATTTGGTAACTTACCCTTGTACTTTTTCAAAATCATCTTGGGAATATCCAGTAGGGGAACATTAACGTCCGTATTCGTCTTTTGCCGCTTTGTCATTATCCAAAGGTTGCCGTCAAAGGATTTGCGTATATTATCTTGCGTAAGCCCGGCTACATCTATATAGGCAAGCCCGGTGAAGCAGGCAAAGATGAACAAGTCCCTGACGTGTTCCAGCCGCTCGGAAACCATTTTCTTTTTAAGGATGATTTTTATCTCGTCCTCTGTCAGATAACCCCTGTCCACTTTTTCCAGCCGGATTTTATAATTGGCAAACGGGTCGTTCACCAGTATGCCATTGTTGCGGGCAATGATGATGATACGCTTGAAGAACTGCATGAACTTGGCGGTGGTGTTGTAACCGCACTTGCAGGCTGTACGCAAATACAACTCAAAATCGGTAATGAACATCGGGCTTATCTCCTTTATGGATATGTCCGATACGTTGTATTTGCTGCGGATGAACTCGGCGAGGTGGCGGCGGGTCACTTCATACTTGCGGTAGGTCGCTATCGTCTTGGATATGCCCACAAGCTGCTTCACATCGTCATTATGCTTTTGGAACAGGGTAAGGATTGTTTCGTGGCTCTCGCTATGACCTAAAAACTCGTTCTTCACTTTCTCGGCGGTCACGTAGTTGTCACGCCGTTGCATTTCGTGGTAAATGGTGTTCAAGGATGCGTTTATATCGTCCAGCATACGGTTTATGCGGCTGGCTTCCGAAGTACGTCCGGTAGCCTTGCCCATTTTGCCGTCCCAAATAGAGGGTAGCACGTCCAGCTTGGTGTTAAAACGGCTCGCCACGCCGTCCACTGTGATACGGGCGAAAAGGGGGTACGCACCGTTGGCTTTCTGCTTGTCTTTCTTTGCGTAAAAGCAAATGTTGAATGTCGATTTCATAACTCACTTTTTAAGTTGCAAAACTATTGTAATTCTCTAAAAATGAGTTCTATGCAGGCAAGCCAAATAACGACAGGACTTCGCCAATTTCGGACAATCTGTACCCCCCTTTCCGTTTTTGTTTGTCGGGGGTACGAGTTAGGTTATGAACTTTGTCTTTTAGGGGCGAAAAGGTGTACTTTAAGGCAGACACAAGGGAATAAAAAAAGTCCCACAAATCATTGAATTTGTGGGACTTGTCTGTTCGTTGTCCGGTTTTGTCCGTAACATTCAGCGGAGAGACGGGGATTCGAACCCCGGATACCCTTTTGGGGTATACACGCTTTCCAGGCGTGCCTCTTCAACCACTCGAGCACCTCTCCTTTTCGGGGCGCAAAAGTAGAGGAAGTTTTTGGATTTACCAAATGTTTTGTGCAAATAATCAATCAGAAAATATATTATATTCGAATATTACAAGTAAAAAATAGAAAAAGGCTTCTATTATCAAAAATAATTATTACTTTTGCACTACCACTTATGTATGATAATAAATGCGATATATGCAACGGAAAGGCATTAAGCCCTCGACGATGCGTTTATCGCATTTATTGTTAGTGCATGAGTGGTTTCTATATTAACAAGTCGAGGGCTTTTTTAGTTTCCTCATAGTATGATTTTATTTTCTTTATATACTTGTATAGTCCTCTTAAAGAGGCTATTATAAATTTTGTCGTTTTCCCGTCTTACTTGTGAAAGCAGGACGGGATTTTTTATCAGCTTCGTATGAAAGATCTAATTGCCAAACTTTTGAGTTATAGAAGAAACCTTTTGTAGACGAATATCAGCAGAAGAAGCACCTATCATAATAGTATAATCTCCAGAAGGGTGTACAAAGCATTCTTTCTCTTCATCCCAATAACGAAGCAGATCTTTCTTTAATCGAATGGTCACTTTGCGACTTTCCCCTCTTTTCAGCGAGATACGCTCAAAGCCTTTAAGTTCCTTTATAGGCATTATCTTATCTCTTTCCGGAAGTTTCACATAAATCTGCACAACCTCATCACCAGCATATTTTCCCACATTCTTTAGACAAAATGAAACATTTACTTCTTGGTTGCCATCGGTTACTTGCAAATCGGAATATTTAAATGAGGTATAACTCAACCCGTAACCGAAAGGATAAAGTACGTTACCCTTAAAGTACTGATAAGTGCGCCCTTTAGTAATATCATAATCATCAAATGGAGGAAGCTCATCTAAACTTCTATAATAAGTCAACGGCAAACGACCACCCGGATTATAATCGCCAAAGAGAACTTCTGCTACCGCCTTCCCTCCACTCTCACCAGGATACCATGCATTGATGATAGCAGGTATATGTTCATCCATCCAATTAATTGATAATGAACTACCAGCAACCAATACAACTACAATATTAGGATTTACCTTATAGATTTCCTTCAAAAACTCCCGCTGATCTGCTGGAAGTTGAATGTCAGATCTGTCCTGTCCTTCACGTTCTATCGCCTTATTAATGCCCAATACAGCCACAACTTTCTCACATTCACGTACTACTCTTCCTGCTTCACCGTACAAATCCAAACGAGTCTTTTTCCTAATTTGCGGAACTTTCCATTGTAATTTGGCAACAGCATAGTCACGATTATCGTAATATTCAGCTTTCAACCGATAATCTCTTCCTGCTTCCAAATAAATAGTTGCCGTATCTGTACAGATTGCATGTCCCTGCCATGCATCAATCAACATTTTATCATCAATACTCAAACGACATCCATCATCGGACAAAAAACTAAAAGTGTATTGCCCCGTAACCGTAGGACGCAATTTACCCGTCCAGCGAACAGACAAAGGGGATTTGGGCAGGAAGGGATCCGGTGCCTGATTAGCAGGTTCAAAATTAATCCATTCCTCTTTCCTTACTTTTGGAATACCTTGCAAATTCGTGTTATCAAAATACTCTGCTTTCAACCCCTCAGGGAAACTAGCTCCCTGAATGAGTTCCATACCATCTACTGCTGATTTCCATGGAGCATATACAATCTTTACAGTATCACCTACCCTATCCTTGATACCCTGCAAAATAGAAACCGGAGCAATGACCGGTAGCCCACTATAATCACCGAACTCACTGCGTCCTGCATTAATGCCCACCACTGCAATGGATTTAATTTTCTTAGCATCAAGCGGTAACATCTTGTTCTGATTTTTTAGTAGTACGATACATTCACGAGCAGCATCTAACGCTACCTTTTGATGTTCCTTAGAGCCTATCACTTTGGGATATATCTTGGTATAAGGATTGTTTTCCCCACTATCAAATAGTCCTAACTGCATACGTGCCCTCAACACACGATAAGCAGCCGAGTCTATGTCGGCATCAGTAACCATGTATTGTCGGTAAGCATTTAATAACGGCGCATCATACACATCATCACCACATTCTAAATCCAGTCCGGCCTTTATAGACAAAGTAGCGGCAGCTTCCTTTGTTTTCACATACTTATGAGCATTAACCAACAAAGCAGGGCCTCCACAGTCAGAGACCACATATCCTTTGAACCCCCAATCTTCACGTAATACTTTGGTCAACAACCAAGCATTCAACGTACAAGGTACATCATTCAAAGCATTATAAGCAGACATAATAGATGCAGATTTTCCTTCCTTAACACATGCTTCGAAAGCCGGAAGATAGTACTCGCGTAATTGCTTTTCTGATATTTGCGGATTACATACAAAGCGATTATGCTCTTCATTATTGGCAGCAAAATGCTTAGGAGTTGACACTATCTTCAAATAACGACTGTCATTTCCTTGCAACCCTTTCACAAAAGCAGTTCCCATAATACCACTCAAATAAGGGTCTTCTCCGTAAGTTTCCGGAGTACGTCCCCAGCGTGGGTCACGCGCCATGTTTACCGTAGGAGACCAGAAAGTGAGTAAATCACTAAACTGACTATTTTGTTCACGTCCTTGATCCAGTTCATTCCAACGGGCACGCGCCTCATCAGAAATAACAGTAGCCACTTGTTTTTGCAATACAGGATTCCAGGTTGCAGCCAACCCGATAGCTTGTGGGAAAACCGTAAATCTACCAGGACGGACTACCCCATGAAGCGCTTCATTGCCATGATAGTATTTTGGAATATCCAAACGAGAAATGCCCGGTGAAGTGGCACGCAGCAAACTTATCTTTTCCTCAACTGTTAAACGCGACAGGAGATCCATAATACGCTCATGGATTGGTGCTTTCTCATTTTTATAAAGTTCTTGGGCTTGAACCGTTCTTGCTAAACAAACGATAAAAGCCATTAAACCTATAAAAAGAACCTTTTTAAGTGTTTTCATGATGTTTTATTTGTTACTTATAGTTCTATCTACACAGAAGATAGAAATCATATAATACAGCCAACTACTCCAATTTATAATTTCTCAGCTGATGGCGGTACCGCATCATTAGCACTACCCCATGACTTATTAGGTCTGTTACCCATTATCAATATTAGCTTCCCTCCATCTTTTATATCATCATGACTAAACCAAGGTTTATTCCATTCTTTTCCGTTCAATGTTGCAGACTGAATGTATTTGTTTTCATCCGATGCACCTTGTGCCTCTATCTCAAATACTTTTCCATTGCTCAACATTACCTTAGCCTTAGTAAACAAAGGGCTGCCGATGTTATAAGCGGAGAACCCGGAGTTACCGGATAGAAACCTAAAGAAGAGAAAACTACAAATGCTGACATACCGCCACCGTCTTCATCACCCGGTAATCCCATCAAGTCATTACGGAACCAAGTCTTCAGCAACTGACGAATACGTTTTTGAGCTTTCCAAGGCTGACCCGCATAATTATACAGATAAGGAATATGCAGTGAGGGTTCATTGGCCATTGAGAATTGTCCCACATTTCCGGTATGGTCGGGCAACTGAGCATAAAAAGAATATTTCCCACGTCCCAGCGGTTCACGAAAAGTTTGATCCAAATTAGCAATAAACAGCTCATTACCACCCATTAAATTAATCAGATCAGCCACATTATGAGGAACATCCCAACGATACACCCAGCCATTATTCTCGCCATAATACTCACGAGCCCCCTGACCTCCTGAATAACGGTAATCAAACGGTTCAATCCATTTTCCATTTTTATCTTTAGGGTGAAAAAAGGCAGTTTCGGCATTATATACATTACGATAATTATAAGAACATCTCAGATAATGAAGCATGTCTTCTTTCTTTCCCAAAATATCCGCTATACGCGACAAACACCACTGGTCATAAGATGTACCCAACGTTACAGCAATCGGTTGACGTTTCTCAAAATGATGTACATTCGGATCTGTTTCTTTTTCTCCTTCCTGAAGTGCAGGGATATATCCGTTTCTTCTTATAAAAATCATCTATCCAACCAGCAGCCGCACCTGACCAAGGAGCCAGCGTTTTTTCTTCTATCCCCTTGCGACAAGCCTCATAGGCTTTCTTCAAATCAAACTGCAATCCTTTAGCGGCAGCATCAGCTATAGTTGCTACCGCATGATTAGAATTCATACGACGGGAATCGCCTGTAATCTCAGGAAAAGTAGGCATCCACATATTTCCCATCTGCTCTGCCATAAGCAAATAAGAATCAATCACATTCTTTTCTGTTCCTTCATCAATCAAAAGACGCAAGGATGGGCAGCACGGTAAGTATCCCAAATCCAATCATCCGTATAAAAAGGTTCACCATTGTCTTCATGTATCTTTCCATCAAATGCACTGTAATAATGTCCATCCTCACTGATACAAACCGGACGTTCAAACACACGATAAAGTGACGTATACAGAATTTGTTTATCGGACTCTGCACCACCTTCTACCTGAATATCACCTAAAGCTTCATTCCATACTTGACGACCTTTCTTTACCAAAGCCTGCAAATCATAGTCCGGTAACTCACGTTGTAGGTTCTTCTTTGCCTGTTCTTCACTTATAAATGAAATACCATAGCGCAAATTTACCTTTTTAGTTCCGTCAGCAAAATGCAGAACGGCACAAGCGTTACGGCCTTCAGCATTTTTTTTAGAAGTATCTAGCTTACCGTTAACTAAAATACCTGTTTGCAACGGCGCAATGTCCGATTCAACATACAAATACACACACGTATTGTTCTGCAATTGCTGATAACCGCTCACAAAACCATCACCCGCCTTGATAACTCCATTCTGCGAATTAATCATCATATAAGCAGGCTTATTAGGTTGTCCATACTCTATCTGATAAAGAGCCGACTGATGAGAAGGTGCATACTTCACTTTAATTTCCGCGTCATCGAGAACCACCTCATAATAATAAGGTTTCAACTTCTCATCATCATAGCTATAAGCTATAACCGGACGAAGGCTATCCCCCTGATAAGGACTCAAATTAAAAGCAGAACTGCCACGATGACTCGTCACAATTAAAGGCAACCCGTTCAACTGATCTGTTGTATAATCCGCCCGTTCCGGATAGACACGAAGCATACTATTCGGTAGGTGAATAGTAGGGAAAGTGGGAACCAGCAAGTGACTGATATTTCCCATATAGGGATTTACATAGTCAACTGGAGCTCTACCGATTATTTTTTGATTTTGTACTTCTCCGCAAGCACCCAATATGGAAGCTAAAATTACGGAAGCTAAACAATGCATAAATTTCATAACAACATTTTTGTTTATATTCATTTGTAATATAATAGATAACCGACTAACTATTTTGTCTGCTCTACCACTTGTATGGTACCATCCGGATTGTAGTACAACTTATCTACACAAATAGAGCGTAGATTACCTTTCCCCGAAATAGAGCTGTTGTGATAGAAAGCATACCATTCTCCCTTATATTCTACAATGGATCCATGGCTTGTGTCACAACCCGTAGGCTCCAGATAAATTCCTTGATAAGTCCATGGACCCAATGGAGAATTACTTGTTGCATAATTCAGGCGGTTAGCTCCTTTCCCATTTTCCGCATGATTATCAGCATAAGACAAATAATAGATACCGTTTCTTTTATGTATCCAAGCTGCTTCATGGAAATCTTTCAAACCTTCCATCGGCCGCAACGGCTCAGCCAGTTCCATCATATTGTTTTTCATTTTGGCCCCAACACAGCGACCTCCACCACCATAATAGAAATAAGCCTGTTTATCATCATCCACGAAAACACAAGGATCTATCATGGCAAAACAATCGTTTTCCATGCCAATCATCTCAATAAATTCCTCATGCACTGTAAAATCCTTAGCCGGATGTTTGCTGGTTGCAACTCCCACTCTCCAAGTATGGTTCCAGTCCGTTCCACTGGGATGGGGGAAATAATAATAATAGGTTCCATCTTTATAAGCACAATCGGGTGCCCACATAAAACCTCCTTCCTTTCTTCCCCATGACACTTGCGAAGAATTCAAAATTTCTCCATGATCGGTCCAATTCACCATATCATCTGTGGAAAACACATGATAACGATCCATTAAATCACACCCCCGCGGAGGATCTACATCATGGGAGGCATAGACATAAAGCCGTCCATCTTCCCACACATGAGCGGAAGGATCAGCTGTATACATGTGAGTAATAAAAGGATTAGGTCCCAAAGTAACCGTTTTAGCTTGTTTCGAGCCATTACACCCTGCCAATACGAATGAGAGGGCAAGTAAAGTAAATAGGTAATTTTTCATATGTAATCAATAATTTTATATTTATACTGGCAAATTTACAGCCACATACTTAATAAAGGTCTTAATTTGGACTTAAGGCATCACTATTTTCAGCCTGTAACCCACAAATACACTACATTACGTATAAATCCACATATATGCCTAAATAGATAGCACTTTATACTTAGTAGCAAATACAACAGATTGGTTACTGTCTTTATCTACAATAAAAGGTATCAGTTTTTCTTCTCCCGGAGCAAGTTCATAATGTACTTTATCTCCCGTTTTCCGACCGTCGACATACATTTCGACCTTTCCTGTATCCATTAAAGTACCATTATTCTTGACAGAGATCCATATTGTTCTCTGCTTTGCCAGCAAGTTGTCTTCCACTTTGGATAAAGCCAAATCGAAGTCTGCCGCAAATCCATGGTTATACTCTAACATAACAGATAGACCTTTTTGTGCATCCTCATATCCCAAACTATCTTTGATACGGTCTTTAGCTATATATTGGGGACTAACACCACCAACTAATATTTTGAATGTTCCTTTCTCTACAACCCTGTCCATGTTGTCATTAAGTAGTGACAATTCATAAGGAGTTAATTCAAAAGAAATACTCTTGGACTCTCCCGGTCGTAAATGAACGCGTGTAAAGTCTTTCAATTCAGTAATACGTGTTTTTACACTAGCATACATATCTGTTACATACAATTGAACAACCTCATCACCAGCACGATGACCTATATTCTTCACATTCACGTGCGCGATGATATTACCGTTCTCCCTCTCTTCCACTTTCAAATCCGAATATTCAAAAGAGGTATAACTCAAACCATATCCAAAATAGTAAAGAGGATAATACTCCAAATCTGAATACTCATAACGACGGCCGGAAGTTTTAAAGTTGTAATAAAGCGGTAACTGTCCTACATGTCGCGGGAAAGTCATTGGCAAACGACCGGCAGGATTGTAATCACCAAACAGTACATCTGCCGTAGCAAGCCCTCCTTCCTGCCCAGGTAACCAGTTAACAATAATAGCCTTACATAACTCCGACTCTTTTGTCAGGTTATAAGGGCGACCTATTTGAAGCACTAAAACAACAGGCTTTCCTGTTGCACAAACAGCTTCCAACAGTTCCTGCTGCCTGCCAGGCAGAATCAAAGTTGCATAATCATGATTTTCACCAGATGTTTTATAAACGTCTGTCGTAGCCTCGCTGGTAGAACAATCGCCCAAAACCAACACTACTACGTCCGACTGGGCAGCAACTTTCACCGCATTGGGAATGTTTTCACCATTGGAACCGGTAAATTCACATCCCTGCTCGTAGAGAATTTTCGTCTGATTACCTACGGCCTGCTTAATACCTGTCAAAACAGACTTCAACTGACCAGGACGAAGTTTGGGAGTATAATCACCCGGCTGAAGGTTGTCTGCTCCGGGTCCCAATACGGCAATTGTACGCACATGCTTGGATAAGGGCAACACATCATCCTTATTCTCTAACATAACAATAGATTCTCGTGCCGATTGACGTGCAATTTCCTTATGGCTGTCCGAATTCCAACCCGGATATATCTTATTCCAATCCAAAGGTTCCTTATGTTCTTTTTCAAATAATTCATTACGGAACATCATACGCAACATTGTACGGCAAACATTATCAAGATTTGCCATATCAAGGCGTCCATCTTTTGCAGCTTGTATCACTTCTTTATCATTATAAGTATCACCACAATTTGTAGCAATACTTGCAGCCAAAGCTTGATTAGCAGCTTCTATCTTGTTTTTTGCAGTATAATGCTTTCGTGATGTTAAATTACCAATAGCACCGCAATCACTCACAACAAAACCATCAAATCCCCATTCTTCGCGCAAAATATTACGCAGAAGTTCTTTACTTTTAGCAACAGGTACCCCCAAGAAATCAGAGTAAGCCATCATTAATGACTGACAGGCATAGTTACGAATAACATGTCGGAAAGGGACCAAATGTATCTCACGCATTTCTCTTTCAGACAATCCTATATCGTGCGAATCACGTCCACCCAAAGGTGCACCATGACCTCCAAAATGTTTCGGAGTTGTAAACAGCCCTTTAGACTGATAGCCCTTAATCCAAGCTCCGCCAATTTGAGATACCAAAACCGGATCTTCGCCGAAGGTTTCCTCACAACGTCCCCAACGAGCATCCTGTGCTACGTCTAACACAGGAGACCAGGCTTGCATGGTACCTGCCGCAAGAGTTTCCTCCCCAATAGCCATTGCTACTTTTTCCGTCAGATTCTTATTCCATGTCGCTCCCATAGCCAACGCCTGTGGGAATATTGTTGCCCCGCTACCATATGAAAAGCCATGCACAGCCTCAACTTTCGTAATGGGAGGCACATATAAATGAGGAATTCCGGGAATCCCCCATCCTTCACGAATCAATTCCATTTTATCTTCCGGTGTCATTACAGACAATAAGCTTTCCACACGTTCATTTACAGGAAGTCTAGGATCCATATAACGTAATGTCGTTTTATCTCCTTTATGATTTTTCAGTTCCTCATCAACCAGAAAAACTGATACTTCTTTTATATCGAAAGGCCCCACACGTACATTACCTTTAAAGACAAGTTTTACATGGGCACCATATTTAGGCGAAAATGTTACCCTCATCCCTCTGGCGCTACCTTGTACCTGATAGTCGACAGGTTCTCCTAAATTCATCGGGTCATATGTCACAAATATACTCATCTGTTGCTTCAGTTCGTCCTTGGATATTCCCTGCAATTGAAGGTACATTTCACACACATCTCCCGGAGTTTGGAGAGTAAACATCAGCCATTGATCTAGCTTCGGATTTTTACCATCAACTTCCCACACCGTACGCTGATCTTTATCAAAAGCCAGTGAAGCTTTCTCTTGATTGACAGATGCTGAAACTGATAAGATTTCACTTGACCTTTGAGCCATTAGATAAGTACAGAAAAATATTCCTGCGAATAGAACTACATGTTTTTTCAAATTCATATTACTAGATTTTAACTCTTTACTTATTTCAAGCCTTTTTACTAACCATCTGTTTGCTCGCTTTTATTCATCAGACAGACTTTACTCTTTTTTAAACGCAAAATAAAAGTCGGCATATTAAATGAGACACCTAAAAGGTATTAACTTCTAATTAAAATAATATTAATAACAGAATATAGTGTTAAAATAATTCCAGGCAGACATATCAGCCGTATCAATCGGAAAAAAACAATATGATTTTAGATAATACCTTTTGCAGTTCTCATGGGTTTACTTCACCTCAAACTTTCCCTGTAACCGAATATCCTGTGAAGAGCTGCCAACCATTACAGCAAAGGTACCCGGCTCTACTATAAAATGATTATCTTTATTCCATAATCCCATATCCTGAGGTGTAAGCACGAAGTCAACTACTTTCTCCTCTCCCGGTTGCAAATGGATGCGTTCAAAACCACGTAACACTTTCACATAAGTAGTCACGGAACTTACCTCGTCATGCAAGTAGAGTTGCACAACCTCATCACCGGCAATTTTGCCCGTATTCTTCACCCTGCAACTCAGCTTCACACTTCCTTGTGTACCAATTACCGGATTTTCTATCTTCAAAGCACTATAATCAAAAGTTGTATAGCTCAAACCATATCCAAAAGGATAAAGGGAACCTGTTACACGCACAAAACCTTTGGAATCAGAACCCGGTTTAAACGGGAATGCAAAAGGGATCTGGCCCACAGAACGAGGAAAGGTCACCGCCAACTTTCCACCCGGATTATAATCGCCGAAAATAACTTTCGCAATTGCATCACCCATAAATTCACCCGGAAACCAAGCGTGCACAATCCCCGGAATATAACGTTCTGCCCAGTTGATTGTAGCAGCCCGTCCATCTATCATTACCAGAATAACAAGTTTACCAGTAGCATATACTGCCTGCAACAGTTTCTCCTGCCGCCCACACAAATCCAAATTAGTTCGTGAATATTCTTCACGTACAGTTTTCTCGTTTCCTCCTAACACCATAATAGCTACGTCTGACTCTTTAGCCAAAGCAACCGCTTCATCTATCATAGTTTCTTCTGTTTTATTCAGAGGTACATCGTAAAGCTCACTCTCCGGAAAATATTCATCAATAATATCAGCTCCCTTCGCATAACGCACCTCCGAATCCGGCAAATAGTCTTTTATACCTTGATATACTGTTTTTATCGGAGCATTAGCAGGTCCATAACGACATATCAAATTGTCAACTTCGGCTGCATTTGGACCAATGACTGCAACTTTCTTGATAGACTTAGATAGCGGTAAGATATTGTTCACATTTTTCAATAAAACAATAGACTCTAAAGCAGCTCTCATAGATACATTCTGATGTTCTTTGCAGTGTACCACCTTTTCCAACTTCTTGGTATCACCTTTGTAAGGATTATCAAATAATCCCATCATAAACTTCACACGTAATACGTCAGCAACACGACTGTCAATAGTTTGCATAGAGATCTTCCCTTCACTGATAGCATGACGAAGCGGATAGATGAAATTCTCAGGTAAAGAAAAATTCGTACGAACATTCAGTCCGGCATTTATCACTTGAGCGGCTCCGTCCACAGCATCGGCAGCCACTTTATGTTTAGAATAGAGAAACTCTACCGCCTCACTATCCGAGACCACATAGCCTTTAAAACCCCACTCATGACGAAGAATTTCTGTCAAAAAATGATAGCTACCCGTAATCGGTTCACCATCATAATCATTATACGAACTCATTACCCCCAATGCTCCCGCTTCACAAAAAGCTTTACGGAAAGGTTCCAAATAAAGTGTTCTCATCTCACGTGGCGCTACGTGTGGATCTGTACGAGTACCAGCATCACGCCCACCCACAGGGACACTATATACTGCAAAATGTTTAGGAGTAGCAACAAGTCCCTCTGCCTGAAGTCCTTTAATCATCCGCTTTCCAAGTTCCCCTACAAGAAAAGGATCCTCCCCGTAACATTCCACTACACGCCCCCAACGAGGGTCTTGAGCGATATCCAAAATTGGAGAATAAATATTAGTATATCCCAATGCTTTCGCTTCTTCTGCTGTTACGCGCGCAATTTCGCTTATCAATTCTTTATTCCACGTAGCACCTTGTCCGCACTGTGCCGGAAACATGGTTGCCCTATCATGACAAAGTCCACGGATACCTTCATTAGTAAAATCAACAGGTATTCCAAGACGTGTTTCTTCTACAAACCAGCGCTGGATTGCCTGTCGATTTTCTACACTATTCACATAAGGGTAAGATAAGGTAGAACCAAATGTTCCCAAACCATTAGCTTGTTCATCTATATTTGCAATACCATCTTTCCAAATCTCATTCTTCCATTGTTCTGTGGGTAGGGAATCCCTTAATACACGACCAGAGCCATACAAGGTAGCCATCTGACATGTTTTCTCCTCTATCGACATCTGTGACAATAAGTCATGTACTCTTGCATCCAAAGGAGCCGATGGATCCTCATAAACATCCTTCACTCCATTCTTATTAAAATCAATCCAGCCCTTTTTATATATAGTAGGACCACTACCTGCATATGCTCCTATACAAAGCAATACTGAAATACATAAAGAAAATCTTCTTTTCATAACGCATTTATTATTTTTCCATTTCCAATACAAGTTCGCCCCCTTTCATCAAGTCAAAATGTGAGAACCTTGGCTCTTCTAATTCCCTTCCATTTAACTTCATCGAACGAACATATTTATTCTCTATACTATTGTTTTCCGCACGAATCACAAAGTCCTTTCCATTATCCAAATGGATAGTCACTTTATCAAATAACGGACGGCCTATTTCGTAAACCGGTTTCCCTGGACAAAATGAATAAAATCCCATGGAGCTAAGTACATACCAGGCTGACATCTGTCCTACATCCTCATTGCCTGACAAACCATTGGGATCATTATGATACAATGTGCGAAGAATATAATCAACCAAGGCCTGTGTTTTGTGAGGAGCATCTGTATAATTATACAGATAAGGAATATGATGGCTTGGTTCATTACCATGAGCATATTGTCCTATCATACCTGTTACATCGGCAGCAGCATCCGAGTCTCCCGTCAGTTCGGAACTTCTAGTAAACAACGTATCCAAATGGGCTTCAAATTCAGATTTACCACCAACCAACTCCATCAGTCCATCTACATCTTGTGGTACGAACCATGCCCATTGCCAAGCATTGCCTTCCACATAGTTGCTGGGACGTTGTACAGAGGAGGGATCAAAAGGAGTAATCCAACTGCCATCACTTAGACGGCCACGCATTAACTTTGTTTCCGGATCAAAATATTCACGATAAGCTTTAGATAATTTCATATACTTATCATACATGCCTTTTTGGTTATCCTCTTTCATAATTTGTGCAATCAACCAATCATTATAAGCAAACTCCAACCCCTGAGAGACTGCACCATAAGCTTTATCACAAGGTATATAACCAAGCTCATTTTTATATTTGATAGAAATCGGCATAACCTTTTCGTTTAATATTTGACGATTCATCATCGGTGTAATATTAGTTGTATCATAAACCGAAGAACGTATACATGCTTCAATAGCCTTTTTTATATCAAAATCACATTGCTTCTTCATTATAGCATCTGCAATGACTGAAACAGCATGGTAACCAATCATAGTTCCAGTCTCATTTGATGCCAGTTCCCATTTAGGCAAAATACCCGATTCATCATATTTACACAGCAAAGAGCGGATAAATGCCTGATTCTGCTTTGGCGTAATGATAGTATAAAGTGGATGGGTTGCCCGAAATGTATCCCATAAAGAAAAGACTGTATAATTAGTGTAAGAAGTATCTCGTTTTATTTCATGCCCCATAGTACGATAACGACCGTCTATATCTGATGCCAAACTTGGTTGAATAAAAGTATGATACAAAGAAGTATAGAAAACAGTACGGCTATCATTGTCTGAGGTTTCAATATCAATCTTTCCCAATGTATTATTCCAAGATACATTTGCCTGTTGTACTACTCCTTCAAAATTCCAATCCGGTATTTCAGATTCTAAATTTAGCTTTGCTCCCTCCTCATCTACACTTGATATACCAACTTTTGCGAGTACAAGTCCGTCAGCAGAAAGATTGCGGAAAGTTATTACAGCTTTTGCTGTATTGACAGTAACAGAGGTACTATCGGTTGGTATTCCGTTCCGGAATACAATTTGTAATCGAAAGATTTGGAGAAAACAGCATAGAAATAAACATAATGCTGTTTAGCCCATCCTCTCGTATATTTCTTTCCAGCTATAGTGGAATCATTTACAACCCTTATTTGAGTAACAGGATGTTGATGTCCATGAATAGTAGGTTCCATATCAATAATCAAGCGAGCATCACTCCCCTTGGGATAAGTATAACGATGTAACCCGGCACGCAAAGTAGCAGTTAACTCTACATTAATCGAATCATCCTGCAGTAAGACCTGATAATATCCTGGACGGGCGCTTTCTTTATCATGGGAAAAGCGAGAACGATATCCTTCATCAGGTTTTTCTTCTGTCCCAGCAACCAAAGGCTTCTCTCCTACTATGGGCATAAACAATATATCACCATAATCACCGATACCAGTCCCGCTAAGATGTGTATGGCTAAATCCTATAATGGAAGTATCATCATAATAATAACCCGAACAAGCATCCCAACCTATAAGACGGGTATCAGGACTTAACTGCACCATTCCATGAGGCAGAGTCGCACCTGGAAATGTATGCCCATGCCCGCCAGTCCCTATAAAAACATTCACACTGTCTGTATACTCTCTTTGTAATTCCCCCTCTACGCAGGACATCAGCCCAATACCTGAGACCAGCAATAGCATATAAAATTTGTTTTTCATGAAATTATATATTTATGTTTTTATATGACATTAACATTAAGGCACAAAACTCCAATTAGCTTCTACCTTCATACTCTTACTCTTGACGCGAATGATCAACGGATAACAACATTTTACCGCTATATCTCCTGCTCCCGGCCCATCTTTGACTGTAGGATTGGCCGGTATGCCTGAAGCCTCTCCTAACACGATCTCCAATATTTCATCAGCAGAAACATTTAAGCAGACATCAGCAGAAGAAGTATGACAAGTAAACCCAGGCCAATAAGAGTAGGAATTGATATGACGAATACGTTGATGAACTTCACTATCAGTTAATGTTGTCATCGAAGGATGTCCTTCTAAAACAGGCTTCTCATTAAAAAGGATAACATATTCATATAAATGAGAAGAATCGGAATTACAGGTATATATATCTTGTAAATATTGTCCTTTCAAATCCAAACTCCGGCGCATCTTAACTCCCGGATAGGCTGTAACCGTTTCAGCCTCAGCATATCCACCGTCAGAGCGAGGTATAAATTTAGTAATTTTTCCTGTACTTCTTTTTTGGTCTTTAGCATCCACCGTCACAGTGTTATGAGATAAGCTACGCTTATACCATTTTAGATAATCGGGTACTCCATATCCGGAAGTTCCAAAGTCGGATATCAGTTCACGCTTACCATCATGAATCGCAATGGAAAGTTTATCCGGATGCCCATGCCCAATTCCCTCACCACCAAATTTCAAGACCACCGTACGCGTATCACTGCGTAACAAACAGAAACCTGAAGTATTGAATGAATAACTTGGCTGAAGCAACTGCTCGTCAGAAACATCTATCCTTTGGTTACTCAATAAAGCTTCTGCATCCAAACGTTTCTTCTGTGCATATGTCAGCTCCAGCACTCTCTGTAAAAAGGATCATTATAACGAGTATTGGCAACCTCATACAATGCTGACTGTGAAAGGAGATTAGCACCATACCAACCATCGCTGTGTGCAGGGAAAGATAAATCCGGATAGGTTCCTTTCACAGGTTCAACAAACATATCATGCAGGTCACAGTCAAAAAGATCAATACCACGACATCTTACTGCATTGGCTGTAAACAGCAAAGCTTCTAACGGATAATAATGGTAATGAGGAGAGCCTTCGTTAATCCATCCATCATCATTTTTATGCTTATCTATTAAAAAATGATAACCATATTTATCTCTATTAATTGCCACATCAACAATAGAATCATTTTCCAAAGCAATGCCTAAAGCAGCCAGTCCGCTATTATGCCACATCTGCCAATTTGCACCTGCAGGACGATGAAGTAATAGAGTAGCGGCAGGAATCAAATAACCTTTCTCTATAAAATCAATCTCCTTTTTTGACAGAATAGGTTTAATCGTCCCATAGGCCATAGCTACTTTAGTAGCCCAATTTGCTTCGTCCAAACTCTGAGCAAAAGCTTTTCCACTATGTTGATCAGTAGCCTGGCGTCCAGAATTATGTTCGAACCACCCAGAATATTTACCAGCATAATCCAGTAACATAGTACGTATATAATCGGCATATTCCGGTTGCCCGGTTGCCAAATAAAGGTACATGCACTGATAAAGATAGTCCTTATTCAACATATGTACTTCATAAATCCAGGCCCAGTCATAACGTTTATTTCCACTCCATTCTTTATCGCAAGCAGAACAATAGTGAGCCTTCGGATTATCCCAGCGAAAAGTAAACTGAAGATTATGTTTTGGACAAAAAAGTCATGAAAATGCCCGCCTTCTTCTTTAGGGACTTCTAAAGGATATTTACGCCTTTCCTTTACTTTCATTTTCAGATCTGCTATAATCTTCTTTCCCCAACGGGTATCAGCAGACAAACGAATGGCCATTTTATCATCGTCTGAGAAGAAATAAAATCCCTCTGCTCCTTTCTTTGCAAGTATTGACCAATCACCGGAATAATAAGCCTGATTCAGCAGGCAAAGTTTCTCCTCATCTTCCTGCCGGATAAACAAGTTTTCCAAATCCTTATACAAATAAAATTGCAACCAATAACCGCTATTATATTTTTCACGAGTTGTAGAGGCATGCATCCATTTAGCATACCACAAAGAATTTATCCCATATTGACGTGCCACCTGCAATGCTTGCGCCGCATTTTTCCAGATACCTTCTGAAACTTGTTTGCCCAGCGCTACATAATCATTATATGAGAATTTGGATATATCAATCAACTCACAGGTATCGTCAATGCCAAGATTTTTAAAATCTATCACAGTTTCCATTTCCATATCCCCATCAAGATCATACTCTATATGATCGAAGAAACCATTATTGTCGCGGTCACTATAAAGAACAGTAGCGTAACTCTTAGGATCCTGAAAGTTCATCCACATACGATCCCACCCCTGAAAATATTGGGCATTCTGATCTATTCGCCAAACACCATTTTCTGCTCCATAAAGGTGTAAGCGACCATCAAAATGACTAATATATAACTGTGCATTTCCGGAATTATCCATATCCCATTCACCACGGTCGCCGGCAGCATCACTTTGCTTATTATTGTCTATACCACCTTTATTCCAACCTACTTTAAACGGATCTTTAGGATCATAAAATTCCACACGCTCCCAACGACTACAATCATCATCCTCATCATAGACAAAGTTAACACGATTCCATTTGCCACGACTAAATATTAGATCATATGCTGCGTCATGATCCGGATAAATCAGTTCTGTCAATTGCCGGTAACGGGAATCCATAAAAAAGCAGTCTGCTTCAGGCATTCCACGTAAATTACGTACCGGGTGAATTTGATCGGTATAATCAAACCCTTCCCCCTGAAAACCTATAGTAAAATCAAAATCAAACTCATTACCTGTAGTATTATCATTATCAATGTCCACAGCTAAAGATGCCCAATCAATACGTCCTTCCAACTGACGATTCACATAACTGTTGGAAGGGGAATTCGGATCGTGAATTTTGGGAGAATCAACCAAACGAATAGCCATTTCAGTCCTATTATCATTATCAGGATCATAGAACAGAAAAGGGTTCTCCCAATTAAAACGTAAATCCTTCATATCATATGTAGAAGTGTGTATTTTTAGAAATGATGTCTGCCCACTATAATCTTCATAGAAATCAGACAATCCTCTACGCTCCCAGCACTGAAGAGTAAAATTATTCCAGTTGATATAGTTGAAGATATTGTCACGATCTAAATCAAACATTATCATATAATGCCCATTAGGCCAAACCTCACCTGTACGCTCTTTCGGATACTCTATAACAAACTGCATATCAGCCTTTCCATCATTATTGGTATCCACCCAATCAATAATAAGATCCCCTGGCCTCCGTAAATACCATCCTTATTGCGGTCAATCAGCAAGCAGTCATTCACCATATCACCTTCCCAATCTCCTTCTTTCAAATTATTATCATCGTCCAGCCACAATATGGGAATATCATTATGAGTAATAGATTTAATGGCATCCGGTCTGCCATTATGATTCAAATCAAGATACTCTGGTTTGTAGCCAACAGGAGGAGGGGGCAAGCGCAAAGGTAACAGTTGGGTATGTACATTCCAATAAGTATCCTTTACTTCCTGTGCCAAAGCTCCTCCAACCACTCCTACAGAATAAAGCAGGATAGCACATGCTATAGCCAATAAACTACTTAGATTTTTCATAAAACTAATTATTACCAATTATCAGTTCTAAAAGAAGACGCCGGAAGACCAGACATATTAAAAAGGCAACCTTCCACATAATCTTTAAAAGCATAACGTACCGCAACTGGATGCTTGACTTCCGGATTCGAAACTACAACAGTCTGCGCACCTTCACCCAAACGCGCATCAGCTGGATGAAATATCCTGTCCTCACCTGCTATTTCAAACCCTGTAAACGGCCTACGGAAAGTTGTTAATCCTTTACCTATTTCATCGAATGATAGAATAATTTTATTCCCTTCCACCTTCATAGATCTATATAACGGCCCGGTTACAGGAAATCCTTTTTTACCATAAGTGCGTCCCAAAGCCAAATAAGCAAATCTATTTCCAACAGTTTCTTTTTCCATAGGATGTATGGTGTGAGCGTCACCTACATCAGTCAATACAATCATTCCCGAAGAAGGTATATATCTTAGACATTTCATTTGTGCTTCACGCAGAAATGCAGAATTCTTCCCTTTTTCCTCACCTTTATTATAATTGAAAGGAGCAATCTGGGCATAATAAAAAGGGAACTCTCCTATTTTCCACTGCCTACGCCAATCATTCACCAATGCAGGAAATAATTGAGTATATAAATCAGGGGCATCTATATTTGCCTCTCCCTGATACCACAAACACCCCCGGATACCATATCCTATCACCGGGCTCAACATTCCATTATAAAGAATAGAGCCGTTACGTACCTCTTGCAAATCTTTATAAGGTTCAATACTTTCTTTACTCATCCAAGCTTCTACTCGCGAGCCGCCATAACTAGCATGAATAATCCCCACAGGCACACCAAGTACCGAATTTAATTTACATGCAAAAAAGTACCCGACAGCAGTGAAATCGGGAACAGTTTCAGAAGAAGCCTCCTGCCATCTTCCTTCACAATCAGCCAAGGGTATAGAGTCCATCTTACCATCCACCGTAAACATACGTATTTGAGAATTTCGAGAAGTAACAATCGCATCCAATGAACCAATCACCGGTTCATCATAACGCCCTCCCATTCGCATGTCCATATTAGACTGACCGGAACAAAGCCATACTTCACCAATCAATATATTACTTAAACGTACCGTTTCACCATCACTCACTTCTATATTATAAGGGCCACCATAAACTGGTGTCTCCAACTTCATTTTCCACCTTCCTAAATCATCGGAAACTGTCGTATATTCTTTATTACTCCACGAAGGTTTTACAGTTATTCTCTGTTTTTTTCTATCACTACTGCCCCAAATGGCAACCAAGTTTTGTTGTTGCAACACCATACCGTCCGAAAAAGAGATGGCATAGTAATACGTGCTTGTATTTTCCCCGTCAATAATAAAAACGACACAAGCAAAGTTATAATAGAACAAAGCCGTTTCATCATTTATTCCTTATAGGCATTTTAAAAGTCAATGGAATCTCTTTTCTGAGCATACGAGCAGCTTCACCTGTCAACCATAGATAATGATCTGAAGGTTGCCCATCCATATCTATAAACTTAGCTACATCACTAACCGGATAATCACCTGTACACTTAAATATAGCAGTGCCTTCATCTACTTCGTCAAACATTGCAACATAAATCATTTCAGCACCTGCCAGCATTGCGGTCGAAAGTTGCTGCCAATAAAAGCAACCACCCTGTCGTGGAATACTCCCAACAGGTTTCACGTCATCCGGGAATTCTAATTTACTAAGATTATGCCAGCTAAAACCAGGAGTTACCGCCGGTACATAATCTATCCCATTTTCTTTACACCAACAAAGGTCACCAATTATCAGATCACGAAAACGATCCATATCATTATGTAAAAGAGGAGAAAAACGCTGAATAGTCCATGGCAAAACTATATCCGCTTTTTTGATCATTACATGCAAGTAAGAATCATTGATACAGTCAGACTCCAAATTACGCCAAAACGTAGGAACGCCCAACATTACTGTACAACCGCCATACACAGAATCGTTTTGCAAAAAATCAATCAAACGATCCAAACCAATATTTCTAATATTGTAAGGACGATCGGGAAATCCTACTCCCCATATAGCTACCACAGGTTTCCCATTATGATGCAGATAAGTTTTCTTTCCCGCCTGATTAGTTACTTTTTGATTATCTACCAGCCTTTTCCAATCTTCTATAATTGAAGAACAATCTTCACCGGATTTTTTCAGTCCAGACAAATCATACATAACTGCAATAGCACGATTATACTTTGAGGCAGCATCTAAAGCATTTGCCAAAATACGATTAGGGACTGAGTTTTGTTGGTTCCCACGAGTATAATCAAAAAAACGTTGCACAAATACTCCATCTACTCCATATTCTTTCATCCATTTAAAGTGTAGATCAACAGTCGATTTATCCGCAGAACTGAATACATATGCTTTTCTTCCATCGGCATGTTTAAAAGAAGTTTCATAGATCCTTTCATATTCACTTACATCAGGCCACACATCAATGGTACAATGGTTTTCATCAAATTGTTTTCCAGTTCCGTAATGACCATATCCTTGGCCGGTTCCATCTTGCGGTCCACGAAACCAACCTTGATACCCTGCCATTATCAAACCTTTATAACTAGGATAAGATGTTTCTAAAGAATGTTTAGTACCTGCATATGACAATAAGCTCATACCAAGTATCCCTAATGTAACAAACAGTTTATTCTTCATATTCTTCATTATATATATTTTTTATACATTATCTATCATGCTCAAATAAGATTTCCTATCGCAAAAATAAATTCTCAAGATTAAGCTTTTAGCCTTATTACGCTTATTTAGAGATTAATTTTTCAATTAAAATAGACATTCACTCTTTTTTGAGATATAAATATTTTCATTAGACATCTTACCTTTTATCAGAACCGCAAAGGATTCCCTTTCCTTCCTTATCAAACCTAAATCCAGAGATATAATAATTATTGGTTAATTCTATCAAATTTCCATACATTCCCAACCTTGCATATCCATTTAAGGTAACAGTATCTGGTATCTCTTGAGCAAAATAAGAAGTGTATACATGCGCTCTCCCTCCCCTTACATCTACTCCATACGTGCCCGAACGTGAAAAGTTAGCTTGTTGAAATGACACTATGCCACTATTTATGATAGCTCCAAATACAGGACTCCCCCAAAATGCACTATTATACAATATTAGTTTAGCATCAGGATGAACTTTGCTTGTATTCATCTCTTTTCCCATAAGTACATATGATCTAACAGGTTCATTGGGAATTTTCGTATTAACCAGTTCGGAATTGACCGCAATTATTTTTGTGTCTTTGTCAGCATCTTCTACAAATAAAGAATATGTACATCCATCTGATCCATGTCCTATCATAGTCATTTTACCAGGATATTTACCCGTTATCTCATCTTTCAAAAAGTGTATTCCATAAACCGAACCGTAAACAAAATTATTAAAGATCGTTTGATTTTTGACATCCGCAAATTTAAGAGCACTACAATTGGACTGCACAAAGCGCATCATAGCCACTCTCGGATAACCTTGTCCACCTTCTGGCAGTCTTGAGCCATAATGGGGATTAAACTGCATGTTGCGGATAAAGCCTCCTTCCGCTCCACCACCAACCCAAATGCCCGCTCTCAAAGGTACACCACCTAAATAATCAACATAATGCCCACTAGTATCATATGAAGCTAAATCTATCCCTTTATCGCCTATCGCTATAGTTACATTAATAACATATACTTTAGGCCCCTGCCCCTGTATCAAAAACGGGGTTTTTCTTGGGCTTTCAGCACTATATTCTCCGGATATAATGTTGAGCTGCGCTAATGTGATACCTCTAATACCCGCATTAGTCTCAAGTTGTATGAGAGAAGGAGCATTTTCTCCTGCATCCCCACCATCATAATTGGTAAATATAGCAGTACCACCATTTTGTGTATGATGTTGTACGTCCCATGAACCTCTCAATTCCACTCCAGAAGGGATTTTTATAGGTTTGTCCACCAAATATCTGCCAGCTGGCAAATAAAGTGTACCTCCTCCCGAAGCCTTTAAAGCATCAAGTGCAGACTGTAATTCGCTTGATATATCCTTCACAGGCCGCTGATTATTAAATCCTGTTGCCCTTGAAAAGTCTGCTTTCAACACTTGGTTTGATACAGGTCTCGGATGAGCAATAATATTAGTTTTTAGCCCTTTGGGAATCGGTTCAAATGCATATTTTTTATCAGTAATAATCTCTATTTTTGCATCATTGCTATGATTATTAATTTTTAGTCGCTGCTTATGCCCAGAGTTTACAGATTTCAATGTACGCATATTCATGCCAAGATACACATGCTTATCAGCATTTTCAAAATGACACTGAGATAATAGTACATTGCCATTATTTATTTTAAGTGCATAGTCACTATATTTACCAAAAAGACAGCTTTCAAACGATATAACTCCATCGCTGCCATCACTAACGATAGGCCCACTAAATTCTACTCCATTAAACTGCGTAGAAGTACTGAAATCTTTATAGAAATATACAGCATTACCACCTTTAGCAGCTCCGAATGAAGAATTGGATATAAGTATTCCATATGGGTTAACATCTTCTACATAAAGTCCATTTTCGCAATTATCTACATGAACCTCATACAATTGTGCATTAGGCGCATCTGCAAAGCCGGGTTCGCGCCCAATCCAAATTCCTGTTTTATAACCTGAAATGTGTAAATAAGAGATATATTCCCAGTCCGACCGATGCATCTGAAACCCTACACTGTTAGCTTTTGTATATGCTGTTAATTCTGCAAGAGTTGGTGCTCCCGGAAGGCCTGATTTAGCCCAATATTCAGGACTTATGCTGACATTTTCAATACGCCCAATATCAGTACATACATGTACTTCAATGCCTTTATTAAGGGCCGTTATGTAGCTATCCAATACATAATGTAACTCACTTGGCGCAGAATTGAAACCGTTGTAGGAATTTACGAGAGTAACATGCTCTATCGTTGCACAATTTCCCTGAGTTTGAAACAATGTCCATGGATATGGTTTCACATCATTAATGTTCTGTTCAGGATACCAGATAGAAAGGTTAGTCACCCCTGTTCCAGCGTTCATTTCAATAAACCTATCAGCAATACTTGTGTAGGTAGTACGAAGTGCATTCCCAGCTTGGCTATCATTCCACCAGCTTTTCACACTTCCGTCATAGTTTGGTGCATTCTTCCCTACACGTACTTCAAGTATGGTTCCAAGGACCATCCCATTATTGGATTCTGGAGCTGCCCAATCACCACGAAGCTGTACACCTGGATGAAGACGCAAAACATACTCATAGTTAAAGTCTTTCTTATTCTCCGAAGTCCCTTGACGTACTCTGACACTCTTAATCCCTATTTGTGTGCTATGAAATTCGTAATTTCCGGCAGGTATGTATACTACTCCTCCCCCACTTTCATAAGCAGCATCAATAGCAGCCTGAAAAGCAGCTCTATTATCAAAACCAGGTTCAGCTTTAGCACCGAACATCGGATCTGTTACTACGAAATCGGATATCACCCAATCCTTTGTCGAATAAACTGTTTTAATACTGTGCTGTAATGTCTGTTGCTTTTTTATTTGTGCATCAGCAGTCTCAACAGAAAATAAGGCCATCAGAAATATTACAAATATAATTTCTGATTTAACAAATATATTATCTACATTTCTCTTATTCATTGTGCTGTTTAAATAGTTCTAATTCATAATTAATGATTGTTCAAAGCATATTTGATATAATTACACAATATTTTCCTAGCCATCTCTGCGGGTCCCGATGGATTATCCAAATTATCTACAATGTCTAATGAGGAAAAAATAATCTTACCTTTCCCGCAAGGAATAATTCCCACAGCAGTACCTAGCTCAAACGGAGTACTTCGATAGGATCCAACCACTAATTCTTCTCCTCGTATACGAAAGCCGAATCGCTGATCACCATTTCTTACTACTGCCTGATAAGGCCAATTCAAAGCATTATTGACCGGCATGCCAGCAAATAATGGATGTTTTTTTACAAAATGAATACCGCCTATCCAGTTTTTACCTACATTATAATAACCGTCATATTCTACATTTGTATATTCAGCTACCGCTTTCATCCAAGTTTCAGTACAATCAAGTAAAATTAAAGTAGTCCCATCATGTTTAACTCGTTCTAATAATTTCCATGGAGTGATAGTAGTTGCACTTGGTCGGGACCATTTTAGTTGTATATAACCTGATTGGTGAGTCTGACGATATACCACCCGAATTTTTATCGGTTTCCCTGCCTCCATAACAACAGGCCTATCTTGCTTCATAAGAACAGCATTAAAATATTCATCAATCAGCTGTTTATCATCAACATACATACGCACCCCTCGATCAGTCTCAACTCCAAGCAGGTATTGTCCTGATTCAGGTGGACATATATACCCCTCCCAAATTACTGAGAACGGCTGATTGGCAGGTATGGATTCATCTGGTTGGGCCCCTGCTACAAAGTTATGGTCCAATTTCATATCCGGTTTCACAGAAGCTATAATGTTCATATCCGGTTCATTATACCAAGTCGCCTTTAAAGTAGTAATTCCATCTTTACCCTTAAAATAATCTGAAGGAATAACAACCGGTTCATCCAAAGAGGAACGATTCACAACAAGCCAATCTAATCTTTCCATATCAGGAGTAAAAGCAGGAAGTTCTTTCCCGACAGTTGCCTTGTAGAAAGCTGCAACCTTATCATTATTATTCCCATAATAAGCTCCATTACCAGCTAAATCATTTGTTTCCCAATTCACAGCTATCACCTCATCATACCCATGAGCACGTACTTGTTGGCCATTCGCTTTTATATCTGCCGATATACGATAAGTACCCTCATTATTATTTATCGGAATCTTTACATTCTCCAATAAAAGTTGCCCAAAAGTCTCCCCTCCCTTAAGAGCTACATTTTCACTCCGTTTATAAACAACTTTTCCATTAGGAGCAATCATCTTTATTTCAAGAATGTAATTGCCTTTTAAGTTTACCTCGTTTACAATGTAAAAGTCTACTGTTGCAATACCTGGAAGCTTTACAACCTGATTACGCGATGCAACGGCCACATACAACTGTTGATTGTAATACGCCAATCTTGAAATATCTCCTTTGGGATTACGATAAATATCCACAATACCCGAATGATTGTCATAGGGCATCGCTTCCCAACCATTCACCATATAGGCATCACCCAAGTTCTGCATCCTCATTCCTTCAATTCTCCTTCCCTGATGTTCATATGAAACATTAGCCATCAAACGTGTTAAAGAATCAAGGGTCTCAAAATATGGTTCTAATTCTTTCTCCTGAAAATAATCGATAAAAGCCTTATACTGTTTTTGCCAAAAAAGACCATCCCATCCTGTTCTATCAGAACTTTTTATATTTTCATTTATCAACTGAATACGAGGAGGAGTCGAAATAGCTCCTTCCTCACCTCTCAAATAAACTTCTGTACGATTATCTGTATACATAAGATTACTCTTTGGTCCTTTATAATAGCTTTCTAACCAAGTCTCCGGACCTCCGGCACGGTGATTGTCAAACCAACCTTTTCGATATACAGCAGTATCAAATGGTAACATATGTGCTTTGGAATCTTCTTCCTCATTTTCACTATTTGCCCACCCAGAAGTAAACGTCATAATCCTACTAGGATCTACTGCATGGGCCTCACGCATATCATTCATGCGTTTTGCTACAAGTTCTTTATCTTTCGATAAACGTCCTCCAAACTCATTAATCAAATTAAAGATTACCAAACTCGGGTGGCTGCGATCGCGATAAACCATACGCTTTAACTTTTCATTCACAATAGTACGTATAAATGGATCATGATTAGCCGAATGGAATGAGCCCGGCTCCTCATAATAAAGCAGCCCTAGCTCATCCGCCTTTTCAAGTACGACAGGACTACCTATAGAACGATGAAAATTCAGCATATTCAGACCCAGTTTCTTGGCTGTAAGCACCTGTTTTTCAGCCATCTCAGGTGTAGCCACTAAACCCGTAACAGGAAAATAGCCCCAGCTAATTGCACTTTTCAACATCATACGACGTCCGTTTAAACGAAACACCGCATTCTTTCCTACTCCATCTACATTAAACCAACGAAAGCCGAAGTTTTTCATATCTTCATCAAGTACGTTTTTACCCTGCTTTATTCGCACACGACAAGTGTATAATTCAGGGGAAGAGAGTTCCCACAACTTAGCATCGGGAACATTTACAGGAATTATCACCTCATGGTTTCCTGAAGATAAAGAAAGCTTTCTCATGGTTTGCTTAAATACTACCTTATCGGGATTCTTTTTCTCACAGACTTGCAATTCAATATCCTGTCGTACGCTAAAAGACATCTTATTAGTTATAGACAATATAGCGTTCACTTTAGTGACTTCAGGAGTGTTCTGCATATAAATATCCGAAATAAAAATAGGATTTAAACTTTCCAGATTTACGCATTATATGTATAGAATGAAAACAACATCCAATAAATTGATAACAAATATCCTGTAAATCAAAGTTTTATAATCTTATTTTTATTTTCGGTTGTTTTCAGTACTTTCAGTAGATTGGCTCTTGTTTGGTGCAATTTTGTTTCTCATTTGTTTCTCAAATTCGATACTTATTCGTATATTTGCAGTAGAAAAAATGAGAAAGGAATCCCTATGGCACGAGTTAAGAATCATACAAAAGTCAAAGAGCCAATTCGTCTTCGGATGAAGTCGCTGAGCAATGGCAGCAAGAGCCTGTATCTGGATATATACCGCGACGGAAAGCGGACATATGAATACCTCAAGATGTATATTATCCCGGAAACGGATAGCAACTCCCGCAGGCAGAATCAGACGACAATGGACGCCGCCAATGCCATCAAGTCGAAGCGTATTATCGAACTGACCAGTAATGAGGCCGGGATTGTATTCCGTAAGGACAAGACTTTCCTGCTGGATTGGATGCAGGTTTATATGGAGGCTCAAGAGAGTGCCGGTAAGAAAGATGGCAGTCAAATCAAGATTGCCATGCGCATACTGAAAGACTATGCCGGAGAAATGGTCACACTGGATCAGATTGACGGGGACTTTTGTCGTGGCTACATCACTTATCTGCTGACGGAATATCATCCGAAAGGCAAGGACATATCGAACTACACGCTTCACAATTATTACCGTGCGTTGAACGGTGCGTTGAACTCTGCCGTCAGGAAGAAAAAGATGAAGGCCAACCCTTTCAACGAACTTGAGAAGTCGGAGAAAATCCGCAAGCCGGAGAGTATGCGGTCGTACATGACCATCGAAGAGGTACAGGCGTTGATTGACACTCCTATGCCCCACGAGGAATACGAGATTGTAAAATGCGCATATCTGTTCTCCTGCTTTTGCGGATTACGCATCAGCGATATAATCAAGCTGAAATGGAATGACGTGTTCGTTGACAGGGGACAGTACCGTTTGGCCGTGTCCATGAAAAAGACCAAAGAGCCTATTTACCTGCCCCTCTCTCCTGAAGCGTTGAAGTGGATGCCGGAACGTGGGGGCAAATCATCAGAAGATAATGTGTTCGACCTGCCGTCCGCCAATACAATCAGAATGCAGCTCAAACCTTGGGCGAAAGCAGCCGGAATCTCCAAGCGGTTCTCCTACCACACCAGTCGCCATACGTTTGCCACCATGATGCTGACGCTCGGAGCGGACTTATATACTGTCTCGAAGCTGCTCGGCCATGCCGATGTGAAAATGACACAGGTGTATGCCAAGATTATCAATAAGAAAAAGGACGAGGCTGTGAATCTTGTAAACGGTTTGTTTCACTAATTGAAGGCATTCTGTGGTCCATGTCTAATTTACAAACATATATTTACGGCATTTCTCCGGTTGTAAATGCAACCGAAGTTAATGCTTCCATCACATATTATAAACTCAAAAAGGTAAATCGACATGAAAAGACCTGAAGACGGCCTTCTCTCTTTTTGGAGGGAGCCAACACCTGCAGCACTTCGCTGCGGACAAGGATGTGGCGAATGAACTTTTCGCCCTGCTTACCGAAGCAAAAACAGTTTATCTCCACGATGTTGTGTTGGGTGGTAAACAGTACCACCGCTATGTGGACGATTTCGTAAACGGACACCGGTACATAGACTGTGACCATGCGGCCTGCCGGAACTGCCACGAAATGAACATCCACATTGTCAAGGGGCTGCTGACCGAGTGCGCCAGTTCCGTCCAGCCCTGCTTTGCCGCACCGGATTTCACGTTTAATGAGTGCATGAAGTTGAAACGGATGTATGACACCTCGGAATCGTTGTCTCCGCTTGGTCCGCCCCGTATCAACCGACCTGCGGCTCTCTCTCTTTCTTTTGGTTGTAATTTTACCCCGGAACAGATGAAAAGTATAGTGGCTTGCGCCAATACTTATCATCTGTTCTGTGTTTCTGTACGCATTGAAGACATGGAGGCTCTCTTCGCCTGCAAGAAGGGCTTTTCCATCCGCGTGAACAATATCCGCCGTGTGGTAATCCTGTTCGATGCGCTTCTTGAAAACTCGTTCATCCAATCTCGGTGGCAGAATGTTCTCGGCAAGGGCGCATTCCTGCAGTCCAAGGACGGGACACGCTCCGTTTCGGTGTCAACCCTGTCTTCCGCGCTGTCATCCATCAAGAACAACATGACATCGGTCGCATACAGCATCCGAAAGGTCATTGATCGGCTGAAAGAATGACAGAAAGTGACAAGAAGCGAAGTATGTGAAAGGTAAAAGCATGAGAGTTACAATGACACGTGCATAGTATCATTCCCCAAATCACGGCATCTTCGTTTACAGGACATACCTTTGACCTCCGTTAGCGCGCTGCATAACGGAGGTTTCATCTCCATTGTCAAAAATCAAACTGTGTTATTATGCCGAATAGAATGACATTCATGGAGCGGATGAGCGGACGGCTCGCCGCCATCGAATCGGTACTGAAGAAATTGGAACCGGTCGAAAGTCTCTTGGAGCGTATTACGCTGCTGGAAAATACCATCTTCACGACCAAGAGAGTTTTCACATTTCAGGAAGCCTGCATGTATATCGGGGTTTCTGAAAGTATGCTGTACAAGCTCACATCGAGCAAGGAGATACCGCACTACAAACCGCGCGGTAAAATGGTTTATTTCGCCAAGGAGGAATTGGACGAATGGCTGTTGCAGAATTATGAACCTACCATGAACGAGGCAGTGCGCAGGGTGACGGAAGCCGCCGCCACAGAACCGTTCCTTAACAAGAGACGCTATGGAAAACGAAAGAAGGATTGACCGCACAACCAGCATGGGGATGGATGAACACCGCCTGTCGGACATCCTCCATGCCTCGCAAATCAAGGCGACGGACATTTATGAGACCCCTCCGCAAATCATCTGGATAGATAACTCAACGATTGCCACGCTCGGCAATTTCAGTGCATCGACTGGCAAGGCGAAATCGAAAAAGACGTTCAACGTCTCTGCGCTTGTCGCCGCATCATTGGCGGGGAAACAAGTATTGAACTACCGTGCACATCTGCCCGAAGGCAAACAGCGTATTCTGTACGTCGATACGGAACAGAGCCGTTTCCATTGCCGCTCGGTATTGGAGCGTATATTGCGGCTGGCCGGGTTGCCCACGACGACCGATCCGGAGAATCTCGATTTTTTCTGCCTGCGTGAATATTCGCCGTCGGTGCGTATCGAGGTCATCGACTATGCGCTGCGCCAACAGAAAGGCTACGGACTGGTCATCATCGACGGCATTCGCGACCTGATGCTCGACATCAATAATGCCGGTGAATCGGTGGAAGTCATCAACCGGATGATGGAATGGTCTTCGAGATACGACCTGCACATCCACTGTGTGCTTCATTTGAACAAAGGGGACAACAACGTGCGCGGACATATCGGAACGGAGATGAGCAACAAGGCGGAGACCGTGCTGGTCATCAGCAAGAGTAACGAGAATCCCGGCATCAGCGAAGTCCATGCGCTCCATATCCGGGAAAAAGAGTTCAAGCCGTTTGCATTTACCATCAATGAAACAGGACTGCCCGTCATTGCGGAAGTACACTCGTTTGGCGAGCCCCCGAAGCCCAAGGCAAGAACGGGGTTTACGGAACTGAGCATCGAACAGCACCGCGAAGCTCTCTCTGCCGCATTCGGGGAAAAGCCCATCCGGGGATTCGACAACCTGCTGCAGAGCCTGATGGTCTCCTACGAGGCAATCGGGTTCAAACGCGGCCGGAGTGTCATGATAAAACTGATGCAATACCTGATAGACAACCTCAAGCTCATCATCAAACGGGACAAGTTGTTCTATTACGACATGACGCCTACCGAGGCCATGCTTTTTGATGAAGAATGAAGTCGTGCGCGGGCTTATATCATTTAGTTTACTTTAGTATTTATATATATAGGGGAAAAACTAAACTAAACCTTTTTTTGAAATCAAGTGAAAGAAAAATAGATGACCATAGCAGAAGCAAAACAAGTACGCATCGTGGATTTTCTGGCACAGCTCGGCCACCATGCACAGCATATAAAATCGGAACAATACTGGTACTTCTCACCGTTACGGAACGAGCGTACCCCGTCGTTCAAGGTGAATGACCGAATCAATGAATGGTACGATTTCGGCGAGGCGACCGGCGGCGACCTGGTGGAACTGGCAAAATACATTTGCCGGACGGACTGCGTGAGCGAGGCACTGGCGTATATCGAGAGGCTTGTGAATGGCGCATCACTACCGAGAACCCGTATGCCGACCGCTCCACCCCGACCGGTGGAGGCTGAAATGAAAGACGTGATCGTGATTCCACTCCGCCATCACGCCCTGTTCTCTTACCTCCAATCCCGGCTTATCGACGCGGACATCGGCCGTATGTATTGCAAGGAGGTGCATTATGAACTGCGAGGCCGTCATTATTTCGCTCTCGCATTCGGCAATACCTCCGGTGGTTACGAGGTGCGCAACGCCTATTACAAGGGATGCCTGAACAACAAGGACATCTCATTGATAAGACATCTGACAGAAGAGACACAGGAAAATGTCTGTGTTTTCGAGGGCTTCATGGATTTCCTTTCCTATATGACACTGAAACTGGCAGGCGACCGAACGGTCTGTCTTGCCATGCCATGCGACTACCTCGTGATGAACTCGGTAAACAACTTGAAAAAGACGCTGGCACGTTTACAGGAATATTCGGTCATCCACTGTTATCTCGACAATGACCTTGCCGGGCAGAGAACCACAGAGACCATTGCCGGGATGTATGATGGACGTGTCAGCGATGAATCCTGCCACTATGCGGAATACAAAGACCTGAACGATTACCTGCGCGGAAAGAAACGCTGATATTCAGTGTTCTCCTTTGCCACCTAAAGCTCTCCACCACGAGAGCTTTTTTTATGCCCCGATTTCTCCATTTCCCTCCATAGAGACTGCAATATAGTACGATTTAATAGTTCGATTTTTGGAAATTACATAAATCTCATTAACGAAATAGATGTTTAATGCTCAATTATTTTATGGTTTTATATTTCGTGCGTTTCTTTGCAAAATCATACTAATACAAATTTTAATATTCATACTAAATACATGAACTCATATTTCATTTTTGCCATCGTCCTGACGGTTGCCTACATCATTTACTACGCCGTCATCATAGCGCATGACATCTACGGGAAAAAGGGGACGGACAAACCGAACGAGGAAGTTTTCGACCTCGGCGCACCGGAAGAGGAAGAGAGTGTGGCTGTCACGGAAAGCGAGACCGGCTTCAGTATCGGTAGCGAGAACTACGAGACGGAAAGTACGGCTACCTCTTCCGAAACATCCCTTGAGGATGTCAAGGACAAACCGGGAACGGCGCAGGAGAAACTGGAACGGCTGAAGGCCGAGGCGGAGGAACAGATGGAAGAGACCACGCCTTACCTGTCGGACGCACGCACGTCGGAGGAGATGTACAAGGCTATGATTTCCAAGGGACGGTTAGACAACCGACCGGAAATAAAGTGGAACCCAATTCAAGACCGGTTGTGAGATGTCGAAAGCTAAAAAGATTCTATGTGCGCTGTGCCTCCCGTTCCCCTACACGACTTTTGCCAAAAGCGGCAGCGTGAACTATAGCTGGGGAGCGGATGCGTTGGCCACGATGCACGACTTCGTGGTGACGATGATGCTCTATGTCCAGTATATCTGTTGCGCTATCGCCGGAGTTTACGTCATCGTGTCCGTCTGTCAGATATACATCAAGATGAACACGGGCGAGGACGGCATCACCAAGTCGATAATGACGCTTGTAGGTGCGTGCCTGTTCCTGATCGGGGCATTCTATGTTTTCCCGGTTTTCTTCGGCTACCGCATATAACCTTACTTGTATCAGGTCGCAGACAAATAAAGTATTCACTAAAAAAGTAAACGTATGTTTCAGAAAACCAAACAACTGTGCCGCAAGGCATTCGGATTCGTCAACGGAATCCCTACCAAAGTAATGATGTTCTCCTTCATGCTGCTGTCCGGCATGGTGGCGAAAGCGCAGAACTCCGCAGGCGACTATTCCGCCGGTACGAGCGCATTATCCACTGTCGCGGAGGAGATTGCCAAGTATGTGCCTATTATGGTGAAATTGTGCTACGCCATTGCCGGCGTTGTGGCCATCGTGGGTGCAATCTCGGTATATATCGCCATGAACAACGAGGAGCAGGACGTCAAGAAGAAGATCATGATGGTCGTGGGAGCCTGTATCTTCCTCATTGCGGCGGCCAAGGCGTTGCCTCTGTTCTTCGGTATTGCCGCTTAAACATCAAGGATAAGTATGAAAGGCAAGGACGAACGCTATCCGGACTACCCGCTGTTCAAGGGACTGCAACGGCCTCTTGAGTTTTTGGGCATCCAAGGCCGGTATATATATTGGGCGGCGGTGACGACGTGCGGAGCCATTGTCGGCTTTGTCGCCGCCTACTGCCTGCTCGGTTTCATTGCCGGGCTTGTCGTGCTGGCAGCCGTCGTATCGGCCGGTATCGTGCTCATCCTCCTCAAACAGCGGAAAGGACTGCATAGCAAGAAGGTCGTTCCGGGTGTGTATGTGTATGCCCACTCGCGCAAGATCTGACGAAAGAAAAACCATCACGGCAATGTGCATGGCTTTATTGATTGTTGAACGCGGGCGGGTTTGTCTTGAAGCAAGGCGAACCTGCCCCTATTTAATTACACGTATATCGAAATGACCCTATACATCATTTTATGTTTTGTCGCTTTGTGCGCGGGTATGGCCTTGTCGGTCTATGCGTTCGGTACGGGCGGCAAGCGCAAGCGAATCTTTCAGGACATCTATTTCTCGGCGGAGGAAACGGACGGTGTGGGTGTGCTGTACACCAAGACCGGCGAATATTCCGCCGTACTTAAGATAGAGAATCCGGTACAGAAATATTCGGCGGACATTGACAGTTACTACGACTTCACACACTTGTTCACCGCCCTTGCGCAGACGTTGGGCGAAGGGTACGCCATCCACAAGCAGGACATCTTCGTCAGGAAACAGTTTGCGAGCGAACCGACTGACGGTCAGGAGTTCCTGTCTTCATCCTATTTTCGTTATTTCAAGGGACGTCCTTACACGGACAGCCTTTGCTACCTGACCATCACGCAAGAGGCGAAGAAAAGCCGTCTGTTCTCGTTCGATAGCAAAAAGTGGCGCGACTTCCTTGTGAAAATCCGTAAAGTACACGACCAGTTACGTGACGGCGGCGTACAGGCCAGATTCCTGAACAAAGCCGAAGCGAGCGAGTACGTCGATCGTTACTTCGCCATGAACTTCAAAGACCGCACCGTGTCGATGACGAACTTCAAGGCGGACGATGAAACCGTGTCGATGGGCGACAAACGCTGCAAGGTGTACAGCCTTGTGGACGTGGACTGTGCCGCACTGCCCTCACAGATACGTCCGTACACGAATATCGAGGTCAACAACACGGAAATGCCCGTCGATTTGGTGTCGGTGGTGGACAGCATCCCGAACGCCGAGACGGTGGTCTATAACCAAATCATCTTCCTGCCCAACCAGAAGCGTGAGCTGTCGCTGCTCGACAAAAAGAAGAACCGCCACGCGAGCATTCCCAATCCGAACAACCAGATGGCGGTCGAGGACATCAAGCGTGTGCAGGAAGTCATCGCCCGTGAGAGCAAGCAACTGGTATATACACACTTCAACATGGTGGTGGCCGTGTCTGCCGGTGCAGACCTGCAAAAGTGTACGAACCACTTGGAAAACGCTTTCGGGCGTATGGGTATCCATATCAGCAAGCGGGCATACAACCAACTGGAACTGTTCGTCGGTTCGTTTCCGGGCAACTGCTACACGCTCAATGAGGAATACGACCGTTTCCTGACCCTTTCCGATGCGGCGATGTGCCTGATGTACAAGGAGCGTGTGCTGCACAGCGAGGAAACGCCGCTGAAGATTTACTACACCGACCGTCAGGGCGTGCCGGTGGCTATCGACATCACGGGAAAAGAGGGAAAGAATAAACTGACTGATAATTCCAATTTTTTCTGTTTGGGGCCTTCGGGCAGCGGCAAGAGTTTTCATATGAACTCGGTCGTGCGCCAGCTCCATGAGCAGGGAACGGATGTGGTGATGGTCGATACGGGGAACTCATACGAGGGACTGTGCGAGTATCTGGGCGGCAAGTATATCTCCTATACCGAGGAACGGCCTATTACGATGAATCCGTTTCGCATCAACCGGGAGGAATACAATATCGAGAAGATAGACTTCCTCAAGAACCTTATCCTGATGATTTGGAAAGGGTCGGACAGCCAGATTCCCGAAATCGAGTTCCGCATTGTCGAGCAGATAATCATAGACTACTATGATGCCTATTTCAACGGATTTACAAGATACACCGACGAGCAACGGGAGGTACTGCTGAAAAACCTGTTTGCGGCGGCCAGCCGAAAGAACCCAAACAAACCACCCAGAGAGGTGGATGAGATGGTGCGCAAACAGATAGAGGTGCTTGAGGCACGGCGGGCGGCTCTCAAAGTGTCGGAACTGAACTTCAACTCATTCTTTGACTACTCATTCGACCGTCTGGAGCAGATCTGCACCGAAAATGACATCACGACAATCAGCTACTCGACCTATTCGACCATGCTGCAGCCGTACTACAAGGGAGGCGCATATGAGAAGATTCTCAATGAGAATGTGGATTCGGCACTGTTTGACGAGACATTCATCGTCTTTGAAGTGGATGCAATCAAGGAAAACAAGAAACTGTTTCCCATTGTCACACTGATTATCATGGACGTGTTCCTGCAGAAAATGCGCATCAAGAAGACCCGTAAAGTCCTTGTCATCGAAGAGGCGTGGAAGGCCATTGCCAGCCCGCTCATGGCGGAATACATCAAGTTCATGTACAAGACCGCCCGTAAGTTTTGGGCTTCTGTCGGCGTGGTGACGCAGGAGATACAGGACATCATCGGCAGCGAAATCGTGAAGGAGGCCATCATCAACAACTCGGACGTGGTGATGCTGCTTGACCAGAGCAAGTTCAAGGAACGCTTTGACGAAATCCGAAAGATTCTTGGTCTGACCGAGGTGGATTGCAAGAAGATATTTACCATCAACCGCTTGGAGAACAAGGATGGGCGCAGCTTCTTCCGCGAAGTGTTTATCCGTCGGGGGACGACCAGCGGCGTGTACGGCGTGGAAGAGCCGCACGAGTGCTACATGACCTACACGACCGAACGGGCGGAAAAGGAGGCACTGAAGCTTTACAAGAAGGAACTTCGGTGCAGCCATCAGGAAGCTATCGAGGCATATTGCCGGGACTGGGATGCCAGCGGTATCGGGAAGGCCCTGCCTTTTGCACAAAAAGTAAACGAGACGGGGCGTGTGCTCAACCTCCGTCCCGTGCATGAATCCAAATAAACATTGCAGCCATGAAACGACTACTCCTTATCCTGACCATCGCCTCGGTCACACTCTGCCAGACGGTTCACGCCCAGTATTACAGCGTGAACTACGACACCCGTACCGTTGCGGCGATGGTGGCTGCCTTCGGTACGGAAGCGGTCGCCGAAGGGTACTACCGGGAGCAGGTCGATGACGTCCTCAAGCACTACACGGCAGCGGAGGTCGCTACCGCCGGGATATTCGCGGCCAAGTTCTTGGAGCATAAAGCCCTGAGCGACCTCGGCATCTGGAACAGCCGTACGGAAAACTACTACTACCGGCGCATCTACCGGATGGTGGCGGAGAAAATCATGCCCAAGATATGGGTGGTGGCGAAGCAGATGCTCCATTCGCCGCAAACGGCTATCTATTGGGGCAGTTACCTGATGAAAGTCTGCGATGATACCAAAAGTCTGTGTATGCAGTTCGAGAGCGTGGTGACCAACAGCACGCTGACCTTTTCGGACATCGCCTTTCTCGAAATCAATCCGGAAATTGCCCCCTTGCTGAAACTCTCCGAAACGGGAAACATCGACTGGCAGCGGATGATGGACAACTTCGCCCGCATACCGGGCAACTTCACCCACGAGAACCTGAAAAGCGACCTCGACAACCTTTATAACACGGGGGTCGGCCTTGCAACGGCAGGCATTGCCAATCTTGGTGACGCCCTGTTGCAAAGCAGCTCGTTCCATGACCTGCTGGGTGGAAAGGTTGAAGAAATCGGCAACCTGTATGAACACTACGGGAGTCTATTCGAGCAGGCGGAACATGACATCAGCGGCTTGCTGATTGACATGGTGGGTGGTCCGGACAACGTGGCCGGTCTGTTCAACTTCAGCAACTACAACCTCACGGCATGGATGACCGACTACCTGGACGAAGCGATGGGGAACTATTACACGCAGCGGTGGTACATTGCCCGGCGTGACCAAGGGAGCGTATCGCTGTGCGACTACTATCCTCCGACGGACGACAACAGCATCCTGAACGGGGGCGCATGGGTGCGGTTCAACACGAGCGACCCGAATTTCTATCCTGATGCCTCGCAACGGGAACAGGTACTTGCCAACTCGGAAGGATATGCCGGTTGGTCAAGAAACCGCGTGCAGCAGTTGAACAACCAGAACGACGGGTTCAGCTACAGCATCAACTATTGGATGAGTGCCTATATCATCAGCAAGAAAAACAAGCAGACCAAAAAGGCATACGCATACGAAATCCATGTGAGCAAAAACTGGAACAAAGAAGAGGTCGTCTATGAGGAAGTCTTCGATTCCTACTCGATGGACTTGAACACGTTTCGGGCGCAACTGAATGTCCGGCTTGCGGAGTTCAACGAGAACGAGGACGGCTACACCTATTATATATCTTCCGGTGCGCGGAACTATTACCAAGCAACGGACGCAGCCAAATTGAAGGGATGCGAGAGCGTGACCATCAGCGTGACCTGTTCCGACGGGGTTACGCTCGGACAAGGCTCGACACAGTACAAGTGCCGCAAGTGCGGCAGCTCGTTGAATGCCCACACCAAGGAGTGCGCCATGCAGACCTCGGTGACGGAAAACGACCTCGACCTTTCGGAACTGGACGCGCTATTGAACGAGGCGAACAGCCAAGCGGCCAATATTGAAGCGCAAATCGGGGCATTGGAAAACGAGAACGCTGTCCTGCTGAAGAAAATCAGTACGGCGAGCATTGAGGATGCGGCGAATTACCGGCAGCAGTACAACGCGAACAAGACACGGATAGACCGTCTGAAAGGAGAACTCGCGGAATGGAAGAAGAAACAGTCCGACTATGCCCAAGCAAAGTCGGATGCCGCAGACGACAACAGCGTGGCGACGGATGACTATTACCGCATCCCTGCCATCATGCAGGACTGCAAGGCGGCATACGGTCTTACTTGGCAGGACGGCGGAGCATGGAACGGCTACTCGTATGTGCGCAAGGCGACCATGCCGAATATCAACGGTATCATCACATTCAGGGCTACGGTCTCCATTGCCCGCAAGCCGAAATATTTTCTCGGCATAAAAATACACCGTACCATTATCCAAATCAAGTGGGAACTCACTTCGGAATATACGGACACACACGTCGCTGACGTGCTGACCCTTGATCCGGGACTTTCGGATGCGGAAAAGGCTAAACTGGTAAACGACCGGATAGCCGAAATCGCCCGTGAACATCCGTCCTGTAAAATCACGACGGAATACGCCCGCAGCGCACCGACGGAAGAAACGCCATCAGGCGACGTGTACCATCTGCTGTGGTCAAGCGACCGCCTTGAGATAGCGCGAGAGGTGGACAGCAGAATCACCAAGATATATGCCGACTTGGTATCGCTGGAAAAGATGATGCACTACAAGCGGAGCATCCTTGACGTGATGAAGGATGTGCAGCCCGGACTGGACACGGACGAAGGCCGTAGGCTGACACTCGTGGAGGAATGCCATGACCGCTGGGTGGAGAATGCACGGACGCTTCGGAGCGGCAACAGCAGGAATAGCAGAAAGGAGGTACGGCCATGAAACGTACCATACAGATTGCCGTCGTGCTGTTCGCCCTGCTGCCCGGTATCGCCAAGGCGCAGTGGACTTTCGATATAGTCTCCGTCGAAGCCTACATCAACGACCACAAGAAGCAGCGCAGCCTGCTGTTGGCTCGTAGCACCTTGGAGTACAGCAACAAGCTGTTGCACGAGTACAGCTGTAAAGAAATTGGGGACTATAAAGAGTTGAATATTGACCTTGACAAATACACCCGTGCGTTCGATGCCATCGACGTCATGTACCAGTCGTTGCGCACGGTGTTGAACGTCAAGAATACCTATACATCGGTCAGCGACCGTATCGGCGACTATAAATCGTTGTTGGAGGATTTCAATGCGAAGATCTTGAAACGTGGACGCATCGAATCCGCAGATACCCTGATTATCTCCATCAATGCGAGGGGGCTGAGGGCGATTGCCCGTGAGGGGGAACAGCTCTACAAGTCCGTGAGCGACCTCGTGCTGTATGCCACCGGAGCGGCAGCCTGCTCGACCTCCGACCTGCTGATGGTGTTGGAGGCCATCAACCGCTCATTGGACAACATCGAGCGGCATCTGAACCGGGCCTATTTCGAGACATGGCGGTACATTCAAGTGCGCATCGGCTATTGGAAAGCAAAGGTATATCGCTCCCGCACCATGCGGGAGATTCTCGATGACGCCTTCGGGCGTTGGCGCGGAGCCGGAAGACTGGATTATTAACGACAAAAAGAGAAGAATATGAACAGAAAACTATTACTCATGGCAGTGGCGGTCACCGTAACGACAGCCGTACACGCACAGTATGTAACGTACAACCATGATTCGCCGAAGCAGAATCAGGTAACGGTCATGGAAACCGGTACGGGCGCACTCTCGCCCGACCTCTATTATTCCGTGCTGCACAACAAATACAAGAAGTCGGCGGCGGCCAAAAACAAGCTCTCGTTCCGCACACTTGCCGGTATCAATCTCTACAACCAGGTGGACGAAGCGGAAGCCATTGATTCGGCTTTGGTCAAGCGGGCGAAGGTCGAGGCGTTGAACGTTGCCGACCGGCAGGCGGACATCGCGTGGCTTGCCGAGGGCGATAAGGTCAGCAGACAGATGGACCGGTTCCGGCGCAACATCGACCGTATTCTCCTGTCCGGCGGTACTCCGGCCGACAAGGAACGGTGGACGGAATACTACCACGTCTATCAGTGCGCCATCAACGCCACGAAAGACGCCTATATGCCAAACGCCCAGCGAAAGAAGGAGTATCTGCGCATCTACGAGGATGTGGCACGGCAGAACGAGATTTTAGTGAGCTACCTCGCCAAGCGTCAGAACGCAACGGCAACAAGCACACTGCTGAACGCAACGGACAACCGTACCCTGCATAAGGGCGGCATTGTCCGCAATGCCATGAGCCGGTGGCAGGAATCACGCCTTGCGGTGCGTGGCTCGCAATCGGGCGGCAACGGAAACGGCGAAGATGACAACGAGAGTGTAAACAGAGGGAAATAAAAAGACAGGGCTATGGCAAACGGAGATATACTTTCGGATTTCGGCATCAACCTGTTGGAGGAGGAAATAGATGATGTCATCTTTCAGACCAACGAGTTTCTGACGGACGCGACTTTTACCGGTGCGCAGGGTCCTTTTTGGTGGATATTGCAGATGTGCATGGCACTCGCGGCACTGTTCTCCATCGTCATGGCGGCAGGTATCGCCTACAAGATGATGGTAAAGCACGAGCCGTTGGACGTTATGAAGCTGTTTAGGCCGCTTGCCGTGTCGATTATCATCTGCTGGTGGTATCCGCCTGCGGACACGGGTATGGCCGGCAGCGGAAGCAACTGGTGTTTTCTGGACTTCCTGTCCTACATCCCGAACTGCATCGGTTCGTACACCCATGACCTGTACGAAGCTGAAGCTTCACAGATATCGGACAGGTTCGAGGAAGTTCAACAGCTCATCCATGTGCGTGACACGATGTACACGAACCTGCAGGCGCAGGCGGATGTCGCCCACACGGGCACATCCGATCCCAACCTGATAGAGGCGACAATGGAGCAGACCGGCGTGGACGAAGTGACGAGCATGGAAAAGGATGCGGCGAAGTTGTGGTTCACGTCTTTGACGGCAGGAGTCATCGTGGGGATAGACAAAATCATCATGTTGATTGCTCTCGTGGTGTTCCGAATCGGTTGGTGGGCAACGATTTACTGCCAACAAATCCTGTTGGGAATGCTGACGATTTTCGGACCGATACAGTGGGCGTTCAGCATCCTGCCGAAATGGGAAGGTGCTTGGGCGAAGTGGCTGACACGCTATCTGACGGTGCATTTCTACGGGGCGATGCTCTACTTCGTGGGCTTCTATGTGCTGCTGCTCTTTGACATTGTATTGTGCATCCAAATCGAGAACCTGACGGCGATAACCGCCAGCGAGCAGACGATGGCTGCCTACCTGCAAAACTCGTTCTTCTCGGCAGGCTACCTGATGGCGGCTTCGATTGTAGCCCTCAAGTGCCTGAACCTTGTTCCGGACTTGGCGGCATGGATGATACCGGAGGGCGACACGGCATTCTCTACCCGAAACTTCGGCGAGGGCGTGGCACAGCAGGCGAAGATGACGGCAACCGGAGGGTTGGGCGGCATCATGAGATAATCCGCAAAAGATAATATAAACCCAATAAAAATCATAACAACATGAAATTGCAAGAGAAAATCAAAAGTTGGTGCAAGGATGAGAAATTCATGTCCTTTGCACAGGAACGAGCGAGAAAAGAGGTTTGCGAGGTGACGGAAAACCACCGCATCGACCCGCAGTATGAAGAACTGGACGAAGCCTTCGAGTACGACGACCGGTACATCGCCCCCTTGGTGACGTACCTGACGTACAAGCTGCGTCTTGCCCTGCTGCAGCGGAACGCAGGTAAGCGCAAAAGAGGAATCTGGTGGGTGCTTGTCCACGTGGAGATGCAGGGCTATTACGTGGAGATATTCTCGGCGGAGTTCGAGAATCTTTTGACGGAACTTCGGGATGCGGTCATACCCATGCTGCACACGGAATATGTACAGATGTTGAACGGTAAAAGGGAATAACCGATGGTCATCAAGAATTTGGAAAACAAGATACGGCTGGTGGGCATTATCTGCACGGCCTTTCTCGTGGGATGTGTCATCATCAGCGTATCGAGCATCTGGACAGCCAGGACAATGGTGTCGGATGCACAGAAGAAGGTGTATGTGCTGGACGGCAACGTGCCTATCCTCGTGAACCGCACGACAATGGACGAAACGCTTGACATGGAAGCTAAAAGCCATGTGGAAATGTTCCACCATTATTTTTTCACGTTACCGCCAGATGACAAATACATCCGCTATACGATGGAAAAAGCGATGTATCTGGTGGATGAGACGGGGTTGGCACAATACAACACGCTCAAGGAAAAGGGTTTCTACTCCAACATTTTGGGTACGAGTTCGGTGTTCTCCATCTATTGTGACAGCGTGGCTTTCAACAAGGAGAAGATGGAGTTCACTTACTACGGACGGCAACGCATTGAGCGGCGGAGCAACATCCTCATGCGGGAACTGGTCACGGCGGGGCAACTTAAGCGTGTGCCCCGAACAGAAAACAACCCGCACGGATTGCTTATCGTGAACTGGCGAACCCTGCTGAACAAGGACATCGAACAGAAAACGAAGATCAACTACTAAACAACGGAGTTTATGAATATCAAGGGATTCAGGCGGATGCTCTTCGGTGAAAAGATGCCGGACAAGAACGATCCGAAATACAAAGACCGTTACGAGCGGGAGGTGTCCGCCGGACGAAAGTTCGCCCAAGCGACACGCATTGACAAGGCTGCCGCCAAGGTGCAGGGATTCGCCAACGCACACCGGATACTTTTTCTGGTCATCGTCTTTGGTTTCGCTATCGGAGGGTTCACTTGGAACATCTATCGCATTACAATGGCATACCGCAACAGCCGGCCGACACGCACGGCGACGGAAATGCAGGATTCGGTGCTACGGGAAAGACACAAGAGGCTGCAAGGGGGTGAAATAAGGGAAAATCGGAACGAGAACAAGAAATATGAACCGCAATAAAGGAGTGCTTATGAATACACGATTTGAAAAATCAGTCCGCTCGTCGGACGAATGGTACACCCCGAAGGAGGTGTTGAAAGCGTTAGGCAGGTTCGACCTTGACCCTTGCGCCCCTATCCGTCCGTTGTGGCCGACCGCCGAAGTCATGTATGACCGGAACATGGACGGATTGTCCCTGAAATGGGAAGGGCGTGTATGGCTCAATCCTCCGTACTCGCGTCCCCTTATCGAACAGTTTGTCCGAAAGCTGGCGGAACACGGCAACGGCATCGCGCTGTTGTTCAACCGTTGCGATTCCAAAATGTTTCAGGACGTCATTTTCGAGAAAGCGACGGGCATGAAATTCCTGCGCCACCGCATCCGGTTTTACCGCCCGGACGGAACACGCGGCGATTCTCCCGGTTGCGGCAGCATCCTGATCGCATTCGGAGTGGAAAACGCAGAAGTGCTGAAAAACTGCAGCATTGAAGGCAAGTATGTACAACTCAATTAAAAGATGTATGATGAAGATATTTGATAAAATCAATTTCAGGGAGCCGAAGTATATGCTTCCGGCTGTCCTGTATATCCCGCTTCTGGTTGCATCGTACTTCATCTTCGACCTGTTTCATACCGAAACGGCGGAGATTCCGGACAAGACGCTGCAGACAACGGAGTTTTTGAACCCCGATTTGCCGGATGCCCGGCTTAAAGGCGGTGACGGCATAGGCAGCAAGTACGAGAACATGGCCAAATCATGGGGTAAGATACAGGATTACTCCGCAGTGGATAACATAGAACGAGATGAACCCGATGACAACAAGGAAGAATATGAATCGCAATACACGGTGGACGACATCGCCTTGCTCGATGAGCAACAGCAGGAAAAGGCTGCGGCAGCGCAAATTGCCGATGCCAAGACACGCGAGCAAGAAGCTCTCGCGGAACTGGAGAAAGCCCTTGCCGAAGCAAGGTTGAGAGGACGCAATGAGGTATTACCGGCGACCGATACGGACAGTACCGCATCGGCGCAACCCCCGACGGCAACCATAGAGGTCAAGGGAAAAATAGAGGAAGAGAGCCGTTCGGTAAAAGCCCCGTCAGAGAACGAACCGCCCAGCGAAGTGGTACGCAAGGTAAAGACGGCTTCGGATTACTTCAATACGCTTGCGGTCAATGCCCGTGAACCGAAACTGATAAAGGCCATTATCGACGAGGACATCAAGGCGGTGGACGGCTCGCGTGTGCGGTTGCGTCTGCTCGACGACGTGGAGATCAACGAGTGCGTGGTCAAACGAGGGTCGTATCTGTATGCCACCATGAGCGGCTTCTCGTCGGGGCGTGTGAAGGGGAACATCACCAGCATTCTCATCGAGGACGAACTGGTGAAGGTCAGCCTGTCCCTTTACGACACGGACGGCATGGAAGGGCTTTATGTACCGAACAGCCAGTTCCGGGAAACGAGCAAGGATGTGGCAAGCGGTGCGGTGTCGGGGAATCTGAACATGAATACCGGCAGTTACGGCAACAGTCTCTCGCAATGGGGAATGCAAGCCGCTACGAATGCCTACCAGAAAACGAGCAATGCCATCGGCAAAGCTATCAAAAAAAATAAGGTAAAGCTGAAATACGGCACTTTCGTCTATCTGGTGAACGGACGTGAGAAACAGTAAAAACGGAAGCCATGATAGAGATTGACAACATATATAATATGGACTGTATCGAGGGTATGAAGCTCATGGCGAACGGCAGTGTCGATGCCGTGATAGCGGATTTGCCTTACGGCGTGTTGAACCGTAGCAACAAGGCGGCACACTGGGACAGGCAGATACCGCTCGAAGCGTTGTGGAAACAGTACCGCAGGATCACCAAGCCGGGAAGCCCCGTTATCCTCTTTGCGCAGGGCATTTTCTCGGCGCAACTCATGCTCTCGCAACCCCGGATGTGGCGGTATAACCTCGTGTGGCGGAAAGACCGGGTAACGGGTCACCTGAATGCCAACCGGATGCCGCTACGCCAGCATGAGGACATCATCGTGTTCTACGACCGTCAGCCGGTATATCATCCTCAAATGACGCCGTGTCCACCGGAACGGAGGAATCATGGACGCCGCAAGACGGACGGTTTCACGAACCGCTGTTACGGTGAAATGAAACTGGCTCCGGTGCGTGTTGCCGAAGACAAGTACCCGACCTCTGTCATTTCCATACCCAAGGAACACAAGACAGGAGCATTCTATCATCCGACACAGAAGCCGGTAGCCTTGATAGAGTACCTGATACGTACCTATACCAACGAGGGCGATGTGGTGCTGGACAACTGCATCGGTTCGGGTACGACCGCCATTGCCGCCATCCGCACGGGGCGGCATTACATCGGATTCGAGATTGAACCGACGTATTGCGAAATTGTCGGACGACGGATTCGGGAGGAACTGGAACGTGGTCATGGATTAAAGAAAGCGAAATAAGGGAAATAAAGAAATAAACAATATCAACAGAAACGATATGAACAAGAAAATAATTGTAACTGCATTTCTTCTGGCGGCAGGACTTTTTGCCACACGGAACGCACAGGCTCAGCGTACATACGAAGAGATGGAACGGCTGACTGTCAATGAACAGGTAACGACCGTCATCACAGCCACGGAACCGGTCCGCTTCGTGGATATTTCCACAGACAAGGTGGCGGGCGACCAACCCATTGAGAACATCATCCGGTTGAAGCCCAAAGAGACGGGACACGAGGACGGTGAAGTGCTGGCCATCGTCACCATCGTAACGGAACGCTATCGCACGCAGTATGCACTCATCTACACCACGCGGATAAGCGAGGCGGTGGCAGACAAGGAAATTCAGCTACAGGAACGGGATGCCTACAACAATCCTACGGTCTCGATGTCCACAGCCGACATGGTGCGTTTTGCAAGACGGGTGTGGAACTCGCCCGCGAAAATCCGCAACGTGGCGACCAAGGCGCACCGAATGGTAATGCGCCTGAACAATATTTACTCGGTGGGCGACTATTTCTTCATCGACTTTTCCATCGAGAACAAAACGAACATCCGTTTCGACATCGACGAGATACGGGTGAAACTGTCGGACAAGAAACTTTCGAAGGCAACCAACGCGCAGACCATCGAGCTGACGCCTGCCCTGGTATTGGAACACGGCAAGACGTTCAAGCACGGCTACCGGAACGTGATTGTCGTGAAAAAGATGACCTTCCCGAACGACAAGCTGCTGACTGTCGAAATGACGGAAAAGCAAATCAGCGGCCGCAATATCAGCCTGAACATTGACTACGAGGATGTGCTGTCGGCCGATTCATTTAACACCGCTTTATTGGAGGAGGAATGACGATGAAAAAGACGATAATACTGATGCTTGCCTGCATGTGCGTCTTCATGAATGCAAGTGCGCAGCGTAACAGCGGCCGCCTCTCGCTTGGAGTGGGATTGCTGTATGAGAACGGCATGGACGTAACGCTTGCTTACGAACATGAAATGAACTACCGCCATGCGTGGGAGTTTTTCGCCAACGGCTATCTGAAATGGACGGAATGTAAATCTTGCGGTCATATTTGTCCGGAATCCTTCTGGCGCAACTATCGCACTTACGGTTTCGGTGTGGCGTACAAACCTTGTGTGGTGCGTGGACGCAACCATTACGGCAACTTGCGTATCGGAGCTTCGGCAGGGAGCGACACGAACAAGTTTCTTGCCGGAATCCATGTGGGTTACGAGCACAATTATGTGCTGCGGTCGGGATGCACACTGTTCTGGCAGGTAAAGAGTGACATGATGATAAAAGGGGCGGATTTGCTGCGGACAGGTATCGTGCTGGGGGTGAAACTGCCGATAAAATAAAGGAAAAACAAAAAACGAAAATAACATGATACGAAAGATTCAATGGTTTGCAATGGCAGTGACGGCGGTATTGTGCGCTGCCTGTGACGCCCATATCGACGTACCTGATACGGCGGTACGTCCGGGACATATTCTCTGCGAGGACGGTACGGCTTTATCCTACGTACAGTATGAACAGTCGGGAAAACGGGCAATAGCGGTTGTCTTCGATACCGAACACCGTGAAGGTACGGAAGGGAACGGCTATGCGGTTTACCTGTGGGACATTGCTCCGGCAGCTTTTGCCGACAGCCTCGGTGTCGCACAAGGGACGTCGGCCGACATCGAGGCTTTGGACGGGAACATGAACACCTTTGCGCTGTACGACACACGGGAGACGGCTTCGCCTATGGCGGAAGCGGTCTTTGACCTGTGGCGGTACGGACAGAGTGCCTATATCCCGTCGGTGGCACAGATGCGGCTGCTGTATGCCGTCCGGGAAACCGTCAATCCTGTCATCGAACGGTGTGGCGGCCATCCGCTGCCGTTGGATGAAAACGACTGCTGGTACTGGACATCGACGGAGGTAACCGGACAGGAAACGGCGAAAGCGTGGCTTTACTCGACAGGAAGCGGTGCGATGCAGGAGACCCCGAAGACACAGGCGCACAAGGTGCGGCCGATTATCACACTGAACAGGTAGGAACGAAAAGAGGGAAAGGACAAAGACAATGGAAGAAAGCAAGGAACTACAAGGATTTTACAAAATATTCCGTGCGGTCATCTATATCTCCGTGCTGATGGAGTTCTTCGAGTATGCCATAGACCTGCCATGCTCGACCACTGGGGCGGCATATTGATTGATATACACGGGCGCATCAAGCGATGGATGATCTATAACGACGGCAACCTCGTGTATAGTAAGATAGCGACCTTCCTACTCATCTGCATCACTTGTATCGGCACACGCAACAAAAAACACTTGGAGTTTGACGCACGCAGGCAAGTGTTATATCCACTTATCTGCGGATTGTTCTTGATTGTGTTCTCCGTGTGGCTGTACCATCATACGATGGAAACGAGGCTCTACACCCTGCCGCTGAACATCATCTTCTATATGGCGGCTACGCTGGTCGGTGTGATATTGGTGCATATCGCATTGGATAACATCTCGAAGTTCATCAAGGAGGGACTGGGTAAAGACCGGTTTAACTTCGAGAATGAAAGTTTCGAGCAGAGCGAAGAGAAGGATGAGAACCAGTATAGCGTGAATATACCGATGCGGTACTATTACAAAGGTAAATTTCGCAAGGGATGGGTGTCGATAAGCAACTGTTTCAGAGGAACATGGGTGGTTGGAACTCCAGGTAGCGGTAAGACGTTCAGTATCATAGAACCGTTCATCCGCCAACATAGTGCCAAGGGCTTCGCGATGGTGGTCTATGACTACAAATTTCCGACACTTGCCACTAAACTTTACTATCATTACAAGAAAAACCAGAAGCTCGGCAAAGTGCCAAAAGGATGCAAGTTCAACATCATCAACTTCGTGGATGTGGAGTACAGCAAACGGGTGAACCCCATTCAGGCAAAGTACATCAATAATCTTGCGGCGGCGAGCGAAACGGCGGAAACCCTGTTGGAATCCCTGCAGAAAGGCAAGAAAGAGGGAGGCGGAGGCAGTGACCAGTTCTTTCAGACTTCTGCCGTGAACTTTCTTGCCGCCTGTATCTACTTTTTCGTGAACTACGAGCGGGAACCCTACGATGCAAACGGAAAGAAACTGTATGCGGAGAAACGGCAAGATCCGCAGACGAAGTTCTGGAAGCCGACGGGTGTCGTTCGTGACCGTGAGGGTGGCAGCATCGTGGAACCTGCCTATTGGCTTGGAAAATACTCGGATATGCCGCATATCCTTTCATTTCTCAATGAGAGCTACCAGACTATTTTTGAGGTACTTGAGACGGACAACGAGGTCGCGCCGTTGCTCGGCCCGTTCCAAACGGCCTTCAAAAACAAGGCGATGGAACAGTTGGAAGGTATGATAGGTACGCTGCGTGTCTATACCAGCCGTTTGGCTACAAAGGAATCTTACTGGATATTCCACAAGGATGGGGACGATTTCGACCTGAAAGTTAGTGACCCCAAGTCACCCAGTTATCTGCTGATAGCCAACGATCCGGAAATGGAAAGTATCATCGGAGCGTTGAACGCTCTGATATTGAACCGTCTCGTTACCCGTGTGAACACCGGGCAGGGGAAAAATATTCCGGTCAGCATCATCGTGGATGAGCTACCGACACTGTATTTCCACAAGATAGACCGACTGATAGGTACGGCGAGAAGCAACAAGGTAAGCGTAACGCTGGGTTTTCAGGAGTTGCCGCAGTTGGAGGCTGACTACGGAAAAGTGGGAATGCAAAAAATCATCACGACAGTGGGCAACGTGGTAAGCGGTTCAGCTCGCGCAAAAGAGACACTGGAATGGTTGTCGAATGACATTTTCGGCAAGGTGGTACAGGTCAAAAAGGGCGTGACGATCGACCGGGACAAAACGAGTATCAATCTCAATGAGAACATGGACAGTCTTGTACCCGCCTCGAAAATTTCGGATATGGCGACGGGATGGATTTGCGGACAGACGGCACGTGATTTCGTGAAGACGAAAACCGGTACGGGAGGCTCGATGAACATTCAGGAGTCGGAAGAGTTCAAGACTACAAAGTTCTTCTGCAAGACGGATTTCGATATGAGGGAGATAAAAGCGGAGGAAGCGGCCTATGTACCGCTACCGAAGTTCTACACTTTCAAGTCGAGGGAGGAACGGGAACGCATCTTGTATAAAAATTTCATACAAGTCGGACAGGATGTAAAAGACATGATAGCGGATGTACTGAACAAGCGTGGGGCGAAATAAATCAAAATCCCTGCAATAATTTACGTGGTTATTGCAGGGATTTTTGTATTCCATTCAGCTACCCGAAATCTTGCGGACATAAATGAATCATCTGACAGTTTCCGATTTGGAATCGTTTTCCGACAGCAGATTTTGTAATTTGTCGATGTCCGGTAGAGTCTTGCGCAAATTTTCCGGCATTTCTTGGGCTGTGCGGTATGTCGCCACGCCCATAGGCTTATCATAGTCGCGCACCATGATTTCGACAAATTGGCGGTTGGCATCCTGACATAGGACAATACCGATTGAAGGGTTCTCGTGCGGTTTCTTGTCGGTCATATCATATACAGTCAGATAACCGCTAAGCTGTCCGAGATAATTCGGGCGGAACTTGCCCCGTTTCAATTCCACGATTACGCTGGCATTCAGTTCTCTGTTGAAGAATACAAGGTCAGCAAACATTTCCTCTCCGGCAACTATCAGGCGATGCTGACTGTCGATAAAAGTGAAGTCGTTTCCAAAACGGAGAATGAACTGCTTGATATTGGTTACGATTTGGTTTTCGATGACCTTTTCGTTCCAGTCCTGTTCGCGTTCTCCCACATTCTCCAGATTAACCATTTCGAGCATATACTCATCCTTGAACGCCAATGTCGCTTTTACGGCATAAATGGCTTCGGGCAGCACTTGAAGGAAGTTGCTCGGCAAAGATCCGCGATTTGAATAGATGTCTTCTTTCAAGTAATTTTTGAGAGAGGATAGCGACCACGCATTTTGAGCGGCACAATGGATATAGAACAATCGTTCTGCGATGTCTTTTGAACGAGTCAGGATTTCAATATGATGTGAAAAGCTAATCTTGACAAAATCGTCCCAGGTAAATTCGGTATTGACCGGTTGCCCGATAAGTTGCAGCAGTAGATGCTCGTCAATATCCAATTCGCCCAACGCTGTTGGATGAATTAAAGCCGTACCCTTTTCCGACGAATGGTTTTCCAATTCGCCCAACACTGTTGGACGAATTAAAAACGTCCTCCATTCCTCATAGAATGAGCGCATCCGTTTCAACCCCGATTCAGAAAAGCCGTGCAGACCGGGCAACTCCCGTTGAAGGAGCTTTGATATGGTAGGCAATGCTTTAGTACCCCAACAGCCGATGCGGGAATTTTCAGACACGAATTTCCCCACTCCAAAATACAACGAGAGAGTTTCTTTGTTGACCGCAGCCGCACTTCTATACCGGCAGCGTTCGATGGCATGTTTGATTATCTCTACTGCCTCTGCATATTGTGTATAATCCGATGGGATAACTTGTTGTTCCATATACATACGTTTTTGTGCCGCAAAGGTACGAAAAATACGGGATATACAGGGCAGAATGCCAACATATTATAGTGCCGTGTGGGTCTTATTCGGTATTTTTAGCGTTCCGGTTTCCTGCACTCGCTTTGCTGCCAATCTACTCACTTAGATGTTCATGTGTCTGGGGCGTGCCGAGAAAGCCGGTAGCGGTGTGGATAAGATTGTGAGCGGTTGGCAGTCTTTGGGTTGGCCGCTTCCTACTGTAGCCGAGGAAACACGTCCGGACTATGTTGTGCTGACCTTGCAGTTAGGGATGAAAACCCGACAAGAAAACCTCGCAAGCAGGATTTGAGAAAAGAGCAAATCTTGGAGTTCTGTGTTGAGCCGCAATCCCTATCTGATATTTTGCAACATTTAGGATTGAAAGATAGGGAAAATCTTATGGAGGTCTATATCAATCCGATGATTGGTGCAGGGGTATTGGAAATGACGGAGCCGGACAATCCCACAAGCCGTAACCAGATGTATGTAACGGTAAAAGTGGAACAAGAATTTCAAAAGTAAGTTTATAATAGGATATTGCGGCTTGGACGCATCCAACCTCATACAAATAACACTGCCCGCGTGAAAATGGGGGCAGTGTTATTTATATGGTAGTTCGCTTATTTAAGCTCGTGTACCGCTTAAAAGTTCGGCAAGTTGCCGGTCGCAGAATTTATCGTATTCCTCCTTGTCTGTACCGCTTTCGATAGCCCGGTCGATAACATCGCCCAGTTCGTCGAAGCAGACTTCTTCATTGACACACTTTGCATTGCTATCATCTTCTTTCAGTAGATAGACCTCGTAGTAATCAGAGCCGTTGAGAGCGATAACGACATATCCGGCGTGTAACCGTCCGTTTACTTTCAGCCGCAGTGCCGGTAATTCTTGGAATACCGTAGCGACAAATTCGCTGACTCCCCACGACATAAAGACGGGTATGGGGGTAAATGACAGTAATTGTTCTTTGATGGTCTGTGCGATGTGCATTACATACTCTTTATCCATAACTTTGATTTTTAATATGATTATTGATTTATGTTAGTTGAACCATTCGGGGTTATCCTCTTTTAATTCCGTGATGAGTTCATCGTCCGGTAATTTGAGGGTCTTCGCATCGGCGAAAAAGAAAACCTCGTCATATATTTGTTCGGCTTCCTTACTTGCAAAACCTTCGCTCTCGTCCTCGAAACTGCCCGGATGAAGTGCATCGAGCAGAGCGGTAGAGCCGATAAGTAGTTCTTCACCTTCGTTGGATTTCACGATACGGCAGATGTAGATATTGCCGTCAAATTGTAGTTCTTTCGTTTTCATACGCCTGTTATCTTAATGGGATATGTCTCCCGTTTGCCTTGAGGTATTCCATGATACACTTCGCTTCTTCGTGCGATGCACGGTTGCGGTCATCGTAATTGCGTGTCTCGTCTGCCATGACCACGATACACTCCTTTACCAACCTGTAAAGGCTTTGCTGCAGCGTGGGGTGCATTTCGGGGATAGCGGCTGCAAACCGTTTGGGATTGAAGCCGTAATCGTTCACTGCTCTTTCCCAGTCTTTGGCGAGCTGGTACTCCTTGCTTTCCTTGATGTTGTCCATAATCTTGAATTTTAATGATTTGTTTTTTATTCCCTCCGTTCGATTCCTTTCTGTCGGAACCGCTTTGGGATTTTATAGATGCGGTAAACGGTTGTCGGTACAGCTTCATACGGGAGGCTTTTCCTGCCAATTACTCTTTCTGAGGGAAGGAAGAATTTGCAGGAAATACATTTCAAGCCGCCGGATCAAGCGCGACGGCCGACCTTTGCATCTGATAAAACCAAACCGGGGCTGACAGGGAATGAAGCTGGGGAAACGCTATAAAAGGGAAGTTGAAAATGGTAAAAAAGAGAGGAAACGAAAGCTATGAATGGAGGAAGGGTGGGTGGTGACGGGTTCGTCAGAAAGTTAAAAGAGGTACTTGGGTCCTTTGTCCGGAGCATACAAAAATGAATAGAGGGCGGATTTCCCCCCCCCCCCTATTCGTTATGACAACAACATTTGTCAGGCAGCTATTTCTTCCGTTTGCGGTTCGGTCTGTGCTTCCGCTTCGGGTTGCGGTTCATCGGGTTGTTCCGCTTCCTGCGTGGCTTGTTCCTGCAAAGCGGCTTTTTTTTCCTTAATGCGTTGGTGCCGCTTTTCGTACACTTCATTATATCCGTCTTGGATATTGGCAAGTTCTTCGGGCATATGCTTTTGGGCGAAGCCAAGCAACAGGGAGGCTGTGGCGTTGTTACCGAATGCGTCCTTGAAATTGGCAATCAGATAATCCCTGCGGATAACGGCTTTCTGCTTGGCGGTAAGGTTCTCGATGATGCGCATTTTGTCCTCGCTCGTAAGGTAGTAATAAGAACCTTTATCTTCAATTCCCACCTCATTGAAATGCTCTTTGCGGAGTGAGGAGAGCAGGAAGAAATACACCATTTTCTCCTCGTCCTGTCCAAATTTGCGCTCTGACATATCGACCTCTAAAATCCGCTTTTTGGTGTCTTCAACGGTCTTTTCGAGGGCAATCTCCTTGTTGCGTTTGTCCTGCTTTTCCAACTTCTCGATAGGTGAAAGCGGCATTTCGGTTGCTGTACCGTTTACGGTGGTAGCGGTATTTGCAACATAGCACAGTGTAATGTCGTTGCTCTCAATACGGAGATAGAGGGAGATTTCTCCTGCTTCGCTTCGGGTGCGGATTGCTTCGCATTTTTCGGTGTAACCGTTCAATTCCTGCCCGTAATCCTTTTCTGCATCCTCGTATTCCTCGGTGGTATCATAATCCTCTTTTTGAGGTGCTTGGGGGCTTTCGGGGTATTTCGTTGCATAGGTTTTAAGGCTTTCCACTTCGTAGCCCATAGCGGTAAGTCGGTCGATGACAGCTTCATTGTAATTGTAGCTTTCGTGGCAGAGGGGAACGGCAGGGTGCTGTTCCATGAGCCGCATAGCCTTTTCGGTAAGGTGCGATGTGTTCATTTCCACCAAGCAAGCGCGGTTGGCGCAATTTCCGCAACCACCCTCACAGAACAACATCATATTATTGGTATTGTGAGGGCATGAAAGACAAAGGGTTTTGTCGAATGAATAGCGATTGAGGTCTGCGGTGTATTGCCGTTCGATGCTTTGTGCCACCTCGGAAGCTTTCATGCCTCGCCAACTATTGTACTGCACCCCCTCTTTCAGATGTTGGTCGTACACCTCACGCTGTATCTCTTCCCCATAACGGCAGATTTCACTTGCCACGCTGATTGTGATTTCGTCCTGCTCCAACAGCAAAGCGATTTCGGGTATCAAGGAAACGAATTTAAGTCGTGTACGGATATATGCCTCCGTCTTGCCGAACTGCACGGTCAAGGACTGTACATCGTGGCGACCGCTGTCTATGAGCTTTTGGTAGGCGTTGGCTTCCTCAATCGGGGTCACATCCTTACGCTGCAGGTTCTCGGTAATCGCCATTTCCTCGGCTGTCTCGTCTGAAATTTCCATGACGATAGCCGGAATTTCCGCCAATTCAGCCATGAGGGAAGCACGGTATCTGCGTTCTCCGAATACAATCTCGAAACGGTTGTCCGCAATAGGGCGCACACCGATAGGCTGAAGCACTCCCTGCTGACGGATGCTCTCGGCAAGTTCCGCAAGGCTTGTCTCGTCAAAGTTCTTACGTGGGTTGTAGTTACTCGGCTGAATGTCTGCCAATGCTACCGATGTGATGTTCTTCTCTACTGCTTGAACTGCTGTTGTTGCCATAATCATAAAATTTAATTGGTTGATATTTGATTTTTTTATTTTCCCTTTTTTCGGTTCTTTTCTCTGCCTGAACCGCTTGGGATTTACAGATGCTTCAAGGGACTGACGAACAAGCTATTTTCAACGCTTTTTCCGGAAAATTACTCTTTCGCAGGAAGGAAGAATTTTACGAGAAATGCACTTCAAAGCGGTGAAATCAAGCGCGGCAGTCCAAATTTGCGTCTGGAAAACCAACCGGCGATGGCAGGAACGAGGCCGGACAAGCGGCAAGTGGAATAAATAAAAAAGTAATACAACCATGCGGTTATAAGAGGTAATAGAACAGGAGAACACCCAGGAGGGTATAAACAGGAAAAACGCTACCTTGTGGACGTGCCCATAAGATAGCGGTATGCTATAAAAGGTATATCGGATGGGGACTACAACCGCCGTACCGGTTATTTCTCGTGCTTTTCCAAATACTCTTTCATCGCCTCGTTCACGATGTCCCGTAGAGACATATTCTTTTCGATGGCGAGGTACTTCATCCGGGTATGAATACTTTTGTTTATGACAAAGTTGCAATGTACAGCAGGCTCTTTTTCCGTTTTGACCGGTGCAGGTTCTTTCTTTTGCGTGGACTTCCCGGTGGATGACAGCAAGCCGTCCAGTCCGCTTCTCATGCCGTTTTTCAATGAATCACTTTTGCCCATATCGTTTTTATTTTAATTTCAACACTTCTTTTGCTAACTCCATGTAGTCCTTTGCCCCGTTGCTGTTCTTGTTATACTCAAAGATATTCATGCCTTTTATCGGAGCTTCGGCCAATGATACATTGTCCCGGATGACGGTCTTGAATACCTTGTCGCAGAACGATTCGCTGATTAGTTCCGCCACACTTTTGTTGAGCGTCTTGCGCTTGTCAAACTGGGTGATGACAATGCCGCCGATATTTAGGTTTGGGTTCAAACGTTCCTTGACAATCCCGACCACATTTGTAATCTTTGCCATTCCGCGCATGGCGAGGAACTGCGCCTGTACCGGGATAATCAGGAAATCCGCCGATGTGAGGGCGTTCAGTGTCAGCAAACCCAGCGAGGGCGGACAGTCAATCAGGATATAGTCGAATTTACGGGTTTCAAGCAATTTTGCAATCAGCCCTTTTAGTATTAATTCCCGCCCCGGCTCGTTGATAAGCTCGGATTCTGTCGCCGACAAATCGAGGCAGGACGGTACAACGGAAAGACCGTTTTCCAACTCGAATACCGGTAAGGTATATTCGCCTTTCATCGCTCCGTACACCGTCCGTTCCTCTTCGATGGAGAGACCGCAGGATTCCGTGAGGTTTGCCTGACCGTCCATGTCGATGAGCAGTACACGCTTTTTCTTCTGCTGCAATGCGGCAGCAAGATTGATGGTGGTAGTTGTCTTTCCGACACCGCCCTTGTGGTTCAAAACTGCGATTATTTTTGTCATAATTTCGTGTCTTTATATCTGATACAAAGATAATACTATTTTTAGTATTTACTATTATTAGTGTATACTATTTTACTACTTTTGTATATTTTAGTATTATAGCATCTACTACTATACTAAAATACTGATTGACTAAATGTAGTGCATTCTATCATTTCTGATGGGATATTTCCTAATATCCTACTTTACTAACCTTAGTATATACTACATTTAGTATTTGTTGTATAACAGCAAAATAAGCTCATTTTGGAATTAGTCTTATAAATCATCATCATGCGCATTAGATAAATTCTGTCTCAAGTGCTTCCAACAAGTCGTGTATTTGTTTTTCCGCTTCCTCCATATCCGATACAATGTCCTTGATGTGGTAAGGTGCGCCATTTTTACCGTGCCCATCATTTCCAATCCATAGATAGGCTTCGTAATCCGGGTCAAAACCCTCGAAATATTGTTCCATGTCAGCAATGAGGGTATCAATGTCCTCACATTTCATTTCGGCACTGAAATTAAAATCCTGCCCATAGTTGGTATAGCGTTGGAAGTCGAACTGAATATTTGATTTATTTTTGTCATCCACACTTATACTCCAGCCTTTGCTTTGGGATATTTCCGTTACTTTTTGTATCTTTTCTTGAGCGGTCATAGTTTTGAGTTTATAGTGGGGAGACTTCACACCGTCCTACCGATTGCTTTAATCCGTTATTTGAAAGTAATACTCCTGCAGCTCGTCTGGCCATTCGGCGGTCATAGAGCGTGGCTTTCTGGTTGTCCCGCTCGTGCCATTGCCAAATTTTGTGATTAAGTACAAGGCACAGCTCTGTCCAATGCTTGTAGTTATCTTTCCATTCTGCCTTAACCTTTCTGTATGTGTCAGCTATGGCTTCATTCCCGAACTTGTCTGCCATAGAGAAGTCCTGCCAAAAGGTTGTCATCGGGTCATAGCCAGTAATTTCCGCTATATTCCACTTGGGAATTACTATTTTTAATATTTCCATACTTATTATTGTTTTTGTAATACTCATGAATCAAGATTACTATTTCCCTTTGTTCGGTCTGTTTGCGACCGCCGGGAAGATTTTTCTGCTTTCAGAAGGTGGCGGGGAACAATCGGACAAGGCTGATCCGGAAAAATACGCTCGACAGCGGAGAGGAAGATTTTTACGTGTCATTTGCGGCAGTATGCCGGCATTGGCAGGATTGGAGCCGCCGGTTACCTTTGCGGAAAATTCTGTTCCGTAGGTCGCACGGCAGCGGACTTGGGTTTAATGGGAATCCGTTAGAAAAGGAAAGATTTATGAATAAAAGAGTGAGGCGGCCAGCCGGGACGGACTTTCCGATGGACTGTCTTGGGACTACAGAGGGCAGGATTTATCCCGCCCCCTGTAATGCCAAGTCTGTCCGTGTCCGTCCTTTTGCAAAAAGGGGCTTCACGCACTTTATGTAACGTGTTACACAAAATGCGTGAGGCTGCTTGAAGCAAACTGGCCGCAGGATGTAAGGCTATATGAGGGAGAAAGGAATTTTATAAAAGGCCGTTGGTCGATCGGAACAACAAACCGTACCGAGACTTTGCCCGATACGGTCTTGCATATAACTCAGTCTATGTCATAGCCTATCATGTATTCATCGTTGATAAGCAGATAATAGTAGCCGTTGCCACAATTCCTGTATTCTTTGCTGAATCCAGCCGCCATATCTCCATTTTCGCGTGGCTCACACCATAACGTACCGTCATAGCCACAAAAGTCGAAGCGTCCGGTGGAAAACTTTTCGCCTTGCTTCAGTGCCGTTCTGAAACGAGCCATATCCCAACTGCTGCAATACTTCTCGATGGTGGCAAGTCCGATACACTTGCCGTCGATGCGTGTGCCGGTCGTGATGCGGTTCTCGTAGAGGGATTTATCCAAATCGGCATTAGCGATTTTGCGAAGCCAATCATTCGTATGCGTGGCAAGTCGGGCAAGTTTCTGGTATTTCAAGACCTGTTTCTTTCCTATGTCCGCTGCATCTTCGGGAGAGGATGACGGATAGTATATCTTCTCAATGCTTGCCCAATCCGTGAAGATGTACCCGCTTTTTCGTTTTCTTGGCGCAATAATGCCGATGACGTTTTCATTGCGGTTGATGAATAATCGCCTACGTTGTCCTGCAATCCTTACATATAAAGAGGTGGAATTCTGCTCGTTTCGGAGATAGGCTTCTGCCGGATGAATAGTTGTTGTTTCCATATTTGTATAAATTTTGATTTTTGCTGTTCCTATTTTGGTTTACCTGTTCAAAGTTCCGGGATTGTGCCGTTCTTATATAGAACACCGTCCCGATAATGGGACACGATGCCCGGCTTAAGTCCCATTTCCTCAAAGGCTATATGCCTGATATAGTCCTTGTATTCTTTGCCAATGAAATTCTTTCCACAAAGGTTGTTGAAAATCATAGGGACGGAAAAACCGTCTTCGCTCGATAATATCACTTTGTCGTCTTGTCTAATTTCTTCTACCATACTTGTTTACTTTTAATTGGTTGAACTATCATGCTGATTTTTCTTTTTCCCTGCTTTCGTTTGCCGTGCAGGTTTGTTTTCAGCTTTTTGAGGCAGCCAGAGGATGAAGCTGTGGCATCATAAGCCAAACCCGGATAGAAAACCGACCGTGTAACAGTCTGTTTTCGTCATCCGAATGCAATGCGGCTTGGCGATTATGCGCTTCGTCCTACATTCGCCGACGAAAAGAGTAAAGAATGACCTGCCGGTAAAAGCAAGGATTTTGTAAAAAAGAAGAGTCGTATATGATAGAAAAAACGGCTTGGGATGTGAGAAAATACCCTGAAAAATTTGCGGTGTATCGTATTTTATGTAATTTTGCAGTTGTATTTCAAAATTGCATAAACAGTATGGAGGCAAAATATATCCACAGGGAGCTATCCGCCGTGATAGAAGAGGCTTACCGCTATTTTTCAGTCATTACGGTAACAGGACCGCGCCAGTCCGGAAAGACGACGCTGCTCCGCAACTTGTTCTCATACCTGCCGTATTACTCGTTGGAAAATCTTGATGTCCGGAGTTTCGCCGAAAACGACCCGGTCGCTTTTCTGAACCAGCACACGGAGGGCATGATTCTTGACGAGGTACACAACGCTCCGAACCTGCTGTCGTATATTCAGGGTATGGTGGACAATGATGCCGACCGGCGGTTTATCCTTTCGGGCAGTTCGCAGTTTGCCATGCTGAAAAAGGTTACACAGTCTTTGGCAGGACGTACCGCCGTTTTCGAGTTGCTCCCCCTGTCATACTCCGAAATACGGGAGCAGATCACCGATACGCCTCTTGACAACCTGCTGTTTAACGGGTTTTACCCTGCCATTTATTCGGGCCGTAACATACCCAAATTTCTTTATCCGGCGTACATGAAAACCTATCTGGACAAGGACGTGCGCGACCTGCTACAAATCAAGGACATGATGCAGTTCCACACATTCATCAGGCTTTGCGCCGGACGTATCGGATCGCTGTTCAAAGCCTCTGAACTGGCCAACGAAATCGGTGTCAGTTCACATACCGTTACGGCATGGCTGTCCGTCTTACAGGCATCTTATATTGTTTTCCTGCTACCTCCCTATTTCGAGAACACACGCAAACGGCTGACTAAAACTCCCAAGCTCTATTTTACGGATACAGGGCTTGCCTGTCACCTGCTCGGCATCGAATCGCCGGAACAGCTTGCACGGGACAAGATGCGTGGGGCGTTGTTCGAGAACTTCATCGTAACGGAAGCCTTGAAGCGGCGGTATAACCAAGGCAAGGAAAGCAACCTCTATTTTTACAGGGATTCGAACCAGAACGAGGTCGATTTGCTGTTGAAAAAACATTCGGGGCTATACGGTATTGAAATCAAGTCGGCGATGACCTACCATGCGGACTTCGAGAAGGCGTTGAAACAGATGGACGGCTGGGTCAAAGAAACCATACTGGGTAAGGCGGTGGCCTATGCGGGTACACTCGAAAATACTGCTGGAGAAATCAAACTTCTGAATTACAGTCACCTGGATGAGGTGTTGGCTTAACAGCCCTATAACAGTCCAGCTAATGCCGACACACACTCCTGCTGCATGGATTTGATGTAATCGAAGAGAACCGAGGGATTGATATTCTTGCCATTTAGCTTGCAGGTGACGTGCAAGTGCTCGCCTGTACTTCGTCCGGTCGAGCCGGTAATACCGACGGCATCGCGGGGACGGACTACCGTACCCTTGGCGGCCAGCACCCGTGAAAGGTGGCAATAGCTGACGGTGTAATTTCCGTGCCGCAGTGTCACATACTTGCCGGACGTCTTGTCTTGTCCCACTTTGACGACCACCCCCTCCATCATGGCCAATACCTGCTCGCCCCGTGCGTGCAGGTCGATACCCCCGTGAAACTTCCTCTTCCCGGTAAACGGGTCTTTCCGGTAGCCGTATGGCGATGTAATTCTGATGCGCTGCAATGGATAAGACACACTGAGATAACGGTCAATCCACAACTTCTTACTTTCATCGGCAGGTTTTGTCGAAGTCTCCTGTGCAGGAGCCATGCTTTCGGGTGTCGGCTCCGGCTTTTTCATACCCTCCTGCAAGGCTTCTACCTTGTATCTTTCTGGTGTCTTGGCAATCGTGTTGAACTGCGCCTGAACGGGCATCGTGCAGAATGAAATACCCGATATTGCTATCAGTAGAATTTTTCTCATTCGGCAAAGTTATAACGGGAATTTTCATGTCGGAAACAAACTACCGTCATTTCTTGTATTGGTTTGATATTTTGCGTCTATTAGTACGATTTTGATTAGATAATTGTACTAATGAAGATAAAAACAGCATATTACAACCATTTATATAGCTGTATTTTTGTCCGTCATAATAAGATGTCTCTATCTTTGTATAGTACAATTTTATAATATGAATATAGTATGAAAAAAGTTCAGATTGAATTTGATGAATTACCCTTTTCGACACTGGAACGATTCGGTCTTACAAGGGAAATGATCGAGGACTTGCCGATGCGTGTGTTGGAAGACATCTGCAACGGCCGGCATTCTCCCGTGCTTCCCGTGCGTGTCACTGACGAGCATGGCGGGCAAATCGAGAGCCGCAGCCGCTTTGCCTTTATCCGCATGGACGACGGTCAGGTGGATGTGGTGTTCTATCCGGCACTGAAATCCTCTCCACTGGAGCGGTATGACGAAGCACAGCAGAAACAGTTGCTCGACGGCAAGGCGATTGTCGCCGATGTGGAAATGTCGGACGGACGGAGCAGCAAGGCTTTCGTACAGATTGACGCCGAGACGAAACAGGTGATGTATGTCCCCACGCCCATCATCGCACGCAACCTGAAAGTGCTGGCCGAGGTCATGCGCCTCGGTACGGTGGAGGTAAACGGGATGCAGCACGGCGAGCCGCTGACGGTAGTCGTGGGCGGCGAGCCTGCCACAGTGGGCATCGACCTTCATGCCAAGACCGGCATCCGCATCTGTTCGGGCGACGCGCAGCAATGGCGCAACCAACCCAAGCGAGAGTGGGACAAATACACCTTCGGGTGCTACGGCTGCTGGGTCATGGACGATGACGGTAACCTTGACTACGTTTCGGAGGAAGACTACACCGAAGAGCTGTGGAACGAACAGAAGAAGAGCGGCGAGCGCAATCGTGCGACAGCTCTCCATAAGTAAAACATCAATCCGTACATTATGGCACAGAACGAATATTATCCCGAAGACGTACTTGTCGGGAAGATGCAGAGCGGCGAATACGGCTGGCTCGATTACGTCAATCATTTCTCCGCCGACTGGCAGGAGGAATACGCCCGTTACTGCGAGGAAAAAGGGCTTGCAGTCGGCAACGAATCCGCCGCCGAGTTCGTCCGCTTCAAGGACGAACAGTTGGAGGCAGCAATGGAAAGCGGAGACGCATAACGAAAACAATCAGACTATGGCGATACGAACGAATACCAATCCCCGGCAGATGGACTTGCAGCCCGAAATGCGCGATATGCTGATGCGCAACGGGCTTCAAGCCCATGTTGCACTTGACGATGCAGGGTATCGGCTGATCGTGCAGGGACATGACTCGCCCCTGCTGGTCTATCCGATCACCGAACGTCAGATGTTGGCACTCACGGACTGGGGAACGAACACTGCCAACAAGAAGGCCTACAACGTGCTGACGAGCATCGTGGGCAAGGACTTCTATATGCCCAAGAACTTCGTCCATGCCCGCAATGCCAACGATCGTGTGGCTATGGGGCTGCACGGCTACCGCATCGTCATCGGCGAGTACGGGCGCATGGGGCGTATGGGAATGCCCCCGCCGTTCCTTGGCTGGACACCTCGCAACCAGTTGGGCTTCCACCTTCGCAGGGTCGGCGGCCAACTGTTCTTTCCGGGGCCGTCCATCGTACCCGAACGCCCCGACGGGCGCATGAAGCCCGGCGAACTGCAATCAGGCGGTTACGGCTTCTATTACAAGGGGCATCAACAGGAGCAGCCCGTACAGCAACGGGATGTGCTGCAGGACTTGCAGGCGGCTATCACGCCGATGGTCAGCCGTCCACGCAGCAAGGAACCGGCACGGCCGTACAAGGAGCTTATAGCCTCTCCGGTCTATTTCTCCAACGAGAAATGGGCGGAGTGCCTTGCCTCGCACGGTCTTGTCGTGGATGCGGAAAAGCAGACGCTGACCGTGCAGTCGGAAAGCGTCCAAGCCGATATGGTCTATGACCTGACGGAAGAGGAAGTGAGGACACTGGTTGCCGCACCCATCGAGGAGCAGCCCGTAGAGAAACGTCTGGAACTGCTGAACGGCATTATCGGGGCTGACTTTTCCGACAAAGTGACGATGGAGGCTCTCAACAGCGATCAACGCATCGCTATCGGTCTGCATCCCGAAGTACAGCAGGATTTGAAACAACGCCAACGGCAGGAGCAAGAGGCTTTTATGCCAGTGAAAACCTCGCTGCAACAGCAAGAGGAATCCGTACAGGGAAATATCGGTGCGGTAGTGGACGGGCGTGACCTCCAGTTTTTGAATGAAAACAAGGGATGGTATCGGGAAGAGAAACACGGGCGGGAAGTCGAAGTGAGCCAGATAGCCGTTCAACCGGCACAGACCGAGGGGAAATACAGGATGACCGCCGTTATCGACGGTCAGGCTATCAGCCATGAGATAACCCAACGGGACTACGACAAGTTCCTTGCTGTGGATGACTATCACCGGATGAAGCTCTTTTCCAAGATTTTCAGCGAAGTGGACATGAAAACACGCCCGGAAGCACAGCGGGGTCTCGGCACGAAAATCTTTGCCGCCCTCACCGCAGGTACGGTAGTCGCGGCGGGTGTCGCACACGGCATCCACCATCACTGCCATGCCCCGGAGTTCTACGGCGAGTGTTTCGGCGGTCCGCCACGCCCGTACTTCAAGCCGGGTGTCGATACGCCGAGGGATGTGGCCATCCGTTGTTTCGAGGCAGAGATGAACCGTGAAATCAATGATATGAGAATGGGGAGGTAAACCATGAGAGAGGGCGAACTGACTTATGACGATTTTCTGCGCAGGCTGAACATTCAGGACGTGCTTATCGACGCGGGCTATCACCTGAACCGGCGTGACGGCCTGCGCTATCCCTCGTATGTCCGGTTGGACAGCGAGGGGCGGCGCATCCGCAACGACAAATTCATTGTCACGCAGCAAGGGAAATGTTGTTTCAAACCGCAACAGCAGAAGTCGTATAACATCATTTCCTTTATCAAGGAGCATCCGCATTTTTTCGCGGAATACCATGCCGGTGTGTCTCCCGACCGACTGGTAAACCTTGTCTGCAACCGGTTGCTGAACCATCCCGTCGCTGACCGGGATACCCGGATTATCCAGCCTAAACGGGATGTGAAGCCGTTTGACATGGCGGATTACGACATTCACCAGTTCAATCCGCAGGATCGGGCGACACAAAAGAAGTTCTATCCGTTCTTCAAGCATCGGGGCATCGACCTTTACACGCAATACGCCTTCCACCGGAACTTTTGTCTGGCGACGAAACACCGTGAGGACGGCATGAAATACACCAACCTCGCCTTTCCGCTGACCGTTCCGAAAGATACGGGACAGGTTGTCGGTCTGGAAGAGCGAGGGCGCCCTCGCATGGATGGCAGCGGCAGTTATAAAGGGAAGGCGGAAGGGAGCAATTCGAGCCAAGGGCTATGGATTGCCAGCCCAGCCAAAACTACGCTTACCGAAGCCAAGCATATCTACTGGTTCGAGAGTGCATACGACGCGATGGCCTATTACCAGCTTCATCAGGCCAACGACAAGGATTTGCGGAAAGCGGTCTTCATATCTACCGGCGGTAACCCGACGGTGGAACAGATGCGGGGTGTCCTCACGCTCTCGCTTCCTGCCAAGCAACACATCTGTTTCGATACCGACCTTGCGGGAATCGAGTTTGCCAAGAACCTGCAACAGGAGATGTACCGGGCTGTCCGTTCCACCATCGAGGAGACACCGGAGCGGAAGCCTTATCTGGATTCCGTCGCTGACGGCAAGAACCTCGATGAAGGAGACATAGACCTGCTGCCCGACGCTTTGCGGTCGAGCTACGGGAAATATGAATCCGCATGGGAAGAAGCCATGTCGATGCGTTCGAGCGGCCTGTGCCATCCGGACGACATACGGGAACAGACGGATATCATGAACGGAAATTACAAGGAGTTCCGTGAAGGATTGCGGGAGTTCCTCGGTCTGGACAAGGCGAATGACGCCTCTTTTGTCCGTGAACAGCCTACCTATCCCAACAAGGACTGGAACGAACAGCTTTTGGCCGGGCAGAAACAGGAAGAGACGGTCGATGAGACACAGGCGAGAGAACAGTCACCGGAAGAGGAACAACAAACACACTTTCGCCGATGATGACCGATGCACCCACAGGACATTTCCAAAGCATCGTGCTGCAACCGCACGCCGGACAGTTCGTCATCGACGAGCTGCCCGCAATCGTATTGTGCTGTGCAGCATGGGTGTACGGTGGCATGGAGGGACTGCCTCTGACAGCTCTTGCCGTATCGGTTGCCGCATTGCTTTCTTTGGCATTGCTGTACCGTTTCATCTATCTGCGCCGGACACGCTACCACATCGGTAGCGAGCAGCTTATCAGCAGGCATGGGGTGCTGTCCCGGAAGACGGACTACATGGAACAATATCGTATCGTGGACTTTGTGGAACACCAAAGCCTCATGCAGCAGCTTTGCGGCCTAAAGACGGTACGCATCTTCTCGATGGACAGGAATACACCCCGGCTTGATTTGGTAGGCATCAGACACAACTTCGATGTGGTAACGCTTATCCGGGAACGGGTCGAGTATAACAAACGAAAAAAGGGAATATATGAAATCACGAATCATTAGTCTGGTCATTTTTGCCCTCTGCCTGATGCCACACTGGGCAAAAGCCCAAATCACGGCGTCCAATCCGTTGGAATGGATGGCGTTGGCCGAGGGCAACGAGGTTATCAATGACCAAATAGAGAAACAGATAAATGGTCAGACGAAGACAGCTATGCTGCAGAACAGCATCGCCGCCGAGTTTAACCGCATCCACAAATGGGAGAAGCAGTACAACAGTTATCTCAAGACGGTAAGCGGCTACGCTTCATCGCTGAAAGCCTGCACCCATCTCTACAACGACGGCGTGAGAATCTTTCTCACGTTAGGGAAATTGGGCAACGCCATCCGAAACAACCCGCAGGGCATCATCGCCTCCATGAGCATGAACAATCTGTATATCGAGACGGCAACGGAACTGGTATCGGTCTTCACGCTCCTGAATGACGCAGTGGCCAAGGGCGGCAAAGAGAATATGCTCACGGGTGCGGAACGCAGCAAGACCTTGTGGGCGTTGAACGACAAACTTTCGGTTTTCAGCCGGAAGCTGCACCTGCTCTACCTGAGCATACGGTACTATACCCTCAATGACGTGTGGAACAACGTGACGGCCGGGATGCTCGACCGCAACAACGGAGAGGCGGCACGGATGGCCATGTCCCGTTGGCGCAGGGCTGCCGTCCTTGCACGATAAAATCAGGTGAATGATGAAACGGACGATTTGGATAGGCATCTTATTGCTGTGCATCGGTATCGGCAAGGTTCGGGCACAGAACGACCCCGTGCTTGCCGGGATGATCCTGCTCTATACCGACAAGGCGGAAAAGGAGCTGAAGAACCAGGAGAAGGTCATGCTGATACAGACCACCGGACACCTGTGGACGAAAGAGGAAGTGAAAGCCACGACCGACCTGCAACGGGAGTTCAACAACTATTTGGACTCTTTCCGGTCGATAATCTGCTACGCAGCGCAGATATACGGTTTTTACCACGAAATATCAAGGCTGACGGACAATATGGGAGACTTTACCAGACAGGTAAGCCGCAATAGTCCCAACGCGCTGGCCGTTGCTCTCTCCACGCAACGGAACCGCATTTACCGGGAACTGATTATGAACAGCGTGGAGATTGTGAATGACATCCGCATGGCGTGCCTGTCAGACAACAAAATGACGGAGAAGGAGCGCATGGAAATCGTATTTGGCATCCGTCCGAAGCTCAAGATGATGAACAAGAAACTGCAACGGCTGACCAAGGCGGTGAAATACACGACGATGGGCGACATCTGGCGTGAAATCGACGAGGGGGCACGCCCGGCAGCCGACAAACGGGATATCGTGGAAGCCGCCAAAAGACGCTGGCGGCAGATAGGAAGAAATGTAAGACCTTAAAAACAGACAACGTATGGGCGTTTGGAGTACACTATTGAAATATGGCGGCAAGGCCATGAAAGGTGTCGGTACGGCTACAGCGACTACCGGCAAAAGTATGGGTAAGGCAGTGCTGCACCCTTCGCAGACCTTGCGTGGCGCGGGTCAGGCCGTCAAGACGGCGACCATCGGCGGTGCGGTCGGTTATGTGGGCTGGGAGAAGCTGACCACCGACAAAAGCGTGGTGCGTATCGTGAGCGATGCGGTCATCGGCGAACCGGCAACGAATACCCTCGCGGAGACGGCGGACGGAGTGCGTGAACTGACGGGCAAGGCCGGGGAAGCCGTCAGTTCGGTCAGCGGTGCGGTAACCGGCATCGACAACAAGCTGAACGGTGTGTCGAACTTTTTGCGCCAAGCCTCCGGTGGCGGAGGCCTTGATATGTTCGGCAACTTTTTCCGTAACCTCGGCAGCGGCAACGTGTCGGGGCTGAGTATTGCCGGGCTGGTTGCGGCGGCGTTCCTCATATTCGGACGCTTCGGCTGGCTGGGCAAGATTGCCGGCGCATTCCTCGGCATGATGCTCATCGGCAACAATGCGGGTGTCTTCCGAACGCCGGAGACAGAAAACGTGCAGCGCACCCGGACGCCCGAACTTCCGGCAGAGGAACAGACGCATGGCGGAGGGATGAGAAGATAGGGATATGAATCAATAGGTAAACAGCATGAAATATACAGAAGAAATGATCCTGCAATCCGATAGCGGTTATTGTATGCCTTTCGAGGAACAGCAGGGCAAAGACGTGGAGCTGTCGCTCGGCTACGGCGAACAGACCGACCCGGCGACGGGCGAGAAATTCTTTCATCACGGCATTGACTTCAACGTGCGGTGCTATATGCTTTCTGCCCTCGCCAGCGGCATTGTGTCGGGCGTGGGCAACGATTCCGGACACGGCATCTGCCAGACCATCCGCTACGGGGAGTATGAGGTGACATACGGAAATCTGTCCAATGTCTTCGCTCAATTCGGACAGCGTGTAAAGGCCGGACAGACGGTAGCTTTGAGCGGTGACAAACTGCACATGACCGTCCGCTTCAAGGGCGAGGAACTGAACCCGCTGGAGTTCCTGACGATGCTGTACGGGAACATACAGGCAATGCGTCAGGCCGGCGGACACGAGACAGACTATTTATCCGGCTTGGAGATGGAACTGAAAACCGATTATGAACGGGACAAAAGGGAGATAGAGGAACTGATGCTGCACTTCCTGCCGCACTATATGGAGGATTTGCGGCATGGAGCATACACCTTGCCCCGGAATACGGAGCAGTCGCTACGCCACATCTTCACGGTGGGCGCGATGAAGGAGTATTTCTACGAGAATATGCCGAGCATGGCCAATCCGCTCGGACTGGGACACAAGGCCATGCCGCTGGCCTGCAAGGTGCAGAACCTCCTTATTGCGGATTTCCTGCATTACCTCGCCCTGCGGCATGATGTGTACCTCTCCACTGCGAGCAGCGACATAAAAAAAAACTCCATGACGAAGCCCTGACCTATGGCGGCATCATAGACCCGTTGGCGGAACTGGACATCGACATACAGAGCTTCGACATACCGAGGCTTGTCACGGTCTATCCCGACCGGGCGGGTGTGCGCTGGTGGACCAAGGCATGGTTCAACAATCGGGAAGAGGGCGAGACATCCGTCGAAATCGAACGGGAGCAGGCGATACGGTTCATGCAGGACAACATCGAAAAGGACGCATGGCTGGAAGAGTTCTTTCCCCGGCAGATGGAGGTTTACCACAACGCCATCGAGCAGACGAAAGAACAGCTATTGAAACAGATAAATATATAATACACAACATGGATGGAATCAGACATAGCCGGCAATTCGCGGAAATAGAACGTCTTGTGAGCGATTATTTCCATTGCCATCTCGCTCCCGTCATGTCGAAAACGCAGGCTTTCCTCACGAAGAAGCAGGGCGAGGAAATGAGGGAGTATTCCACCTCATTGGGCGGCATACTCAGCGCAATGGCGTCTGCGGCACAGCCGATGGGCGACCCGTACCAGGTACTCAAGGTTACGGGCGAATGGAACTCGAAGACGACGGAGGACTACATCGGAATGTGCAAGGCGGAGATTACCGGCTCCAAGGAGATACAGCAAGACCTCGCATACATGGCCGGGCAATGGCGCGATACCGTCGTGCGGGAAATCGGGCGTGAACGGTACAACGAACTGTCGGAACAATTGGGCGGTGACCTTGCCTACGCCTATATGGACTACCGGGTAGAGGAACTGATGATCGACCGGCTGGTCAAGGAGCGAATGCCGAAATCGTCAGCCGACTACATCATCCGCAAAGCCGCAGAATCAAGCTTGCTCGGACTTTCGCAGACCTTGAACCGCTCGCCGCTTGCTGAGGAAATCGAGGCACGGGGCGAAGCGGCCTACCGTCCGAAAGGATGGGAAAAAGGTGCGGGTCGGGTATTGGGCGCAACGGCGGATGCCGTCATGATGGGTGGCGCAGGTTCGTGGGCGACATTGGCAAAGTTTGTCGGGGCGGACGTGGCTATCTCGGCAGTCGCCTCACGCTTCGAGCCTGAAAAGTCGCCCAAGCTCTCTGTGGAGCAATGTATCAGCAAAGGTGTGTTCGGTAGCGAACGGAACGTGTTTACGGACTTCCGTAAGGAGGCTGCAACAGTACAGACGGGTGATAGTGCGCTTATTGTGGCGGCCAACGAGCAGTTGAAGAAAAAAATACCTGTGATGAACTTTAATTTTTTGGAGTGGATGCAGACACCAAAGTTTACCCCTTTCCAAATGTCCGAAAAGCCCGGACACCCTGAAAAGAAAAATGAACGTGCCGAACGGTACAAGGATGTGCCGCTCATCGTCGCTCCCGGACAGGAAGAAGCCTATTTGAAGCATTTGGAGAAATATAAGAATGCAACGGCTGTAAAATCCACAAAGGAATCAACACAGCCGGAAATGGAACAGAGGGAAAAAGTGGAGAAAGAGGAACGGCAGGTGGTTATTCCACATGAGGAAGAAAAGCAAGAGAGAGAGGCTGTGCAGACCAACACGAACGGATGGAGCGGATTGCTCGGTACATTGGGATTAGAGGGATTGGGCGATATCACGGGCAACCTCGGATATGTCATGGCCATGCTGCCCGACATCCTGCTGGGAGCTTTTACCGGCAAGACGCAATCGTTGCGCTTTGGGGACAACCTGTTGCCGATAGCGAGTATTGTGGCCGGTCTGTTCGTGCGTAACCCGCTGCTGAAGATGCTCCTTGTCGGTCTGGGCGGCGCGAACTTGCTGAACAAGGCTGGACACGAGGCGTTGGGGCGTCCCATGCCGTCCGCCGACGTGCATACGGAAAACCAGTACCGCCGTTATCCCGACGAACCGCTCAATTCCCGTATCGTAAACCCTGTACTGCAAGGCAGCACGCTCATCGCCACGATAGACCGTGTGCCTTGTACCATCCAGCTCACGCCGACCGTCGCGGAGGCTTACCGTGCAGGGGCATTGCCGCTGAACACGCTGGCGAACGCCGTGCTTGCCAAGAGCGACCAGTTGCGCCATATTGCCTCGCAGAATTACGACGACGGACAGCGGGAGACGATTGTGCGCACACGGGGCATCCAATAAATCCATGAACAATAAAAGCATGATGATATGAAAGAAAAGTCGCAAATCGAAAAAAAAGCCGAAGAAAAGCAGACGGAACTGCTGTCTGCCGCACTGGGCGGGGCATCGAACGCCGGCGGCCATTGGCTCAACGTATCGGGCAAGGGATTTCCCCGGCTCTATCCGCAAGGGGTCTCGGCCAGCCCGTTCAATGCCCTCTTTATGGCCTTGCATTCGGACAATAACGGATGCAAGACCAACCTGTTCACGCTTTACAGTGAAACCAAGGCACGGGGGGCTGCGGTACGGGAGCATGAGCAGGGCGTACCGTTCCTGTTCTATAACTGGAACAAGTATGTCAACCGGAACAATCCGAATGAAACCATCGACCGTACCGCCTATCTCCAATTGGACGAAGAGCAGAAGGCACAGTTCAAGGGTGTCCACAACCGAGAAATCCGCACGCTTTTCAATATCGACCAGACGACGTTGCCCTACGTGGACAAGCCGGCTTACGAGGATGCGGTAAAGCAGGACGGCAGTGTTCAGGAAAGAGGATATGCCGAGGCGGACAACCGCAGGTTGCGCACTCGGTTCAACGACTTTCTATTGAAGATGCGGGACAACCTCGTTCCCGTGCGCTCGGACGGTAGCGGAGTTCCTCATTACGAGACGGACAAAGATGCGGTCTATATGCCGCGCCAAAAGGATTTTGAGCATTACCACGATTATGTGCAGGAAGCCTTGCGGCAGATCGTGAGTGCCACAGGACATCAACAACGACTTGCCCGTGAAGGCATGGTCATGAAGAATGGTGTGGCTCCGTCAGAGGATGCGGTAAAATATGAAAGGTTGGTTGTGGAACTGGCTTCGGGTATCAAGATGTTGGAACTGGGACTGCCCGCGCGTTTGTCCGATGCAAGCCTGAAGACGGTGGATTACTGGTGTCGGGAGTTCAAGGAAAACCCGTGTATAATGGACGCTCTCGAAAGCGACGTGAACAATGCGCTTGATGTTATCCGAAAAGCGGAACGGGGCGAGAAAATTGAGTACGCCACCCTGCGAAACAGACGGCAGACCACGACCATGCAGGAACAGATGCCCAAGCATTACTTTGTGGCGAATGAAATCCGCCAGCACCCGGACAAGGCGGCGAAAAGCATCGTCCTCGTCATCGACCGGGAGGCGAAATCGGCGGATGTCATTTTGCCGGCAGGAGCTTCGACCGAGGCGAACAACGAGATTCCCGGCATGAACAAGGGGCGTATCGAACGGGCATTGCAGAAAGAGGGTATCGAGCAGGTGCGTTTCTATAATACTGACGGTGCATTGGGTTACAGACCCGATGACAGCTATTTCAATGAAAAAATGGTGACACTGGCCCGGTTAAGGAACTACACGTTGGAAAAGCTCTCCACGCTGGACGTGTCGGAAGCTGTCAGACGGGCGAATGAGGTCGGGTTCGATGCCGTGCAGATGATTCAGGATGACAAGAACCGTTGGGCACTCTATATCAAGCCGGAAAACAAGGAGGGGTACAGCGTCTATCCCGACAAGGAGGATGTGAACCGTTTTTTCTCCACGCTCAAGCAGGCGATGGACAACATCGACAAGGTACGGATGGAGCTGGCGCACAAGTATTATGCACTGGCGGAGGTCAAACCCGACCTGAAAGTGGATTTGTTCGGCAGCGATACGCCGGAGATTGACCTGAACCGTATTCAGCGTGTTGCCATCTTCAAGACCAGGCAGGATGGAATCCAGTGTGTGGCAACCATCGACGGACAAAAGCTGCAGCCCCGCAGCGTCACTCCACAGCAGTGGCAACGGATGTGGGTGGCGGAAGACCGTGACGGCTACAAGCGGCATTTGGCGGCTACGCTGTTTGCCGATGTGCTGCAAAAGGGACAATCCGTCGGGGAACAGAAAGCGGAAGAGCAGGTACGGCAACAGAATGAGGTGGTGGCGGAAAATCGGTCGGAAGAGACGAATGATGAAAATATGTCTCCGAAACGGCAGTTTTGGGACAACCTCAAGGAAAAGCATCCCGACGCCCTGTATCTGATTCGTGCAGGAGAAGTCTATCGGCTTTATAATGAGGATGCGGCAAAGGGAGCTGATATATTGGGGATTACGATGAAGAAATATCCGGAACGTGGATTTTCGGCTTTCGCAGAGTTCCCAAGGACGCAACTGGACAGCTATCTGCCCAAACTTGTCCGTGCTGGTGAGCGTGTCGCCATCAGTGAGATAGAGCTACAGGATAAACGGCAGGACGAGCAGGAAACACATAGGGGTATTCATAGATAAGGAGTGACGATTATGACCAAGAATCAGGAATATGCACTGCAATACGCAGATTATGCGATGGCACAGATGCGAAGGTATGGCATCCCGGCTTCCGTCACATTGGCGCAAGGCATACTGGAAAGCAGCAACGGACAGAGCCGTCTGGCAAGGAACGAGAACAACCATTTCGGCATCAAGGCAACTTCCTCGTGGATTGCCGAAGGCGGCAAATACGGAATCTACACCGATGATAAGCCGAATGAAAAGTTCTGCAGCTATGACAGCGTGGGTGATTCATACGAGCATCATTCCCGCTTTTTGAAGGAGAACAGCCGCTATGCCGGTTGCTTCAAACTCTCCCCGGACGATTACAAGGGCTGGGCACAAAGCATTGAGAAAGCCGGTTACGCCACAGGCGGCAAGTATGCCGAGAACCTGCAGAAAATCATTGAGCAGAACGGCTTGCAGAAGTATGACAGACAGGTGATGCAGGAGATGACGGCACAAGGCCGGCAGTTCGGGGTGGAACACAATCCGCTCCAGACTTCCGAGAGTGCGGAACATGGAACGGGGTATTCGTTCCCGGTGGAACGGGAGGAATTTCTGTTCATTACCTCTCCGTTCGGAACACGGCAAGACCCGTTGGACAGCACAAAGCAACAGATGCACAAGGGCGTGGATATCCGTTGCAAAGCCGACGCGGTACTGGCTACGGAGAGCGGCGGCAAGGTCGTGGCGGTAAACCAGAACAAGAATACACCCGGCGGCAAGTCGCTGACGGTGGAATATGCTCGGACGGACGGCAGCAAGGTACAATGTACCTATATGCACCTCAAGGAGATTTCCGTCAAGGTCGGCGATACGGTACAGGCAGGCGGACGGCTTGGCACATCGGGCAATACGGGGACACGGACGACCGGGGAACATCTGCATTTCGGTGTGAAGAATATCTATGCCGACGGGACGAAACGGGATATAGACCCTGCGGCGTATCTGGCTGAAATCGCACAGAAAGGACATATCAAATTGCAAATGCTGCACAACGGAAATGACCTGCTCGTCAAATACAAGGCGGCGGAAGATACCGTGCCTGAAAAGAACCTTTCGCCAGACGGATGGATGAAAAAACTCCTTTCGTCGGAGGATAGCGGTGTGGGAATATCGGGATGCAACGACCCGATTGTGGAGATGGCGATGACCGCTTTCGCCTCCCTGATGCTTTTAGCCACACAGATTGATAACCGGGAGGAAGAGGAACAGAAGACGGCGATATCCGCCGCGATGGATCTTCGTACCATCGACCTGAAGCCGTTGTTGCCGAATATGAAGAACTGCGACCTGACTATCGGCGAGAACGGCAAGGCCATTCTGAAAGCGGACAACGGGGAACTGCATGTCTCGCGGGAGCTGACCGCTTCCGAGCTGAACCGGTTGTCTGCCACGTTGAACAACGGTACACTCACGGAAGAGGCCAAACAGATGCGTGTAACCGGTATGCTGAATACGGTTATCCTGTCGGAAGCGGCCTCACAGAATTTTGAGCAGGGGATGACCCGGCAACAGGGACAAACGGAAAACCTGCGAAGATAAAGGCATGGCGATATGATAAAATGCGTGATGATACAGCTATGCAAGTGTCTGGCGGGAGTTTCCCTCCTTGCGTTGCACCTCCGGTTCTGCTACCTGCTGTTGGGATGGATCGGGACGCTCGTTGTCGTGGGCGTGCAATTAGCCATCGCCGGATGGATGGTCTGGGCGATGATACGCGCACCCGACTGACCGCACTCTACAACAGTTCAACATCAATCAACCCATGTATCACTTGTCCGGATGATCCATGTATCATTAAAGACAAAAAACAGATGATTAAATGTAATGTTACGGTATGCGGCGTTATCGGCCGCGATGCGTCGGTTCGCAAGAATAAAGAAGAGAAAGAATTTCTGGTGTTTCCGCTCCGGGTACAGATTCCGGCGACGGGTGGCGGGCACACTATCGAGGTGGATGTCCGCAAGGAGGGCTGTCAGGAGGAAGCCGCCGGTTATCGGAACGGCTCCCGTGTAGAAGTGAGGGGTACGATGTATCTCAAACGCCGGGGCGACAAGCTATATTTCAACCTGTTCGCCGATGAAATCTGCAATGCCGCTACGGATGATGCGGATTGCGTCAAGGGCGAGCTGGTGTTTCGTGGTAAGGTCGGCCAGAACATCGAGGAAAAAAGGGATAAGAAAGACCAGCCTTATACGGTGTTCTCGGCGTTTAGCGCAGAGAAGGTCGATGACGGCTTCGAGTACCAGTGGGTGCGCTTCTTCTGTTTCGGTAAGGAGCGCGAAGCGTGGTTGCAGCCGGGTGTAAAGGTGGATGCCAAAGGTGAAATGAACCTGTCGGCACACAACGGGAAAATCAACCTTTCCTGCAAGATGGAGGAACTGACGCAATATGTGGCGGATTCGTCTAACTATAATCAATAAGGGTTATGGCCGGTTACAGAAAGAAGAATGCCGACGGACCGAACAGCGAGGACAAGGCTCTTGACCTGTTCGCCGAAATGATGATCGAGAAAATCGAGGGCATTCAAAAGGACTGGAAAAAGCCTTGGTTTACGGAGGGTACGCTACAGTGGCCCCGCAACCTTCACGGGCGCGAGTACAACGGGATGAATGCTTTTATGCTGCTTTTGCACTGCGAGAAAGAAGGGTACAAGATTCCCCGTTTCTGCACGTTCGATTGTGTTCAGAAGCTCAATAAGCCCGGAAAGGATGGAGAGGAACTGCCGCGTGTCTCCGTGCTTCGTGGTGAAAAATCCTTTCCGGTCATGCTCACCACGTTCACTTGTATCCATAAGGAGACTAAGGAGAAAATCAAGTATGACGATTACAAGAAACTCTCCGATGACGAAAAGGAACAATACAATGTCTATCCGAAGATGCAGGTGTTCCGGGTCTTCAATGTCGCGCAAACTAACTTGCAGGAAGCGAGACCGGAGCTGTGGCAAAAACTGGAGCGAGAAAATTCGCGTCCGGCAATCGAGGAGGGCGAGCATTTCAGTTTTGCCCCAGTCGATACGATGATAAGGGATAACCTGTGGATTTGTCCGATTACGCCGAAATATCAGAATGACGCCTACTATTCCATCACGAAGAACGAAATCATCGTACCCGAAAAGGAGCAGTTCAAATCGGGAGAATCGTTCTACGGGACACTGTTCCACGAGATGACGCACTCCACCGGAGCGGAAAACGTACTTGACAGGTTCAAGCCGACTACTTTCGGTTCTCCTGAATATGCCCGTGAGGAACTGGTGGCAGAGTTAGGCAGCGCACTGGTCGCACAGCGTTACGGCATGACCAAGCATATCAAGGAGGACAGTTGCGCGTATCTTAAAGGTTGGCTTGATGAGCTGAAGGAATCGCCACAGTTCATCAAGACAACGCTTCTGGACGTGAAAAGGGCAACCTCGATGATTACCCAGAAGGTGGATAAGATAGCGCAAGAACTGGAACAAAATGTCGGCGAGAAGCAGGAAAACGGAGCGGCAGCAAAGGAGAATACATTTTATTCTTCTGTTGCGTATCTCCAATTTTCGGATGACACGAGGCAGCTTGACGAACTTCGGGAGAAAGGCGATTACGAGGGATTGCTGACGCTTGCCAAGGAGTATTACGACGGCAATGGCATCAACGAACAGCATACTTATTTATCGGCCACGAACAACAAGGGTGACAGCCTTATTGCCGAGGATGAGAATTTCGCTGTCGTGTACAACGGGAGTGTCGGGGGAACCTACGAGGTGATGTTGAAATTCACGGAGCAGGAAATCCGAGACCATATCCGGCGTTACGGTGTCGATATCGCCGGAGATACAATAAAAGGGGTTGCCAGGGAGATGGCGGCGGAACAGTTCTCCGCTTTGGCGTATCAAAAGATTCCGGCCTTCGAGATGCCGAACGGTGAAGTGCTATATGTCGAATATAACAAGGAATCCGATACGCTTGATGTCGGGCAACCCACCAATGCCGGGCTGGTCGCGCAGCATCGTTTCCCTTACGACCACAATGTCGGGCTGGATGCCAATCTGCAAGCCGTGAACGAGAAGCTGAACGAGCTGGAAGAGTATCGGGCAGAACTACAAGAGGCAGAATACGGCAGCGGTATGCGCCGGTAAGGATGGAAAGAAAAAGATGCGGAACTGGTTGGCTCCGCATCTTTTTTGCAGTTTATTTCCCCAACAAACCGTCTATCATAGACTGTAAATTTGCTATGTCGCAATACTGGTTACATCCCCCTCGGTAGTCCTTTCCATTTTGAGCTGTCCGTATCAGAAACGAATCGAGTTCAATTCTTACGCCGCTGCCCATTCGTGACAGACCGGAAGAGTGGCTGATGTAAACGAACTTGCCGTTGCGCTCAATGAAGCAGGAGGTGTCATAATGCCCTTTTGAATTGGAAGCCACCTTTGCACCAACGGCTGCGGCATATTTGGAAATCTCACGCACCAATGCTGTCTGGAAACTGCGGTACTCTTTTGAAACATAGTCTCCTGCATCTGCAAGTATAGCGTCCTGCCATTTGGTATAAAAATTCTGTGCCATATTGATATTTATTATTATTCGTTCCGCAAATAACTTTTCCATTTCTCGCCGTCAATGGTCAGTTTGCCCATTTCCCAATCGTATTCCACTTCCGGTATATTGGTATAAGGGAAATGAACGGTGTAGCCTATCTGTCCGTAAGAGCAATGCAGAGGGGTAACGCAAATCTCCCAACCGAAGTAAGATTGCGGCGTGCAGTATTTTCGCCAGTTGAAACGACCTGCGGCAATATTGCCGCAAAGTCGTTTGAGTATGTCGTTTGTTGTCATTCTGTACCTCCTTTGCTGAGTATGGTGAGTTGTTCGGGACGGTCTGGAAACCAATAAGCATCACTGTCGATATATACGCATCTATAGCCATTCCAAGGTTTTCTGAAAGCTAATACTTCTTTGGGGCCAAATACCACCCCGTAGTCGTTTGTAAACGCCACCATATCGCCTACAGCCAAATCACTGTCTGTTTCCATGACTTCGGACAACCGGCTGAAAAACTCCATGCCCTCGGCTTCACGCTCTTTCTTCCAGCGCATAAACTCCTCTTTGTGGCTTCTTGATGAGCCAATAGGTAATAACTCCGATGCCAAAACCTCTGTCTCGGAAGAGCTTGTTGAGATTAAGATGATGCTGTCACTATCCACTTTTTCGGGAGTTGAGATAATTCGACATTCTATATCATTATCGGCAGTGTGCCAAAAAAGGAGGTTGCCTTGCTTGATGAAATCGTACTTGCTCATTGTCTTTTGATTTATTGTTTTTTTTATTTCCCTTTTCTTGAAGCCTTTTGACTTCGCCCAAAGGGGTTGTTTTCATGTGCGTCACAAACGGGGGGATGCAAGAACGATGAGCAAGGAACCTGCAATGAAATTTTATGAAATACCGTCATCTCCGATTACGGAAAGTTGTCGTCAAATTTTATTTCAGGTAGCGATAGCGGTACTTGGGCAATGTTCGTCCACCGTACCTTTGCACACGAAAACAGACCTGCGGCGTATGTCGGGGCTGTGAAGGGATTATACCCTTAAAACAGGAATATACCGGCTGTGAAACCGGTGGCGGAAGCTCTGCAGAGCATATTTATAAAAGTAACCGGGGAGCCTGTGCAAAAAAGAGAGCAACCACCCACTTTTGAGGCGGGTGGTTGCCAATGTTTCGGACAAACATCAGAAGTGGTAATCAACAACTCCTCCGATGTAGAGTATCGTTCCCGGTTCAAGCCTACAAACAAACTCCATAAACGTAAAGGACTGTTCGGCAAAAGACTGCAGCCATCGCCATCCAAATAGAAATGATAGGCGACATCCAACGGATTTTCCACTGCCTGTTTGAGATAATAGGTCGAACCCCATTCCAACATATTATCTGCCGTAAGAGCATTCGCTCTTTTTTTGATATTGGCGACATACTCCTCTTTCCATTGCTCTATTCCACCATTATAGCGCATGGTGTCATCGGATATAAGCTCGAACATTCCTTTGGGCAAGGCATGATTGACCAAATTGGCAATATCCTCTTTACGGTCTTCCTCGTCTATTTCTGAACAATAGTCATAGAAGCTCCCGTCTCCTTGCTGGAGTGTGTCCTCATTCAGATAGTTTTCTTTGTCTATCGGCTCCGTTGAAATTTGAAAAATCCTGCTGTGCATAATTGTAAATTTTAGATTGTCAAATATTTTCTTTTTTTCCTTTTCTTGAAACTCTTTTGGCTTCTCGTCGGGGAATGATTTTTATGCAGGACTGACAGCGGGAAAAGGACGGATAAGGCAAGTAAACAGTGTACGGGATGAAACGGAATACCCAACCGCCCAATGTAAGAGCACAGTCAGGCTCGTCCGACTATGCCCTGCAACGAGGTGGGGAGTGAAAGTCAATCTTCGATTTGTGGAAGGCTGCCGTGAAGAATATCCGGGAACCGTTAGTGAAAGCGATACTTGACGACCAGACGCACGCTGTACCTTTGCATATAAAATCTCTCCGAAGAGAATTGCCGACGTGAGATGAAAAGAGACCATAATTGAGAAACGCTATTATTCATAAGGGGAAAAGACTATTCGTGGTTGTTATAAATGCTTGATTAACATGAAAATACAATTCGCGCCATAAAATAATCCTTTCTTGAAATAAAAATCACAGAAAAAGAAACAAGATTAAAAAATAACCATTAACTTTGCACCAGTCAAGTTTCCAATCGAAGCGTCGAACGGAATTAAAAGGGAATCCCGGTGAAAATCCGGAGCTGTACTCGCAGCTGTAAGTCCTATTAAAGTTTATCGCACTCTTTGCCACTGGTGAAAGCTGGGAAGGCGCGATAAGCGGGATGAGCCAGAAGACCTGCTTGATGAGATAGATTTAGTGACCACGGGATAATTGGCATTAGATTAAAATGAACAGAGGCTCGTCCACAGGCACCTATATTCTTTTTGATAACCGATTTCTCATTCGTTGCAAATCTGTCGCAATAAAAACGAATGTGTGTTTAAACTTTTTGTTTAACTTTTAATAATTAAGTTATGAAAAAGAATTTTAGATTCTTGGCAATGGCTGTTGTAGCAATGGCCGCCGCAGTGTTCACGGGATGTTCATCCGACGATGACTTCCTTGCTCCGTATGAGGAGAGTGCGATTCAAACCCGCGCGATAAGTTCTACCAATGCGCTTATCGATTTTGATAACGTACCTTCCAGCGTAATGGCTTCTGACCAGTATGGAAACAATCTCTATTCTGCCACGGCCAACGGCAAGCAGGTAACGACCGGCTACATCACTCAAATCGGGCAAACCGGTACGTACATTCAGTTCCCGATTAACTATTTGGAACAAGAATGGGTAAGCGGACAGCCTTGGGAATATGAATTTTGGAATGGTGGTTTTGCCATCTCTAATTTCCATAATCTGACACAGGGGGATTATCAAAACCAATGTAGCGTGTACTGGCCCAACGGCGGTCATAGCGGTAAAAATTTTGCTGTAGCTTTCGGTTATAGCGATTCATACAATGATTCACAAGCAACCTATGACAAATGTGCGAAGATTTACCTGACCGATGCAACCGGCTACAGAGTCGTTACCACAAACACTCCTGTCAAGGGTACACCGAAATATGGTAAATTCAACAGCGTATGGGTTTGTAATACGACTTATACCTACTTAGTCATGAAGGATGGCAACTCGTTTACACAAGGCTCTTTGTCGGCACAAAAAGGATGGTTTAAGGTGGTATTTGTTGCGTTGGATGCGACGGGTAAACCTACAGGTAAGGAAGTAGAATACTATTTGGCAAACTTCGATTCCAGTAAAGATGCAGAATCAGGTTTGACCAATAAAATCCGTACCGGATGGAATCAAGTGGATTTAAGCGGTTTAGGTGACAGCGTATGTACTGTAGCTATCAATTTCGAAGGAAGCGATTCAAGCGCATACGGATTGAACACTCCTGCTTACGTTGCTATAGACGATATTGATGTAACCGTAAACGAATAACATAAATTTGGGGCAAATGCTTTTTAACGGCAAGTGCAAAGTATTTGCCCCTTTTTATTATATCCCAATGGAGATTGGAATCAAATACTTTCTTCAAGGGAATTTCAGCATTAAAATTATAAATATAATGAAGAAGAATTTGCTTTTATTCTCCTTGACGATATTTCTATTTGCATGCAACAAAGACGAAGAAATATCGCAGGACGTGATATTGCCTCCTGTCATTGAGTTGGATAGCGAGGACGGAATCTACGTTGTAAAGATAGGAAAAGAGGTCGTTATTGAGCCGACCTATCAGAATGTCGATTACGCCGTTTATTCATGGAAATGCAACGGTCGTATCATTTCCGACGAGCCTCAATTGAAATACATTTTCAACGAATGCGGTTCGTATTACGTTACCCTGCGTGTGGATACGAGGGATGCCAGCACAGAGGAAGAAATTCGTGTGGATGTCAATGAATTGGCTCCGCCCGTTATTTCATTGGTAACCCCCTCTATAGGGCTTAAAGTTGTCGCAGGATGTGAGTATATCCTTACACCCGACATTCAAAATGCAGAAGGAGCTACTTATTTGTGGACTCTTAACGGAAACGAAGTCGGAACGGAAAATACTTATACATTCAAGCAAGATGAGTTGGGAACTTATGAACTGACCTTAACCGTAACAAATGAAGACGGACAATCAAAGAAGACAGTTTCTATTGAGGTTGTCGATAAACTTCCGATTGAAATCGTAGTTCCGTCATCTTTATATTTTACCGAGAATAATACCAAATACGTAGAATTAGGACGTACTTTGTTTGTCCGCCCCTTTGTATCAATAAGTGCCGAGCCTTCTTATCAATGGAGTTTGGACGGGCAACCGATTGAGGGAGCCAATTCTTTGGTTTACGGTTTCAAACCCGCTAAAACCGGAGAACACACGCTTACCTTTACTGTGAAATACGACAATCAAGATACAAAAGCAGTGCTCACCCGTAATATTTCGGTCTCCGGTGTCGATGAAGTCAGTGTCAATATTCCGGTGAAATGTTGTGAAGCGGCCGGAAAAAGACCTTTTGCTGCCGGAAATTCCATTTACAGCAATAAAGTATATGAATTTGTTCCGGCTCCGGGACAATTTGTAAACGAAACGAATACAGCAGGTTTCAATGGGGAAAACACGCACGAAGCAGCCTGTGCTTACGCACAAAAACGTCTTGATAATGAACAATATGTTTCTCTCGGAGGTTGGGGAGGATATATTGTAGTAGGATTCGACCACAGTATCGAAAACAAAGGCGGTTATGATTTTTCCATCAAAGGAAATGCCTTTGATTCGTCAAATGAACCGGGCATTGTATGGGTAATGCAAGATGTCAATGGAGACGGCTTGCCCAACGATGAATGGTATGAACTGAAGGGTTCTGAATATGGAAAACCCGAAACCATTCAGGACTATGCCGTAACTTATTTCCGTCCCGGTCCCAACATGGACACCCAATGGCAAGACAACAAGGGAAATAAAGGGGCGATTGACCGTCTCGGCAACTATCACCCGCAAGAGTTTTATTATCCTTTGTGGATTGAAGAGGATTCCTATACGTTATACGGCACATGCCTGAAAGCACGTACCGAACAAAGCCCGTCGACAGGCATGTGGTCCAATAATCCGTTCGGGTGGGGATATGCCGATAATATTGGTGATGATATGCCCAATAAAGACAATCCTAACGCGGGAGCACTTGGAAACTATTTTAAGATTTCCGATGCGCTCAATATCGACGGCACGTCTGCAAACCTTTCCCATATCGACTTTATCAAGGTGCAGACCGGAGTCAATGTAAAAGCCGGATGGTTAGGGGAAAATTCCACGGAAGTTTTCAAGTTCTGTGATGAAAACAACAATAACGACAAATAAAATTCATTATGAACAAAATATATCATTTCATCCTATTCTGTTTCGCTACGCTCTGCCTTGCTGCATGTAGTGATGACGACCCTGAAGTAAGCGGAATAGACGGCAAGGATCACTTCATCTCCGAGTTTGCTCTAACTGTAGATGGCATTACCTATCAAGCCATGATAGTCGGGGACAAGATTACAGTTGAGATACCTTATAATACCAGTCTGAAAGGGGCTACCGTAGAGTATGCCCTTTGCGAGGGAGCCTCTATTAACCCGAATCCATCGACCATAGAGGATTGGGAGAATGAATGGAAATTCGTAGTTACCTCCAAAATGCAGGATAGCAAAGTATATTCCTATACTTATCAATATACAGACATCGAACAGAGCGGCAGCGTAGTACTTGCCACGCAAGCCGAGGTTGATAATTTTGCAAAGACAGGAATAAACAAAATCGAAGGCAGCCTGACCATCGGAACGGCAGACGGAGAAGAAATCACCAATCTGGACGGACTTGCCAACCTGAAACAAATCAGTAACTCCCTTGTCATCAATCCGTCTTACAAAGGAACGGATTTGACCGGGTTGGATAATCTGGAACAACTCGGAAGTTTCAAATTAGGTTCGACAACTTCTGCCAGTAAAAACATAATGCTCAAAACGGTTAATCTGCCCTCTTTGCTTGGAGTGACCGGTGATTTTGTCGTTAACAGTTCTGTCATTGAAAAAATATCTATACCCAAAGTCGAGTTCATTGGTGAGGATATGTATATAACTTCCGATGCTTTACTTGATTTGGATGCAAATGCCGTTGAATCTGTCGGAGCTTCCTTAATTGTCAAAGGTTCGGTAGCGCAAAAAGAATCAGCGACAACCGAAGCCATTGTTTTCTCAGCACTAAAACAGATCGGGAATGAACTTACAATCCAATATTTTCCCAAACTGCAAGGAATTTATCTACCGGCATTGGAAAGCGTGGTCGGTACTGCTTCATTCTCCGATATGTCCTCCATCGGAAGTCTTGCAATGACCGAATTACATTCGGTTGGAGGACTGACTATAAAAAATTGCAAAGAGATTTCCATTGTTGAACTTCCCGGTCTTATTTCCTGCGGAGAGACCAGTGTGGATGCGAATAAAGTCAATAAACTCAATATAGCTTCTTTGAAAGATGTACTCGGTGATATGACATTAAGTAATCTGCTCATAGAAGAGCTGGATTTGTCCCAGATAAATTTTAACGGAAATACACTTACCCTACAATGTGCCCGACTAAATAAAATAGTAGGACCGGAAACATTTAACGGTAGCCTTCTTCTACTTCCTAAATCCTGTCGATTGACAGAATTTACGTTGGAAGGAATCTCAAATATACAGGGTGACTTCCAATGCAAAGATTATTCTTATGTAAAAGAATTTGTCATGCCATTTATTCGTGTGGCAGGAGATATGACTATTGCATTGAATTCGGGAAGTGTTAATACGGCGGCGGAAATCGAATTTCCTAAATTGCAGGAAATTGGAGGGACCTTAACCTTAGGAAGTAATTCAAATGCCAATAATATTGCATTCCCGTCATTGAAAAAGATTCTCGGTTCATGTTCAGTTACGACTACTGATCTTAAGAATGATATTGAGTTTACCAATCTGGAAAGCATTGGAACGGATGGAGCTGATGAACAAATTAAGTTTGAGATTGAGGCTACTAATATTCTATGTCCCAAATTAAAAACGATAAATGGGAAGTTTGATATTGCAACATCTTCTTTTATGTTTGGTATGGAAGTAGATAAAGTATCTTATCCTAACGTAGAATCAATATCCGAAAATCTTTCAATAACATGCCCGTATTCTGATTTTGGTTCTAATGGTATTTTGTCCATTGATTTTTCAGGTCTCAAATCAGTAAAAGGGATTAGTATAAGCGGGCAAGGAGATGTTACTGATTTCAGTTCTTTCAAATACCTGTTTGAAAACAATGTTCTAACAGGAGAATCTCAATGGTCTGTCAAAGAATGTGGTTACAACCCCACTTTCCAAGAGATGAAAGACGGGAAGTACAAGCTTGCCGAATAGATAACGAAACAATAAATTTTCTGCCAATCCTCGGTATGCTTACCGTAAGGTAAGCTGCCGGGGATTAACTATAAAAATAACGGTATGACCTATCACCAATTGAAATATCTGCTATGGAGCGTAGTTGTCGGAGTGACACTATCCTTGACATCCTGCATGAAGTGGGACTACGGCGATGCGGTGGAAGATTTCAACGCTACCGGAGCCGGGTTGTTCATCACCAACGAGGGCAACTTCCAGTACGGCAATGCCACGTTGTCGTACTACGACCCCGAAACCCAACAGGTGCAGAACGAAATCTTCTTCCGTGCCAACGGCATGAAACTCGGCGACGTGGCACAGTCGATGACCATCTACGACAACAAGGGCTGGGTCGTGGTGAACAACTCCCACGTGATTTTCGCCATCGACCTGAACACCTTCAAGGAGGTAGGACGCATCGAGAACCTGACCTCACCGCGCTACATTCATTTCCTAAGCGACGAAAAAGCATACGTCACCCAATTGTGGGACAACCGCATCTTCATCATCAACCCGAAGAAATACGAAATTACCGGCTATATTCAAGTGCCGGACATGACGATGGAAAGCGGCTCGACGGAGCAAATGGTGCAGTACGGCAAATACGTCTATTGCAACTGCTGGAGTTACCAGAACCGCATCATCAAAATCGACACCGAAACCGATCAAGTAGTCGATGAACTGAAGGTCGGCATACAACCGACATCGCTGGTCATGGACAAGTACAACAAAATGTGGACGGTGACCGACGGCGGTTATGAGGGCAGCCCCTACGGATACGAAGCCCCGTCGCTCTACCGCATCGATGCCGAGACGTTCACCGTGGAGAAGCAGTTCAAGTTCAAGTTGGGCGACTGGCCCTCGGAGGTGCAGCTCAATGGCGACAGGGACAAACTCTACTGGATCAACAAGGCCATTTGGAGCATGGACGTGACAGCCAGCCATGTGCCGGTACGTCCGTTCCTCGAATACAGCGGCACGATTTATTACGGACTGACGGTAAACCCCGCCAACGGAGAAGTGTACATCGCCGATGCCATCGATTACCAGCAGCAGGGCATGATATACCGCTACTCGCCCGAAGGGAAATTGATAGATGAATTTTATGTCGGGATTATCCCCGGTGCATTTTGTTGGAAATGAAGAATAAATTGCGGCATATATACCATATTATTTTCATCACGAAAAGACAGGAGATGACGATTCCAATGACAACCAAAGGAATGATTCTCGATCAGATGGTACAAATTTTCACAAGGAAAGGCTGTCATGTCTATGCCTGCAATGCTTTTCTCAATCATGTTCATATACTTGTAGAGATACCATCTCCCACGGACTTCGCAAAGATTATCAATAAAGTAAAAAGTTCTACAGGCGTTGTCTATCGAAAATATCCGGAATATGCGGATTTTTCAGGATGGGCAGCCGGATTTGATTCGTTTAGCGTGTCATTCAATGATCTGAATCGGGTAAAACACCACATTGAGAAACAAGAGACGGTTCATCAGGAACTTTCATTCGAGGACGAATACGACCAACTGCTTGAAGAAAACGGATTCAATGCCTATCAAGATTTTATGCGGGCATCATTCTCTGCATATGCTGCGGTAAATAACCATATTAAAAACAAAAGGAAATGACATATACAAAATATTTACTTTTCTCAATATTGGTTGTCTGTCCATCCGTGCTGTCTGCGCAGGGAATCACCCGGCGTATTCACCAGATAGACGAGGTGACCGTATGGGGCAAACGGCCGATGAAGGAAATCGGCGTGCAGAAGACGAAGTTCGATTCACTCGCACTGAAAGAAAATATCGCCCTCTCGATGGCGGACATCCTGACGTTCAACTCGTCCGTGTTCGTCAAGAGTTACGGACGCGCCACGCTCTCCACCGTTGCTTTCCGCGGCACGTCGCCCAGCCACACGCAGGTGACGTGGAACGGCATGCGCATCAACAATCCCATGCTGGGTATGACCGACTTTTCCACCATACCGTCCTACTTCATAGATCAGGCCTCGCTGCTTCATGGCACGTCGTCGGTGAATGAAACGGGCGGCGGACTCGGCGGTCTGGTCAAACTCGGCACGGCTCCTGAAGTCGCTGAAGGGTTCAACGCCCAGTACGTGCAGGGCATCGGCTCGTTCAAGACCTTCGACGAGTTCGCCCGCTTCACCTACGGCAGCGACCGATGGCAGGTCTCGACCCGCGCGGTCTATTCGTCGTCGCCCAACGATTACAAGTACACCAACCACGACAAGAAGATAAATATCTACGACGAGGAGAAGAACATCATCGGACAGTATCACCCGAAAGAGCGCAACCGCTCCGGGGCGTTCAAGGACCTGCACCTGCTTCAGGAAGTGTATTACAACACCCTGAAAGGCGACCGTTTCGGGTTGAACGCATGGTATATCAACTCCAACCGGGAACTGCCGATGCTCACGACCGATTATGGAGATGCGACCGACTTCGAGAACCGCCAGCGAGAACAGACGTTCCGCAGCGTCTTGTCCTGGGATCACATGAAAAGCAACTGGAAACTCGGCGTGAAAGGCGGTTACATACACACATGGATGGCCTACGACTACAAGCGTGAGGTCGCACCTGACAACTGGGCGTCGATGACCCGCTCCCGCAGCAAGGTAAACACGTTTTACGGTCAGGCGGAGGGAGAGTATTCTTTGGATAAAAAATGGTTTTTCACCGCCAATGTATCGGCACACCAGCATTTGGTACGGAGCGAGGACAAGAACATCATCTTGCAGGACGGTGGCAAGGCCATCGTGGGCTATGACAAGGGGCGCGTGGAACTCTCCGGCTCCGTATCCGCCAAGTGGCAGCCGATAGACCGCTTGGGTATGTCGGTGGTACTGCGGGAAGAGATGTATGGTTCCGATTGGATTCCACTCATTCCGGCTTTCTTCATTGACGGTATCATTTCCCCGAAAGGAAATGTGATGCTGAAAGCATCCATATCGCGTAACTACCGTTTCCCAACTCTGAACGACCTATACTTTTTGCCGGGAGGTAATCCCAACCTGAAAAACGAACAAGGTTTCAGTTATGATGCCGGGGTGAGTTTCGATGTCGGCAAGAAAGGCATTTACAAGTTGAGCGGCGGTGCGAACTGGTTCGACTCCTACATCGACGACTGGATCATCTGGCTGCCGACCACCAAGGGCTTCTTCTCGCCCCGCAACGTAAAGAAGGTCCACGCCTACGGCGTCGAGGTCAAAGCGAACTTCGCCGTGCAGCCGGCGAAAGATTGGCTCATCGACTTGAACGGGTCCTATTCGTGGACACCCTCCATCAATGAAGGTGAGAAGATGTCGCCTGCTGACCAGTCAGTGGGCAAGCAGTTACCCTACGTGCCGAAGCACTCCGCATCGCTGACCGGACGGTTGTCGTGGCGGACTTGGGCGTTCCTTTACAAATGGGCGTTCTACTCGGAACGTTACACCATGTCGAGCAACGACTATACGCTGACAGGACACCTGCCCGAATATTTCATGAGCAATGTCTCGTTGGAGAAAAACCTGTTTTTCAAACCGGTGGACATCCAGTTAAAATTCGCCGTCAACAACCTCTTCAACGAGGACTACCTTTCGGTACTCTCGCGCCCCATGCCCGGCATCAACTTCGAGTTCTTCATCGGCATTACCCCGAAGTTCGGGAAAAACAAGAAAAAGTCCGAAAATACAAATATGTAACGATATGAAAGCATTAAAGAATTTAAGCCTGCTGTTGCTACTTGTATTGGCATTCACAGGCTGCCACAATAAAAGTTCAAAACTCGCCGATTTCAACCGAACGGTCTATACACCTGAATACGCTTCGGGGTTTGACATAAAAGGTGCAGACGGCAAAAAGAGCGTATTGGTTACCGTCACGAACCCTTGGCAGGGCGCCGACAGCATCACTACGAACCTGTTCATTGCCCGTGATGACGAAGAGGTTCCGGCGGATTTCACCGGTCAGATGCTCAAGGGGGATGCCGAGCGCATCGTCTGCATGTCCTCGACCCATATCGCCATGCTCGACGCCATCGGCGAAACGGCACGTGTGGTCGGCGTGTCGGGCCTCGACTATATCTCCAATCCCGACATTCAGGCACGGCGGGACAGCGTTGGAGATGTGGGCTACGAAGGGAACATCAATTACGAACTGCTGCTCTCGCTTGACCCCGACCTCGTGTTGCTTTACGGCGTGAACGGGGCAAGCTCGATGGAGGGTAAGCTCAAAGAGTTGGATATCCCGTTCATGTATGTCGGCGATTACCTCGAAGAGTCTCCGCTGGGCAAAGCCGAATGGCTGGTGGCGCTTTCGGAGGTCGTCGGGAAACGGGCGGAGGGCGAAAAAGTATTCGCGGAAATCCCCGTCAGATACAATGTCCTGAAAAAGAAAGTAGCGGACAATATCCTCGACGCTCCGTCAGTCATGCTCAACACGCCTTACGGCGACAGCTGGTTCATGCCCTCGACCGAAAGCTATGTCGCCCGGTTAATCAAAGATGCCGGAGGCGATTACATCTACAAGAAGAACACAGGAAACGCTTCCGCGCCCATCGACCTCGAAGAGGCGTATCTGCTGGCCTCGCAAGCCGATATGTGGCTGCATGTGGGGATGGCGAACACGCTTGATGAACTGAAAGCCGCATGCCCGAAGTTCATCGACACCCGCTGTTTCCGTGGTGGACAGGTCTATAACAACAACGCCCGCACCAATGCTGCTGGCGGCAACGACTACTATGAGTCGGCGGTCGTAAATCCCGACCTCGTGCTGCGAGACCTCGTGAAGATATTCCACCCCGAACTGGTCGAGGAAGATTTCGTCTATTACAAGCAACTGAAATAGATGCGCTCCCGTTCCGCCATATTGTTTGCCATGCTGGCCGCCCTCACCCTTTTCCTGTTTCTGCTGGATTTGGCGGTGGGGGCAGTCGCCGTACCGCTCGGCGATGTATGGGCGGCTTTGACGGGCGGCGACTGCCCGCGGGCGACGGCGAAAATTATACTGAATATCCGACTGATTAAGGCGGTGGTCGCGTTGCTGGCCGGAGCAGCTCTGTCGGTCAGCGGTCTTCAGATGCAAACCCTCTTCCGCAATCCTCTTGCCGGCCCCTACGTGCTCGGCATCAGTTCGGGCGCGAGCCTCGGCGTGGCACTCGTCGTGCTTGCAGGCTTCGGTTCGTCGATAGGCATTGCCGGGGCGGCTTGGCTCGGAGCGGCGCTCGTGCTGGTCGTCATCGCCGCCGTCGGCCACCGCATCAAGGACATCATGGTGATTCTGATTCTCGGCATGATGTTCTCGTCGGGAGTCGGCGCGATTGTACAGATATTGCAATATCTCAGCAAGGAAGAATCCCTGAAAGCCTTTGTCATTTGGACGATGGGGTCGCTCGGCGACGTGACCTTCGACCAGCTTGCGGTACTCGTCCCGTCGATTATCGCCGGACTGTTGTTGGCGGTGGTGACGATCAAGCCGCTCAACTTACTGCTGTTCGGCGAGGAGTATGCCGTGACGATGGGGCTGAACATCCGACGCTCGCGCGGGCTGCTGTTCCTCTCCACGACGCTGCTTGCTGGTACGGTGACCGCCTTTTGCGGTCCGATAGGCTTCATCGGACTGGCCATGCCCCACGTCACGAGAATGCTGTTCCGCAACAGCGACCATCGGGTACTCGTACCGGGAACCGTTCTTTCGGGTGCGGCGGTGCTGCTTCTTTGCGACCTCGTTTCTAAAATGTTCACCCTGCCGATCAACGCCATCACCGCATTGCTGGGAATCCCCATCGTGGTGTGGGTGGTCTTGCGCAATAAATCCGTCACCGCATGATAAAGTTACACGATTTTTCCATAGGCTACGGCGAGCGCACCTTGCTCTGCGAGGTGGAAACCACCATAGAAAAGGGCAGGCTGACTGCCCTTATCGGGCGCAACGGCACGGGCAAATCGACACTGCTTCGAGCCATCGCCGGACTGAACCGCCGTTATACCGGCCGAATCCTGCTCGACGGGCATAACGCCGCCGATATGCGAGCAGCAGAAATGGCCAGAACGCTGGCATTCGTCACGACCGAGCGCACACGCATCGCCAATCTCAAATGCAAGGATGTCGTGGCTATCGGCCGCGCACCCTATACCAACTGGATTGGAAAGATGCAGGAGGTCGACAAGGAGATCGTCATGCGGTCGCTCGCCTCGGTGGGCATGGAGGCTTATGCGGAGCGCACGATGGACAAGATGTCGGACGGCGAGTGCCAGCGCATCATGATCGCACGGGCGTTGGCGCAGGATACGCCGATTATCCTGCTCGACGAACCCACCTCGTTTCTCGATATGCCCAACCGCTACGAATTGTGTACACTGCTGGCACGGCTGGCGCATGAAGAAAACAAGTGCATCCTTTTTTCCACGCACGAGCTGGATATCGCCCTCTCGCTTGCCGATGCGATAGCCCTTATCGACCCACCCCAGTTGTCGTATATGCCGACCGAAGAGATGCGCCGGAGCGGCTGCATCGAGCGGCTGTTCCGAAATAATTGTGTGACGTTCGATGCCACGACAGGATTCATAAAAGTGGGACAATGACTAAGGAATATATCATAGAGAATTTCACAGCAAATATCAGCGTGGACGAATATATTTCACGCTTCCGGGACGAAAAACGTTTTGTCGAATTTTGCAAACAATGCCCCAACTACGGTAATAGTTGGGGATGCCCGCCGTTCGATTTCGATACCGGAGAATTTCTGCGCCAATATGAATATGCCCACCTGATGGCCACGAAAATAATTCCGGTCGAGAAAAATATTCCGATAGACAGAACGCAGGAATTGATTAAACCGGAACGGCTCAGGATAGAAAGGGAATTGCTGGAAATGGAGCACAGATACGGAGGTCGGGCATTCGCCTATGTAGGAAAATGCCTATACTGTCCCGATTCCGAATGCGCCCGCAAATGCAACCGTCCTTGCCTGCATCCGGACAAAGTACGTCCCTCGCTTGAAGCATTCGGGTTCGATATGACACGAACACTCTCGGAACTTTTCGGGATAGAGCTGCTTTGGGGAAAGGATGGTATTCTACCGGAATATCTTGTGATTGTAAGCGGATTATTTCATAATTCGGCAGAAAATATTATCAGTCATACGAAGCGTAATCAGGATTCAGGAAACCTATAATCTTATTACCCTCATTGATAACAAAAGTCCCTGCAATCCGAATTATAGATTGAGGGACTCGATGAAAGTGAATGTAAAAACTAAAAGAACAACTCTACTTTCGTATGCCTGTTGACTTCGACCGGTACATGGTCGGCTATGCCGCCTCTGCTTACCTTGACGATGCGTTCGATCGGTATGCCACGCTTTTTCAATTCTGCAACGATATAATCCGCTCTCGATGTACTTAATGAACCATTAAGCACAGGAGTTCCAGTCGAACTGTCGGCCGCACCGGTTACTCTCAAGGATAATCCGTATTTCTTGGCCACGCGAGCCAGTTCATCAAGGTTAAGCATTTGGGAAGCATCCGTCAGGTGCGCCGTATTGAGGTTAAAAAAGAAATAGACAGGCGACCCGATGCAATTCCCGGCTTGTATGAGTTCCGTCCTTTCAGAGACGATTATGCCCGGTTTCTCGGCATCATCTCCGTTGTTGCCATATCCAATACTTGCAGAATCAAGCGGCGAGATTCCATCCCAATGCCGGTTTTTCAATCTTGCCCGTAGTGAGTTCAATCCGCTGTAATTATTTCTGGGATAACCTTGACGGCGGTCGGTCTCATCGTCATTAACCAGATGACCGTACTTGTCAAGCAATCCTTCTATTTCCAGAATTTTCTTCAATTCTGCGACCGTCCGTCGGTTGCGGTCGTACCAGTCTTTATAACGCTTGTTTTCTCCGGATAAGATATTGGCATGATCCACGAGCCACTCATTCTGACGAATGTAAGATGTCGCATCAACCGCGCGTTTCCAACCGACCTTTCCGAGATGAAACGTGAAACCGGCGGTCAGCGATACCATGTGGTCGCCGAGGCGGTTCGGGCGTCCGTAACCATCGAAGTCCTGAAAGGTGGTCGTGCCGGAGAGTTCCAACATGGCACTTACTCGTTTGGAAATCCGATATTCTCCCTGTACGCCATACGAAACAGTAAAGGGATTATTCCCGTTAGAGGCATTGTGCAACAGGCCGACACCGGCAAAGGGAGCAAGATTCCAGCGTACCTGTTCTTGCCGGGCATATCTGCAGCCAAGGACATTCCACAGCAGATCCGCATGGATATGGTGGTAGTCCTGATTGGACAATGTTCCATCTTTGAACTGCACACCGCTGTAATTGATACGTGCGCCGACGGACGGAGTGAACCATTTTCCGACTGCGAAACTGTACGAGGGTTTCAAGCGTCCGAAGAGGTCTTCGCAGCCGAGAGGTGTGCCGAGAAAGGCGGACGTACCCCCGGCAATACTGACAAACCAGTTGCCAGTCAGGGATGCCGGAAGTACCACTCCGTCAAGATAGACGGGCTGTATCGGTTGCAGTTCCTCCGAGACATTATAGTACGGTGTATGTTGTACAGTATCCACCTGTACGGGTTGTATACTTGCCTGTGCCTGCAACGTGCAAAGCACGGCCAATATAAAAAAGATTTGTTTCGTCATATTCCAATGATATTATTCGTTATACTTTTTGATTTGTCATGAGACGTATGCCACTTACCGTTTGGGTTTCTTGCCAATGGCCGGACGCATCATGCGGCTCGCCATCCTCATGCTGCGGAGTGCCCATGCACGGTTGTCCTCGTCCTCATCGCGCCCCCATTTCAGGTCGCTGCCGCCACCTCCGCCGCCACGAGTTTCGGCAAAAGTGGTGGCATCATCGACCATACCGAGAAACAGCATCGTCGCGCAGTGCATCACGTCTGTACCTTGTTCCGCTATGGACTGGACGAGCGAGCCGTCGAACAGTTGCCGTTCCGCCACGTCCATCTGTGCCGATACGTTCCTATACTCGCCGACCACATTTTCCAGCAGGACATCCTTGAGCAACGTGTCCACTTTGGAATGTATATCATGGGAGTATTTGTAGGCTTCCTCCTTGAGTTCCCCGGTACGTTCCTCAATGGCATCCATGTTCTCTTTCAGCTCGGCAAGCTGCCGGTCAGCCGTCTGTAACTTCTCCTGCTTGTCTGCCAGTTGCCTGTTGATGCCTGCCAGCTCTTTCTCCAGACTTTTAACTTGTGCGGCTAATTGTTCCGCATCGCCCTTGTTCGCTTTCAAATCCTGTTCGGCTGCCGATAGCAGAGCCTCTTTTTCGGCTTTCGACTTCTCAAGGTTATCGACCATTGTCGTAAGCCCCTTGACCCTGCGCTCTGCCAGACGGATGTCCGATTGAAGGGTTGCCAGCACCTTTTGGTGGCGGTCTATATTTTCCTCGATGGTCGTACATTCTTCCGATAGCATACGGCGGTATTCTTCGGTAGTCCTGTGCCGTGCGCCTGTTTCGGATATGCTTGTTCCTCTCGACATTCCCCACCTTGTATTGACTTCGGCGAAAAAGTCGGTATGAAGCTGTTTCATCCTTGCGCTGTATTCAAACTTGTCCTTTCCGGCGAATATTTCCTTGTACGCAAAGCGGCCGTCTTTGATTGGCAACAAAGTACAATGCACATGAGGGTTCAATTCGTCAAGGTGTACGATGAATGCGGCGATGTTCTGCTCGCCATATTTGCCACTCACGAATGAATAGACGTCTTTCGCCCAGCGTTCAATATCGCTCATTCTTTTGATACGGGTATTGTTCGCACCTTCATCAAAATCCACGTTCTGCGTGCCGAACGCGAGTTCGTGCATCCGCTTACGGGAACCGCCGAAAATGAAGTTCACCACCGTGCGGTACTTCGGTTCTGCCAGTCCTTCGTTGGGGTCTTTGATTCCACGCCTCTCCAATATGTCCGCCATCCGTTCGGGAATGTTGCGGCTCGTGTCAATGGGACGTACCTTGCCTCCGGGCGCAATCTCGAAGTTCAGGTGTTTGCGTGTGGGGTCGTAATTCCCCTTATTCATAGCGTACTTTTCCGCCCTTTCACTGCGGTCACGCAAATGTTCGTTGCTTTGGGCTGCGGTGATGCCTTTCGACACCTGCATATCAAGTACCTGTTTTTGATCTGCCATACTCTTTTCGTGTTGTTTGGACAATCCGTCCTGTCCCAGCTTGCTGCTTGCCCGGACAGCCTACCGACGGTCGGAGACCTATCGGGGTATTAGGCTCCCCCTTCCCTTTGTTTCGTGGCAGACGGGCAAGCCCGTGTGCCTCCTATAACCGGCAGGATAACCGTTAAGGGATGGAGGTGGATTGTTCGCGTTATACAATCTGTTTTCGACTCCCGGTTCAATCCACCATCGCCTGTGCCTTTGCCAGAAGCGATAAAAAAGGTTTGCGAAGCGATTTGAGGCGTTCTTGGTCTTCGTCCATGTCGAAGTCCGTCACTGATGCCTCGGTGTCGAGAATCAGCCCGGCGAGGTCTTTGGCGGACTCGATGAAAGCAGCCCATTCTTCACCGAGGTCAAACCGGAAGAAATCCACAAGCGGCGAACTGTCATCGAATCTCGACTTGTGCAGGATTTTTTGCAGGGCGGCGTGGGCGATGCAGCACAAGGCTGTTTCACGATGTTCCGTGACCAAAGTGCCGGAATGTGCGGAGGTCGTGTTGGAATGGGTGTCCAAACAGAGTCCGGTGTCACGGTCGGCAATTTCAGTCTTTGCCAGACTTACGAGTTGTCCACATATTACGCCAGTTTCGGCAGCGGTCGTTTTGCCGATTACCCAATCGGACAATACCTCACGGAGCTGTCTGGCAAAGTCCGGCTGCTCCTGTGCATTGCGGGGCTGTGCTGCCTGACCGGATTGTACGGTCATGGTAATGACCACGCTTTTGGGAAGCTGGATGCGGGTCAGCAAACCGAATGCCTCCATTGCACTCAAAAAAGAACGGACGGTAGCCCTGTGCCAATGCCACTCCGATGCGAGGTCGGAAACGGTCAGGTGGCACTGGTTGGGTTGCAGCACGTAGGCCTTCTTTCTTAAAAACGGAGAAACGAAACCTGCCAGTGATTTGTCCAACAGGTCACAGTACGCTTCGGTGCGTGTTTTGCGTTCATCCCCTTTCTCCTTGAGATATTCGAATACCTCCCTGTCTGCCAATATGGAAACAGGTATCTTTTGGTTATTTTTCATTTTCATTCGGTTTTAATGATTCATATTGTGCGGATATATCAGTGTTGCCGCTGTCCGCTTCATGCGGCAGATTTGCGTGATGATTCTCGTGATAGGATTCTGACAACATTCCGGGATGCTTTGCCCATCCGGAAAGTGTGTCCGTATCCTTGCATTCGGACATGACCCGAACGGAGGGATAGAACAGGGCTGCCAGAAGAAGATAGGCAATGGTTATCGCCAAGGTGTACAGATGCGGCACAAAGCCGATGACCAGTGCGCCCGATGCGAGTGTGACAAATGCACGGGGGCGGTCAAGCAACCTGCGTAACCAGTTGTCCGTCCGTCGGAACGAAAACATTGCGGCACAGACACCGGTAGAGAGCAGGATTCCAAACTCACCCATATGTCCACAGGCATATACATAATGGAAAAGAAGCAGGCATATCAGCCATACTTGCACATACAGTTTACGGGCGTTGCCGCTTCGTGCCATTGCCATGTAAAAGGGTGTCATGAACCGCTTGTTGTTCTTGTACAATGACATTGATACCCCGAAAGGTATCGCGCAGAAAATGAGTAGCAGGATATTCAGTAACATAAGTAATAGGGCTTTTCGGGTATGGGAGTGGGACGCACAATGAGTTCCAACTGGACAATACCGTATGTCGCCAGCCGGATAAGGGTTTCGGCATCCTTGGGCGAAAAGTACATGGCCGCTTTCTTGATGCGCTGCTTGAATGTAATGTCTTGCTTTCGGTAGATGGCCAAAGCCTTGTCCAGTTCGTGTTCGGGAATAGTCCATGTCGTACCCTCGGCGTGTATGCCGTTCGTCTTGAAGGCACGCAGTACCAATGTACGGGAAACGAGGTAGTCGGTGCGGTCGGTTCTTGAGATGATATGCTCCTTGTAGAGATTGTCATCGGCAACCTCTATCCACGTCCGGTAGGCATTGATGCAATAGACCATCTGTCGGTATAAGGTGTTTCTCATATAAAATTCATCAGCACGTCGGACTTGTCTTTCTTGTATTTCAGGAACCCGCTTTTGGAGTGTAGTTCCAAGTCGAGGCATAAGTCCCCGTACATCTGCTCCAAAGAATCATAGATGGTGACAAGGATGCTGTTTACATTGCCCTCCGTATCCGTCTTGGCGTTCATCTTGAACATCTGTCCGAAAGCGGGATTCGAGTATGCACAAGTGCTGTGACCGAATTTTTCCGTCCGCATCGGAATATGGTGGTAGAGCGTGATCAACTCCATGTCGTCCTCGAACATATCCATTACTTCGTCCAGTTCGTAAGGGGTGCGCAACGGAAACGTAAGCAGCACATAGTCGCCGTAGAACTGCGGTTCTTCCATCGTCGTCACATCGAGCAACTGCGGAAGTTGCAGGGGGACGAATGCCATGAAGTCATTATAAAAATGTCGTAACATATTCATATCTTTTTCTGTTGTTATATTTTACAGCGTGTGTATGAATGCCTCCATCAGCATTCCGGGCAGCTCGTCCAAGCGGTTGTCTCCGGGGTGCAGCATCCTGCCCAACTCCCTGAAAGCGTCGGGTGTCTGCGAGGCAAGCATATCGAGTTGCTCTCTTTCTTCGGCTGAAAGCAACGCCAGGCAGAAACCGTCCAACGACGAATAAGGCTGGAGAAGCATCCAGATGTAGGCTTGTGCCTGTGCCGGTGTCTTGACTTTTTTATTGCAGATGTCGTCGATACAGGTTCGGATATTCTGAATCAGCCTGCGGTTGGTGCGCATGGCCAGATAAATCATGGCATTGCGATAGGTGATGTCGTTCCGTTCGGCGGCAAGGAATATCTGTGCACAGCATCGTTCCGTGTCATGAGTGATGTCGGAAAGATTCTCGCCGTCGAAATCAGGCAGACGTGAAAGGAATGCCCGGTACACGGCATCCTCCTTTTCGATAAAGGTCGTCAGGTCTGCCATACAATGAATACCGTAATCAATCGTTTCAGCAAGGGTAGTTCGATAAGTGGCAAGAATGTGTTGTCGGTTTCTCTGACTGACGGGCCGGTTATCCAATGAGGCAAAGAACGGTCGGATTGTTTCAGCCGCACGATGCAACTCTTTGTCTTCAAGATGCGGTGAGATTTGTTCTTTTACCCACAGTATATCCTTATAAGTGCGTGTTTGAGACAGCACCATCCGTGAAAATTCCATGCGGATGGAATCATGTATCTGTTCACACTCTTCTCTTACAGTGGAATGAAGCCGGCCAAGCGTATCACATTCGAGATGCAGGAATACGGAATCCCTCAATGTTTGCCATTGCTTGAGGTGTCCGGCCAATTCTTTAATGGAGAGTTTTTTCTGCCTGCGTATGTCGGACAGGTATTCCCTGTATGTTCCGGCAGGGTCATTCTTGGCTTTCGCCAATCGTTTGCCATTGCCGTTGTCGCATGACGCGCATAGGAATATGGCAATCGAAACGGCAATTATTTTGGCAAAGATTATCGGCTGTTTTAAGTTCGATTTTAATGTTTTCATACTATATCATTTCGTACTATTTAGTGCAAAACTATATATTATTTTTGATACTTCGCATCCGAAAAACCGTATTTTGTGCATTTTTTAATATCGTACTTAATAGTATGATTACCAATGAAAACAAGTGAAGATAAAACACGTGGAAATGTACGATTTTCGTTTTTTAATATAGTATGATTCATATACTCGAATAAAACTTGTATATTTGCACTTGTTATCATGAATATTGTATATTGATATGGCAAAAGTCGGTTATATATTCGAGGCTAATTCCTACGATGCGTTTGATGCGGATAAGGAATGGATGCGCCAATATGGGTGTGTACAGGTGGTTGAAGAATCGGTCGGACACGAGACGCTTAGGCCGAGATGGAAACAACTGATGTCGAATCTTGAAAGAGGAGACGAATTGGTGATGTCAAAATTCAGCAATGCCGTTCGTGGTTTACGGGAACTATCGGCATTGATTGAGCTATGCCGCATCAAGGTCGTGCGTATTATCTCCATTCACGATAAAATTGACACCGACAACAAATTGTTTCCGGACACGACACCGGCGGAAGTATTGGCCATGTTCGGGGCATTACCGGAGGAAGTGGCTGTTTTGCGGAAGTCGTCGGATAAAATTATACGCCTGCAGCAGAGTATCAGTATTCCGATTTCCAAAAAAAGTATGAGTAAAACTGAACGGGACAAAAAAATCGTGGATATGTATAACAATGGGTATTCAATCCGTGATATTTGGAAAGAAAGCGGTGTCCAAAGTAAAAGCACCGTGTACAGCATTCTCAATAAATACAAGGTTCAGCTTAACCGAACACCGGGACGAGTGCCGGGCATCCGGAAATAGAACTTATAAATCAATATGGATATTGAAAATCAATAGATTGCTTGCGTAATTCATCGTTTTTTCGTATCTTTAAGTTGGATATAACTATATAAAAACAAGACCTATGGGAGATATTATAATTTTATTGCTGGTGTTCTTGGTAGTGGGCAGGCTTTTGAGGGGCGTGTTCGGAGGATTCAGCAAAAGCAGTTTTCGGGATGACAAATAACTCCGGATTGTTGTAACTGGCAGATATTTGTTAATTTTGCACCGTATTCATAAAAATCAAGAACAATATGACAAAAGCGGAAATTGTCGCTCAGATCTCACGGCAGAGCGGAATAGAGAAAACGGTGGTGATGACTGTGATAGAATCATTCATGGAAAATGTAAAAGAGTCGATGGTTGCGGGAAACGAGGTGTTCTTGCGCGGGTTCGGTAGCTTTATCATCAAACGGAGAGCTGAAAAGACGGCCCGGAACATTTCGAAGAATACGACAATTAAAATTCCCGCTCACAATATCCCTGCATTCAAACCTGCCAAAGCATTTCTGAATGCGGTAAAAGAGAACAAGTAGAGTATAAAAGTACAGATGGTGCAACAACACCGTAATGAGTAAAACAAAAGCGACCCGAAGGCCGCTTTTGTCGTGATAAGGCAAGGATTATTTCTTGCCTTTTTTCGCTGGTTTGGCCGGCTTTTCAGGAGTTTCCTCCTTCTCGACGGGCGGATAGAACTTGACGGCGACCATCACGATACGGTTGTGTTTCACACCGCTTTGGTCGCTCCATTCTTCGGGCTTGAAATACCCCTCGACGGTCAGCATCGTACCCTTGGTCAGTTGGTCGAACGACCCGGTGTTCTCGTTTTTACGCCACGCCTCAAAATTCATAAAGGCGGAAACGCGTTTGGATTCCTCGCCATTATTCTCCAATCGGCTTACTGCCAGAGGGAAACGTGCTACACTTGCGTTGGTGAACTGACGGATTTCTGCATCCTTTCCTACGAAACCGGTTACTACGAAATTGTTTTCAATCTTTTTCATAATGAATTGTTTTTAGAAGTTATTAAATCAATTTTACGCTGCCTCAAAAAGTAGGTGCAGTTAAGGGGATGCACCAAGGCCGGACGCATCAATACTCTTTATTTTTGTCCGTAGGCAAAACCGGAAGGCTCGATAAAGGAAGATTGTACGGCTGCGCCATTGGTCAAGACTTCCAAAGTCGTTCCCGTCTGCATACTATCTTTGCATCGGAAAATGATGATGACTTCGGCGGAAAACTATTCTGAAAATGAGCGGAAAACCGTAGTTGCAGGGGAAGTGAAAGTGCAATCCGTCCACCGGCACAATGGTGCGCGTTTCGGCTGTAAGTCCGCAGAATCGGCAGGTATTTTCGTGTAATTCGGTCGGACTGAATTGAGGTGGCTACAAACAGAACACTGAACTGACAACAGGTTGCGGTACCGCAGAAGGGAATATCAACGAAGTGGCGACAAAAGGCGGAACGGGATATCGGGGTACTGCCATGTTCCCGTCCGGCAGAAAGAAAAGGGGACAAAAGGGAAAAAGGAAAGAACCCTGCTTTTCGGAAAAGCGGACGGAGCTTTTCACGAATGGCTGTTTTTTACAAAAGGATATGGCGCAGCCAAAAGAGAGAGATAGATGTAAAAAAGGGAATGCGGCGTGGCAGGAATGGAAGATTATCCCGTTCCTGCCTGCCTGTATCATCAAAATTCTGCCATGATTACCCGATGCTCGAAAATCTTTTTTTGATTACTGGGACGTCTTTGGCAAACCCATAGGTGATGCTTGCCATAGCCGAAGACGAAATAATCATCAAGGCGTGTTTTTTCTTGTAGGCGTTCCATGCCGGTACGCAGTTCCGCTTCATCGGTTGAGAAAAGAATCGTGTTGATGATACGGAAGTAGAGTTCTGTTACCTCGTCACAATAAGGACAAAAGCTATGCTCAATCGTTGCTTTCATGTTTCTTTGATTTTAATTCTACTTCTACTATGTCTTCTATTCGACCATACAGGACAGAGCGCAACGCTGTTTTGTCAATGGCGTAATACTCGGCGATATGTCCGTGCTGTTTTACGAAATATCGTTTGAGAACATCGGAGAAATCAAAGAAGTAGCCCATCAATGCGATACCTCTTTTGAAATGGATGCACTCTTTCACGTTTCGGGTAATCCAGTTCTTGTCTTCACGGCTCAACTTGTCTCCGTTATCAAGTTGTTCCCGTAACTGGTAAACCCTGCTGTCTTTCAGCTTCTCTAATTCGGGTACGTCCCATTGGACGAATTTCATTGCTATCTGCTGCATCGCTCTTGTATTTAATCGTAAATAATCACTTCATCACGATACTCGACCACCTCTTTGCCACTACTAAGACGCACCACTATTTTATTGCCGAAGTCGCCGACAACTGTTCCCTCAGAGTAGCCTTTATAGGGGGTAAGCAAGGTGCAGTGCGCACCTATAATTTCGCTATTTTCTTCGTATTCGTACATAAGTCATGTCATTTTACGGTTACAACTTGATATCCCATTTCCCCTGTGAGAAGATTCTGAAGCTCACGTATTCGTCTGTAAATTCGTAGGACAGAATTTTGATATAAGTTTTGTCTTTGGCTTCCAACGAAGCTATCAGTCTGTCGATTTCTTCTTCCGGATAAACCCAACGAGAGGTAAACTCCGCATCCACGCTATCGCTGTGTCTATTGACAAAGCCGTCGAAAGTGTCATCCAAGAATGCCTCTATCTTGTCGAGGTCTGCTTTGTTTTCCGTCCTTGCGTAGAAAATGTTTGTTGCATAGTTTGCCATAATCCTAAGTTTTAAGTTTTTTATTTTCCCTCTTTTAGCATTTCAGCTACTTTCGGGCTTGATTGAAAATTATGTCGCCTCAAAAGGTGTTATGGCTCTTTATGCAGGGTTTCACGACCAAATACGACCTCTGCAAAGCGGAGCGTGGAGATTTTGTCGGGAACCGTCAGGCTGTGACCTTGAATACAAGAAAGACATGACAAGTACCTTTGCGACACAATTCTCATCAGGCAGACCGAAAGTTGGGATGCGAGGATAGAATGCCTATGGCAGAAGTTACGATAAAAGGAACTTCCGTAAAATTGGGATGCAGCGAAAAAAGAAAATATCGGTGCGATTATCTTCTCTTTTGACTGTGAATATAAAAGTAAGGGGGAGAACTTCGGTAAAGGTTTAGTTTAGTCTATTAGCTTATATATATGCTAAACTAAAGTAAACTAAATATAGGCAGATATATTGGACTGCCTGTATAGGTGTTTTGAGGGAAATGGTTACCTTTGCAAAAAACAATGTTCCTTGAAAGAAACAGAGATTTGTCCTTTTTTCTTTTGGCTGTAGTTATTCATCCATAGATGACTGCAACAATCACTCTTGGCGAGAGGATGAAAATCGTGTGAAAAGACTTGGAAAAATACTCAAAGTACGAACAAGTGAAGAGAAAGAAAGGTAGTGCAAACAAAAAAAACAAGAAAATAAGATAATTCGTGTTTCTGTTCCTAATTTGTTTCTTGATAAAAACACATCACAATATAAATACCGAAGCATCATTACGTTCCATATTCACTATATCTCCTTCTGTCGGAATAATCCAATTCGTTATATACTCTGGATAAATGTTTTTGGCCACTTCTTTACTATTCAGTAAAAGCAACCGACCTCCTTTGAACTGATAAGAGCGAAGCATCTCTTTTCTTCATCTGTACATTCCTTCAAACCAGAAATAATGCAGAGAGTAGCCTTTTTGCTTAGAGTCGACCAATTCTTTCACAGAGGAAACTGTTTTATACTTAATCTGTAAAAATCAAATTTAGATTTCATTCCATCTTTATCCAATAAAACGATTTCTTTATCTTCTGATATTTGGCTTATATTCCATGTTTTACGGGCTAATACCAAATGATATTCATTTTCTGATACTGGTATACCATCTTCTGTCAACTTCAATACTAATTTAGCATTAACCTTGTTAGCAGGCAGATTAACAGGCAATTGAATATTCGGTTCAATATAGCGACGTCCATAATGCTTTACCTCTGGAACCTTTTCACTACCCCAAGCCATCTTCTCTCCTGTCTCATCCTGAATCTCCCAACGCAGCAAAGAAGGTTTCAAATCTTTACCATCTTCACGATCATTTACAACATAAATGCGAGTAGTTAATTTATCACCTCCATAAAGATTACGTCCCCACAATTCTGCACTAACCAAGACTGGTTGCAAAGCACGTTTTAAAGCGTAATATGTAGGATACGGATCTATATTTTGATAATCATATACCTGACGGAACCAAGTAAGTAATGCAAAATGCAAAATTCCAGATCCCTGGTCATTAGAACGACGAAGTGTCTCAGCCAATTCGCCTGTTATAAAGGATTGTACTGTAAGAAAATATTTAGGATCAGAGAAATCGTAACATTCATATCCAATTAACGATTGTGGATTCTGGTGAATTAATTGATAAGAACGTGTAGGATGTCCTGTCTCGTTATTTGGATACCCTGTTGACATTTCTTGGCTAATGAGCGGACGATCCGGCATCTTATATCTCTTCTGAAACTCACCGTTAAAGAAACGGAATATAGAAAAATCATACCAATTATAGTATCCATGCATATCATCAATATCGCCATCATCTATGCTATTCATAAAGTCAGTACCAAATTTTTCATCTTTACCTTTAGCCTGATAATTGGAATCAAAACAAATAGGACGCGTAGGATCTATACGGCGCATTTCTTTCACTACATCTGAAATTACACGATACTTTTCTTTTGCACGTTCCAAATCATTGTCATTATCATAAAACTTCATTTCATTGTTTACAGTCCAGAAAAGTAATGACGGATGATTGCGATATTTCTTTAACAGACGTAAAAATTCTTCCTTCCACATCTCAATAAGTTTAGCATCAGGTAAAGGAGTGGAATGAATCATCAGCCAAGGCCATGTTCCTTCAAAACTAACACCAATTCCATTTTTATCCGCTGCTCTCATCCAAAGTTTATTCCATGGAGTAGTATGTGTGCGAGTTACATCCATATTACCAGCCTTCATTAATTGCATAAAAGTATTAGCCAAATTCAAGTCATTTGGAGCTAAAGCAAATGGTATATGATTACCACCACGTAACCAATAGCGATTACCATTTAGAAAAAACAGCCCTTCTTTCACTTCAAAAGTACGAAAGCCTGAAGTCTCTGTCATACAATCCAGTTCAACTCCTTTATTAGCAACCAAACGGAAACGGAAATCATACAAATTAGGATGATGAGGAGTCCAAAGGCGTGGTTTTAAACCAGCCACACTATAAGTGAATATCTTTTCCTCATTGGCCTTTAATACTAATTTAGGCAAAGAAAGAGCTGTATAAAATGTTGCACCTGTTTCTTTATCTATAATATCTGTATAAAGATCAAACTATTTCTTTTTGGTATCATGGTTTTTCACTGTCAAATCAAAAGTAGCTCCCTCCAAGGTTGGCTTAATAAAGACATCCTTTACCTTTACCGGATTAGTAATAGAAAGCTTAACTGGCTGCCATATACCTGCAGGATCAGCACCATAAAACCCATGTGCTATATCTTTCAGAATATTATCATTCTTCATTGTTACTTTTCCACCTTCCTGCTCACTTTCACGTACGGAAGAATAGAGAAAATCAATAGCTGCACTACTTGCCTCAGAAGAATTGCCATCTACACGCCCCGTTACTTTCACTACAAGCAGATTTTGCCAGGTTTCAATAAACGACTACCGTCTATTTGTATTTCACCGTACATGCCAATATGTGTTCCTGCTAACTCTCCGTTAATATAAATTTCAGCAATTTTTGATACCGCATCAAAAGTCAACGTCATAGTTTTACCTTCGACACTAGCAGGTAATTCTATCCACTGACGATACCAAGCTGCGTTTGTTTTTCTATAGTCAAAAGTATAACCTTCGCAACGTGCCGTTTCCTGCTGATAATATGTGTCAGACACTCCCTTAGGCTGATGTCCTGTTGGTGATGGCATTGTCTCGCCATGTAACCAGATACGAATCGGATTCCAAAATTTGGTACTGACATAACATGCCAATTTTTATCATCCGTACCTAGTGCCACAGCATTTTCTTTATTATTCAATTCATACTCTGGCATAAAAAGCCAATTACCATCCAAAGAAATATCTGTACGGCTACCTTTGAGCTCGCCAACTTTCACAGCCGTATAAGTAGCCCTTTGTTGCTTACGCAGAGACTCTTTCTCTTGAGGTGTAACGACTTTTCCATACTCTGAGACAGCTACATCATTTAATGCGTTTTCTTCTAATGAAGTTACTACAAGATCATCGAATTCTGTTTCAATCCAGCCACCTCCTAAAGTTACAGGACCAGAAGGAGCCAAATTACTATTCTTATCTACTATATCCATATGCGGTTTTTTTTTCGTCATTTACAAAAACACGAATACGACTTCCGCATACTTCAACCTTTAATTTATACCACTGACCAGGCACAGGATGGAACCCTAGCGGGCGAACACCCAGAAACTCATCTGTGCCCATATATCCCATACGCATCAAATACAAGTCATCCTGTAATCCACCTTTTATACCAACCACATAACGGTCAAAACGATTATTAGCACGAAATCCAGCCCAAATTTGAACCTGTTCTGCATCTTTTGGAGCACGCGCCTTGAAAGACACCGCATAATTTTTTCCATTCCGGATTTCCAAAACAAGCATAAGAACCTTTTGAACGAAACACACCATTCGTGACAGAACACTCTCCTCGCCCCACAATGTTCAGTGTTTCTTTTTTGATTAGAAAAGTTATTCTTCCATTCAGACCGTTCATAACCAGATGCTGATGCTAAAAAGGCAAGTGGCAGCCCCACAAAAACAGATATAATTTCTTCATGATATTAAAATAAATATTATTTTTTACAAATATGACCTTACTCCATTAATCAGGAGCGAAATAAATAGTTAATTCAAAATTAAAAAGTGATTAATTACCACAGATGACAAATCAACTAATAAAAAAAGAAGGAAGGCACTTCCATGGGAATAAACACCTTCCTTCTTTCCTACCTACTTATTTTTTCATTTCAATTCTACATCTATTTTTTTTATATCAGTAAAATTATACTTTTTATAAGTATCATTACAGCAACCGCCAACTCTTACCCAATAAGAACCGGAATATTTAAGAGGAGCCTTCGCTTTCAAGTTGATAACTGTACCTTCTTGATCATTGGTAATCTTAACGGACCCTGGAGTATAATTGCCATCTGATTCCGTGCCACAATATTGCGTATGCGAAATATATAATTGAAGATTATTTACATCAGGCATAGTCATGCCTTCTTTTTCAATTCTCTTAAATTTCACAGAACAACATAAGAAATTGTTTTCATCCACATAAGGTTCATCTACCCACTCCAATTCCAGATAAGGGGTGACAGTAAAGTTACATTCCGTCATCTTACCATTTCTAAGTTCCACCGTTTCTCCCTCTGCATCATAAGGATAAAAAGCTCCTTCCAATGGAAGCATACGATAGGTTCCGGCAAACAGCTTTGAATTAGAGTAAGAACCATCTTGTCGCATGTTCAGATTCTGATTAGTTACCACCACTGACTCATCACCACCGGCATAACTCAATTCTGTAATCTGTATTTTCATACTGCCCTGCCCCATAGCAGTTTGGAAGATCTTTCCATTGTGGTCAACAATCTGTCCATAGACGCCAGCTTCCGGTGCATCATAATTATCCTTTTCACAAGACGAAAAGCTCACTACTAATGCAATAACTACTAACAAATTATATATCTTTCTCATATTATCTTGCTTTTTTATTAATACTGATTATTCTGTTCAAGCAATGGATTCGTCTTACGTTCATTATCAGGAATTTTATCATAATAATTTTTTGGTAGCAAACGTTAAAGAATTGTTAGCTCTTTCACAAACTCGAGTGTCAAAATATACTTACCAACAGGATTGCCAGCCTCATTCACTGTTGCGTCTTTAGCAAACAAGAATGGTGATAACATTCTACGACGGTACTGATAGATTTGCTGATCAAAAGTAAACCACCGACGCAAATCCCAATACAACTTATGCTCAAACGCCAACTCTTTATAACGTTCTACTCGAACAATATGTAAACCTTCATTTGGAGCATAAACAAACGAATTAACCCCTGTCCACGTTCTATTCCTTCACGCGACACATCAGACAATTCAGCTCGACTACCTAGCAAATCTGCACCTGCTCTTGAACGTATACTGTTAATGCATTCAAAAGCATCTTGCTGCAAGTTTACACCATCAATCTCAGTAACACCATTCTGATAGAGTTCCAAAGCTGCTTCAGCACGATTCAATAAAATTTCTGCATAACGAATATCAATCCAAGATTGCGTAGAGCTATGCAATTGTGTATCAGCAATTGTCCAATTCAAATTCAACCATTTACAACCATGAAAACCAGTCAGTGTACTGTTAGACCCACCATTTGCCGGACCATCCAATCCTGCTTTATTTAGCTTTACACCAGTAGAGGTTTCATAAGGTTTCTGTTCTTTTGTATTTTCTGTTGTTGTCAACACATTATCTTTAAACCAAGCATTTGTCGTATAATTAAGAGTAGTCTGTCCGTCATCTGCTATAAATTTAGCAATGGGGGTTGCAGGATCTATCTCTTCTTTTATGATACCAGAACGGATATCCAATTCAACACCTTTGTACGTATGTCCAGGTAATAATATAGATCCCTTCAAACGCGGTTCAGAACCATCTAATAAACTTTTAATATCATCATATACTATATAATTACCATTATTATCTGTAGTCTTCAGACGACCAGTAGCAGGATCAAGAGGCAAACCATCAAACAATTCGACCCAATCTAACGTTACATTGTAACGATCACCATATGTGGTAGTCATACGAGGCGGACAATATACAGCATCAAAGCTATGTACATAATCATTCTTACTGTACTGACGGATAAATATAGATTCACTGCTATTGTCTGCATTCATGAAAAATCTCACGAAAATTTGCTTCTAGATCCGAATTATTCTGATACAATTTATATCCTCCTTCTTCCACTATCAAAGAAGCTTTATAGGCTTGAGTGAAATAATCATTTGCCCTACTTTCCAGTACTCCAAAAGCATTTTGCCCGTCTCTGATCCTGTATAATTATATGTCTTCCCGTAACGTGCAACAGAACCTGCATATAAGGCAACACGTGATTTAAATGCAGCCGCTACATATTTATTATTGCCACGTCCGGCTACTTTATCTTTACCTAGATGTTCAATAGCATAATCCAAATCTTCCAGGATAAAATCAATACATTCTTCGTGGCTACTACGAGCTACCCACAATTCTTCCTCATTACCAGTCATATTCTGAGGCTCTTTCAAAATAGGAACACCACCATAACGCTTAACCATGGCAAAATATACATAGGCACGAACAAACCTTGCTTCTGCAATCCATGATTCAGCACCATCTAGTTTTCCAACATAAGCAGGAAGATTGTTAATCAATTCATTGGCTTGTCTAATGGTTTTATATCCCATACTCCAGTATCCTTTTTTGAGGAGTATAAATACCTACATTATTACGATTGACCGTTTCACCGGTACTAATCATATCCCAAATAATGCAATTCCAATTAAAGAAACCATTATACTCACCATCATTTGACATGTTAAAGTCTTCCATTGGAAGCTGGCTGTACAAACCGGACATATAGGAAGTAATGCCACCTTCATTATAAATATCCTCTCCGGAAAGAATGTTTTTAGGAGGAATATCCAAATCCACACAACCGGCAAACATGCCGCTTAAAGCAGCACACATCAATATATTTCTCAATTTTCTCATACGATAATCTCCTTTTACTTAAAATGTAATACTTGCTCCAAAATTATACGTCCTATTCAGCGGATACATATATCCATAGAGTTCCGTCGGTCTTTCCGGATCAACGCCTTTTACGCCAGTCAAAGTGAACAGATTATATCCATTCATATAAACTCTCAAGCTCTTAACACCTACTGGAGCCAACCAATGTTTTGGCAGTGTATAACCAATTTCAGCTGTCTTCAAGCGCAGATATGTACCTTTCTGAATGGCAAACTCAGAATTCTGATCAGGTGTTGTTCCACCATATGAGTAGTAGCCTGAAATCCATTGACAAGAAGGATCATAAGGATCTTGTTTTGGATCAACAGGACGCCATCTATCCAAAAACATATCCAATGCATTACCATCAAACTGTAAAGGGGCTGACAGCTGCTCACCATAAGAAACATAGGACATAGCGGACCCTTGGAATGTCATACTTACATCAAAGCCTTTCCACTGAGCAGACAAAGTCAAGCCAAAGTTCATTAACGGATAGTTCTTCTTATCTTGGAAATTAGCAGCAGAAGCATTTGTTGTTGTAGCAATAGGATACTTATCCATATCATCTATAGTACCATCACCATTCCAGTCTTCGTAGATATAATCACCTGGCAAAGTAGCATTTCCTGCAAAAAATAGGAGAATTAATAATCTGGTCCCAAGAAGTGTAACGTCCACCGTCTCCATATCCAAACCAAATATCATTATAACGGTCTGTTAGGTTATTTCTCCAGTTATCATATGAATTTCCAGATGGGGTACGCTCTTTATAACGCCACATAGAACGGGTGATAGCCATGTTTCCTGTTACGCTATATCCAACTTCTCCAATACGATTATGATGCCTAAGTTCTAATTCAAATCCTCTCGTCCGATCGCTTTCCAAATTTTCTTTGGGCATCGAAGCGCCAAAAGTACCAGGAACAGCAACAATCCGATTAGCCATCAATCCATCACGATCACGTTGAAAAGATCAAAAGAAACGCCCAACAGACCATTCCATAAGTCAGCATCCACACCAACATTCAGTGTCTTAACAGTATACCAAGTTATATCCGGATTGGCAACCGCTCTGAATCCAAGAGAATTAATAAAGGAACCACCAAAGAAATATCCTTTAGGAGGTTTGTTGAACGTAGCACCCTCTGTGTTTGGATAATTATATCCTGAAATAAACTGATAATCAGCTACCGAGTCATCTCCCATCTTACCGTAAGAAGCGCGCAGTTTCAAATTATTGACAAAAGGAAGTGCCTCCTTTACAAAAGTCCTCTTCACTCATGCGCCACCCTAAAGAAGCGCTGGGAAAAAATCCCCCAACGGCTGTGTGATGGGAATTTAGAAGAACCATCGTAACGAAAAGCAAATTCAGCCAAATAGCGCCCTTTATAATCATAATTAAAACGACCAACCAATGCCTTAGAAGCACTTTCTGTCAATCCATCCGCATTGGATGTACCAAGCTGATTAGTCGAATTACCGGCAAACAAATAAGGCAGAGGTATAGAGAACTCACGAGAAGCACGAATATTATCACCCACACTGTGTCCCTCTTCATACAACAGTAAACCGGATACATGATGGTCAGTAGCGAAAGTATTATCATAACTTACAGAAGCCTGCCATAGAGTTGACCAAGAATTCCCATAGTAACGTTCCAATTTGGTAGGACTCTGTTTGGGATAAGCAGAATAAGTTTCACTTGCTTCATCGTAAGTATATTCATTATATTCTTTCTGAAAAATAGAATTATCAGCTATAGAAGTATCGTAACTGAACAACCCTTTCACTTTCAATCCTTTTACAAATGGAACCACATATTCCAATTCCATACTGGATTGAAAAATTTTATTGGTATTTTTGTTATAACCAGATACATCAGGATCTGTCGAAGCCAAAAGGTTTAACTGGTCAGTTGACATCTTTTGGTAATACCCCGGAGTGTCATTAGCATAAAGTTTTTCATTAGGACTGGCGCGCCAAAGAGCTTTATAAACCTCCCATGTAGACAAATATTGGCGCTCTTTATTGTCAATAATGCCATTCATTTTAACAGAAGCTTTCAAATTCTTGGCAACCTCAGCATTCAAATTCATACGAAGATTGTAACGATCATAATTCAAAGCTTTCGACTTAAAGAAACCTTCTTGATCGGTATAGCCGAAATTTATATAATAATCCATTTTCTCACTACCACCACTCAATGAAACATTATGCTGTTGTTGAGGGGCTGTATTACGGATGACAGCTCCATACCAATCTGTAGATTTCAAAGTTCCATTCAAATAAGCTCCTATCTGCTCATCGGAATAAGTCAATTGTGGGTTTGTCAGATTACGCATAGACTTTTCATTAAACAAAGTCATACGTTCGACTGCTCCTACTGGCTCAAGCATTTCGGCAGGAGTCTGAATACCATAATACATGTTGTATTCAATTTTCGGTTTATTTTTCTCTCCTTTTTTGGTTGTAACCAACACTACACCATTAGCAGCACGCACACCATAAATAGCAGCCGAAGCATCTTTCAACACAGATATTGATTCAATTTCATTAGGATCCATACGCTGTAAATCACCACGAGGGATACCATCAACAACAATTAATGGAGAACCAAAACCACGAATATCAAATTGATTTGTAAATTCACCCGGTTCTGATGTCTTCTGAATCACACGTACCCCAGGCACCTTACCTGTCAACATATTTTGAGCATTCTGGCTCTTTGTTGCAGCCAGTTCTTCATTAGTAATAGCAGATACAGCACCTGTCAGGTTCACCTTTTTTCTGAGTACCATATCCAACAACCACTACTTCATCTAACTGTTCGGCATCTTCCTTTAAGACAATCCTATAATTGGTATTCTTATCTACATTTACTTTTTTGTTTACATAACCTATATAAGAAACTTCCAAGATTGCTCCTTCAGTAACTGTAAGAGTAAAGTTTCCATCAATATCAGTTATAGTACCTAACGATTTATTGCCAACCACTGTCACATTGGCACCAATAATAGCCTCACCCAATTCATCAACAACTTGTCCAGATATATTTCGGGAAGTTTGTGCATACATCGGAGTGAGCACCATCAAGAACAGTATTAATATATACCCGAAGGAATATTTACTACCTTTCATAAAACTAAACTTGCTTTTTATGCGTTTCATAATCTCACTTTTAAAAATTGTTTTTCATAAAATAACGTATCCTCTCAAAAAAATAGGTAGGAAGGATAAGCTTCTGTTAACTTGTATTTTTCATTTTCATTTATATATTAAAAGGTTAATTCTACAAAAATGTTATCCTAAAACAATCTTAAACCTTATATATCGTTACCTCTATTCGCATTTATTTCGATAATGCAAAATTATATATCAAAAATTAAAAATTAAGTCATATCACACTTAGCTAACGCTTAATTTCAAATTAACCAAAGGAATTAAGTTCCTTTATTTCAAAAGATGCAGATATTCCACTAAACCACATATAAATCATGCAGTTAAGCCCTAGTAAAGAATACTGCAATAAGTACATCTGTTTTAAAATCCATCTATTCCATCCTTATGAGCATGTCAACTTAAGAATACCAAGAGACTCACTTCAATACAAGCTTTATTTCTTCCCTGTATACCTCACTCTCGTAGCCACATTCTTGCCATTAAGCTTAACGCAAATATCCCTATCTTCTGTTGTATAAGTACCTAGCTTTTTACCAATTACCAGTTCTTTGGTACAATCATTCCATTTAAAAGGAATAACATTATACTTACCTTCTTTATATTCTATAGTTTCACCATCATCTTCATATAAATTAAAAATAGCATCTTCACCTGTAAACACATGAATTTCAAGTGGAATATCAGTATTGATATTCTTTTCTACAGACATATAATAAGGAATAATAGAGCCCGCCTTTACAAACAAAGGCATTGTGCTCAAAGAAGCCTCTGCCATAACTGTGATGCCTCCTTGATATTTCTTTCCGGTCCAAAAATCAAACCAAGTATGTCCTTCCGGTAAATACACAGAACGCGAAGTAGCTCCTGCCTCTAAAATAGGACAAACTAAAAGAGCAGGACCATACATAAATTGATCTTTACAATCCAGCACTTTTTTTCATCCTGAGGAAAATCAAAAGCGAGTAAACGCATAGGAGTATAATGTTCACGAGTTACTCTATCAGACAAAGTATAAATATAGGGAAGAAGTCTATAGCGTAACTTAATGAAATCGGTACATATACGTTGTACCTCAGGACCATATGCCCATAACTCATTCGGACTTTCGTATCTCCCGGATAACGACGTCCATGAGCACGAAAAATCGGACAGAATGTTCCATATTGGAACCAGCGTATAAACAATTCTTGATAATCCTTTTAGAGGGATCTCCTCCCGAATAACCACCAATATCCGTAGTCCAATAAGGAATTCCGGTTGCTGTAAAGTTCAGACCTGCTGCAACTTGTTTTTGAAGTTCCTCAAATGTTGTTGGAATATCCCCAGACCATACTGCAGTTCCCCACTTTTGCTGAGAAGCCCACGCACAACGAGTCAACATATAAGGACGAAGATTTGGACGAGCTTTTGTTATTCCATCATAAAAATGAGACGCATGCACCAATGGATATATATTCCGCACTCTACGAGCCTCTCCTGCATACGTACGAAGTGGCAAAAATGAAGCTATATGATCCGGTTCCGGTCCATCCAAAACCAACCATCAATATTCAAGTCTACTAAAGGAACTACTTTATCCCAATACATTTTGGCTGCTCCCGGATTAAAAGTATCATATATATAGCCATCAATGGCTCTGGCTCCTTCCAAAATATATCCTCTTTCTGACATTTCATTGTAATTAGGAATACCAGGTTTAAAACTAGGCCACATTGTCAAGACAACTTTCAAATCATACATATTATGAAGACTATCTACCATTGCGGGAACATCCGGAAAAATAGTCTCATCAAATTTATGCGAACCGGTTCCATCTTTACCCCAATAATGATAGTCTATAAAAATGGTGCTTGCCGGAATGTTTTCTTCCTTCATTCTCTTGGCCACCTCCATCACTTTTTTTGTGTTGCATAACGATTACGGCTCTGATGATAGCCTAAAGCCCAAACTGGTAACATTGGAGCAGCTCCAGTCAAAGAACGATAGGCTGCTACCAACTTATCCATTCCATCACCAACAAAAGATAATAATTCACAATCCTACCATAATCTGAAACAAAACTCATACCTGCATTATTATCTGCATATATAGTTCGGGAAGGATTGTCCCAAAACAGTCCCCATTTTCCTGTAGAATAAATAACCGGTACTGCAGCTTGGGTATTAAACTGAACTAATTCTCGTTTAGCATTTCGCAAATTCATCAAATTATCTCTAAACTGTCCTAATCCGTATAGTGCTTCTTCATCTTGTAACTGAAATCTACAATATGCATTTACAGAATCTCCATGCACATTCATTCTTGCTTTTTCCGGCCATTCTTTCAACAAAAGTTTTCCGGATTTATCAAGAAGGCTAATATAACCAGCTTTTTATTCACTGTTACGGAGAGACAAGAAGAACGTAATATAATCTCTCTTCGAGTATCTTCTACATCAAACTCGGCAATATCAGGCTGTTGCGTGACGGCAAAACTCTTATTATTTTCAATCTCCAGTTCCGAACCAAACATCACATGCACACTCCCAATATCATAAGGTTGTAAAAAATAAAGTTCCACCTGAAGTTTGGACCCACAAAGCTTGCTTTTCTTTTTTTTCCAAGACAGTACAGTCTGCGACTGCCCTTCCTTCTCTACAACTTGCAGCTTATTAGGACGCACCACATCGTGATAATTTGTACCTATGAAAACATCACTAACCATTCCTTTACTTCCCTTTTCTGCCAAAATCCTAATACGATTAAAATCAAAGTCACCTGATAAAACAGATACAGCATTTTCCAAATCAGGCACAGCAGCTGCCGTCGGACTATAAAAAGATATATGCCCTATCTGTCTTTTCAGAGTAATCAATACGCACAACTATCAATTGCGGAGTCTGAGATACCCCTGCTTCAACTAATATTTTTTATCATTATCTTTTTCAAAAGATAAACCCAAATGATTTCCTTTTTCTTTTCAATGCCAAAAAACTACACCAAATAGTTTTATTTGCATCATTCAATTGTACATCTTTATATATACTTATATCTTGCAAAGAAGCATCCATATGCCAACACCTCTCCGGCACAGTAATCGTTGGCATATTCAGTCCCCCCCTTGCTTTCTTTTGCAACAGTTACATCTCCTTTCCAAGGGCTTTTAAAGAAAACATATTTCTGTGCATTTACAACAGAAAACGAATAAAATAAAAGACTGATAATTAAAATAATATTTTTCATAATAGGTCATTAATTATATTTACAAACAACTCCATTCTCCATAAGAGAAATATATCCCAATAATGCACCCCAATGATAGAATTTATCACTTCTTACAACATCATCCCCTATACCAGTAAGAGCATTATAATTTTCAAAAACATAACCATGTGATAACCAAGACTTCAATAACAAATTCTTAGATTTTTTCAGCAAAAGGCGTTTCACTTCCCGAAACTCATAGTTATTCAGCCCCATATAAACCAAAAAATTCAATGGAGCCCATATACGTCCCCTCAATACTCATTATCCTTAAAAAGCCGGATCATTTTTCGGAACAGATGGAATCACATACTTTCCCAAAATTCATTAGTATTCAATAAATGCTCTTTTTACCATTCGTTCAGCTTGATTTTGTGTAGGTGCTTTTGCCAACAATGGATAAAAGCAAGTAGGCGAGGTACGATAATTAAAATCCATGGTCCTAGTAGAACGATTGTAATAAAAACCTGTCTTTTCATCCCATAAGCCCTTCAAATTAGTACGATAATAATCCGCACGCTCCCTAAGCTCCATAGCATCTTACTTATAATTAAGTTCCTCTGCTATCAATGCCAAATAATCACAATCCATTACATACAATGAAGATATACCCACATCCTGTTGCTCCAATAAGTGTTTCTGCTTATTAAAAGATACTCCATCATACATAGGTGAATTGTCCAGGCCCGACTCCAAAACAGCTCCATAATGACAATTCGTATCAAATTCAGATCTAAAATAAGTAACCTTTTCATAAGGGTTACTTCCCAAACATAATAGACCTTTATCCTCCCTATTCTTACTCCACCAACGATTCCAAGTCAACAATTCTTTATAAAGTAACTCCAAAAACCACTTCTCTTTATATTGTTTGTACAACATCCAAACAACCAAAGAACCGACAGGTGGCTGAGAGCGGTCTCTTGATTTAAAGCCATTACTATAAAAGCAATTGGGTATAAAAACCACATTCAGTTATTGCTTTGGTTATCTCCACAGCATTTGCATAAGCCAATTCCTTACTACCAACAGCCAGCATCATCGCTGCAAAATAAGTATCCCAACAAAACAACGTAAAACCACCGAAATCTTCACTGGCAAACCATTCAGAACTCCAAATCCGGCTGACAGGGGTTATCACTTTCCTAATACTGGGATCATATATGTTATCCCATGCCAAAACACTTTGCATGGCATTGTAGCAATCGTAATTCTCACCAAACCTTTTTTTTATTAGTTGTAACAAATTCTTGCGCCTGTCTCTTTACAAAAAGCAGTTGCTTTCTCCAGACTCATAGCCTCTCCGCAACAAAGTGCAATCGGAGAATTCAAAGAAACAATAAACTCCTTGCCTTTTTTCTCCAGAAGTTCACCTTCTATATATGTGTCTATTTCAACAGCCCTATCGCGTGATGCCAAAACAAAACTTCGAGTATTTACAACCACTGTATTACCACGTTTCCAAAGAATTTCAGGAATTACTGCCAATCTCCCTCCTTTTTTTGTTTCAGCCAATGGTGTAATCAAAATCACATTTTTAAGTCCTATGGCAGCACTTTCCACTTGCAATTTGTAACCACGCCAATTCACTGTTATTTTAGTATAGGTTCCATCAAAGAATGAGGCCCGGGCTGCAATATAGGCGCCCCTTTACTTCGGTCACCAATTCTAAATCTCTTCACTCGGCTCCCATCAGAATCAATCATGTTGAGATCAACAGCAAAGCCATAAGGAAGAAACACGTGCGTCAATACGCTACGAGTATCCCAAGTATTCCACCCAGAGGCCAATTTTTTCTGTAAATTTTCGTAGAGTTTCTCCGGAGAATTTGCAGACAAAACCTTAAAAGAAGAAATTACCAAGCCTAATATAAGCAAAACAAGCAAAAAAATCCTTTTCATAGTGTTATGATTAAGTTAGTTACACACAATCTCAATACCCCATGTAGAGAACCACAAGAGCTTTTCTACCTGTGCAAAATAAAGAACTCAGTCTTAAAATATAGGATTATCTTCTATTAAAGGAATATTAAAAAAGCGCTTAATCATTACAATTAAACGCTTTATTATTAAAATATTATCACTTACACCTCTTGGCATAAGAAAGCATCTAGTTTTATGTCATTGAAAGCTATTTGTACAAATTACATAAAGGTACTTTATACTCTTCTCCCCAAGAGTCTTTATACTCCTTACAAAAACGGTCATAAACACTTTTCACAATACCTTTTTTACCTTGTGCAAAAGGACAGAGCATTTGGCAACTAAAGCTTCCTCACTCAAAGGATCATGCAAAAACAATATATCAGCAATGCGTAGTACCGTATCATAATTATTACGCTGCACATTCAACAAATTTCTCAGCAAATCAATGGAAAGACTGGAATAAGAATCTTTGAATGCATCCAACCAATCAACAATTGTATTTGAAAGCAACGGACCATACAATAATATCTCCAGTATTTGATTTAGCAGCTTATCATCTCCATGTTCTTCATTTTTTTCTTTAAATTGACGAATACACTCCAATGCCATCCGATAATCACAAAAACACCTTCCCCCATCTGATGCACAAGAATCCCATATCACTGATAATCTCTACATCACCTACTTTTTCTAACAGTACACGCAACTTACGCAAAGTTACATTTCGATTATTACGAGCAGCCTCTTCTTCTTTATCTGACCATAAAATATCTGTAACTTTTTTTAGTCAAAATACCTTGTTTGTTCTTTTCTGTATAAAGGACAAGCAATACAAGTAAACTTTTCAACCGAGGTGTAAAAGCACCAGTTATATCATTACCGTCTTTATCACGGACATTAAATGTACCTAATAACGAGATTGCCGAACGGCTTCGATCAAAGAACTTTTCTACCTCCACTGTTTCTTCTACTGATTCACTAAAATGAAAAGTTTCTATTGGAGTATCGCTGCTTTTTATATCTTCAGAGATCGCCCTATTTTTACCACACTTTATTCGGTAGATAAAGAAAAACGCCCCTCCTAGCAACACTATACCACACAACCACCACAACCATACAGGTGTTAAACTTTTATCTGCAACCTGCATAATTTCATTATCATTCAACAAAGGAGTATTGATAGAATAAATAGCTACATCATGAGTCCGATCGCTCAAAATCTTATCCATTACCAAATACAACTTGCGATGAGCAGGTGATGAATAAAAACTAAAATCACAATCTTGATAGACTAAATCATTATGAATAGGCTTAGAAACCTCCACCCAAACAGAGTCATTCATAAAAACTTTCCATAGACTGCCTCCATCTTTCATGCTAACTGCATAAAAAGAGCTATCTGAAGGTTCAAAATACATGGAAGATGCCATCATTAATATATCTGTAGACTGCCTTTTCTTCCACACACAACGCGACTTTCCTGTTTTCAAATTAATAGCACATAATTCATAGTAAAATGAGCATTAAACTCTTGCTTTCCCTGTCTATTTCCACGACCGCCAAAAGATACAACTCATCTCCCACTATAGCAGCAGCAGATGAATAACGAGGAGAAATCGCAGGAGAATAAGTAACTCCTTCAATTTGCTTCGTACCAACTTTCAATCTGTACAGATCATTTCTATATTGATAAAAACCATATCCTCCAAAAAAAATAGAATGAAGAATCACTTGAATTAAAGGTACGTGCATGATTATAATAACGAGGCTCGTCCAAATGCCTTTCACTCAGGCTCCAAGTTCTTTCATCAACAGATAAGAAAGAAACAAGTTTTTCATGTAAAGAGTAAGAAAACAATTGATTTGTTAAAGTGTCATATACCAAATGGTCCGTATATTCCATCACCGGATATCCCTTCTCTACAGTGATTTTATCCATATTACCCGAAATCCCATTTAATATATCTACTTTATCTTGTCGAACTAAATAAAACAAAGCATCACGAGCATTAAAAGCGACGTCCAAACGTCCTGAAGTCTTCTCTGCATATATTTTCCGCCATTCAATATGGTCATCAATCAACCATGAGGATAGGAAGCCATCGCCCTGGCTCCTTTAACTTCGTCAAGACAGACTTCACCATTATGCTTCCACAATTTCCAATGTCTGATTAAATCCCCATCACAAGTAATTTTTATATCCCTAATATTCATAGGAGCCACATCTGACGAGAAATAAGGAGATTTTCCAAACAAAACTGTGATATCCTCAGTACCCTGCAAAGGTACTATCATCGTAGTATCTTTATCATCATATTTCAAATCGATTTGATTATTCTTTATATTAAGATGCAAAGAAACCGGAATCCATTTATTTTTTTTTATATTAGTATCAATAGAGAACATTCCTTCATTAAAAACTAAAGCCGGGAAGTTCCGATTATTGTCACCTGCCGCAAAAACAAAATGAAGGAATTGGTTTTCATTCGTACATAAATGAAGAATAGCTCCAAAATCAGGCTCATTACGAACCCACATTTGAAAATCTATAGTAAACTCATTCTTCACACGAAAAGGAGAATTTTCATCAAGAGCCAAAGAAGTGCGTTCATTGCCCGGTGCAGAATGAGACTTAAAATAGAGGCCATAATCTGTAGAGGCCAGCACTTTCAAATCTCCCAAAGCAAAGAAACATAATATCCAAATCAACAAATTATTTCTCATAGCATATTGTTAAAAACACTTTGCAAAGGTAACAAAAAACCCCGCGACAAATAAAGGACATAAGATTTTAAAAACAAGATCCTATTAAACTGATATTATGTGCAAATTAATAACAATTTAACCTGGAAGGTAAGTTCCCCTATCTATTTTTGTCACAAAGAACTAAACATTATCTTATTTATTAAAATGAAATAGTATTATGAAAAAAAAGATGTTTAAATTACACAGTAGTTAAGTCCTTAATAACCTTTCTTCTATTAGTACATTTTCTATCAGCCTCTACATTTGTAAAAGCTAAAGTACAATTACCCTCCATACTTAGCAGTAATATGGTATTGCAACAACATACAAATGCAAAACTTTGGGGTAAAGCTCAAAAGAATTCTCCCATCACTAAAAAAACATCATGGGATAACAAAACGTATAAAACAATAGCAGACAAACAAGGAAAATGGTTGTTGAATATCTCTACACCAGTAGCTGGAGGTCCTTATGAAATTACTTTCAACGACGGAGAGCTCCTAACTTTAAAAAATATATTAATAGGTGAAGTCTGGTTTTGTTCCGGACAATCGAATATGGAAATGCCAATGAGCGGCTTTGACCGCCAACCGACTCAAGGTACAAACGACGTCATTGCCAAAGCAAAGCTTCTACCCAATCCGTATCTACAATACAGATTCTAAGGATGGAAAATGGATACGTCAATTTAGCAAAACACCAGAAGAGGATTGTAAAGGTGAATGGTTAGAAAACACTCCTGTCAACGTTTCCCATACAAGTGCAACTGCTTACTTTTTTTGCCCGATATCTACAAGAAGTCTTAGAAGTACCGGTCGGTATCATTATATCTTCACTTGGTGGCTCAAAAGTAGAAGCATGGATGAGCCGGGAAGCTATTACACCATTTAAAAGTATCGATTTATCCATACTCAATAATAATGAACCAATAAAAAACATTACAGCTACTCCATGTGTACTTTACAATAGCAAAATAGCACCATTCACTAATTTTACTATTAAAGGCTTTCTTTGGTATCAAGGCGAAAGTAATCGCGACAATGTTGATTTATATAAAGATCTGATGCCCGTCTTTGTCAAAGACATACGTAACAAATGGAATATAGGGGAATTTCCTTTTTACTTTGTAGAGATTGCTCCTTTCAATTATGAAGGAGCAAATGGTACCTCAGCCGCCCGTATGCGCGAAGTCCAACAACAAAATATGAAAGACATTCCTAATAGCGGGATGGTCACTACTTTGGATATAGGGCATCCCGTCTTTATCCACCCGACAAATAAAGAAACTGTTGGTAGCCGTCTGGCTCTTTGGGCCCTTGCCCAAACCTATGGGCAAAAAGGATTCGGCTATGCCACTCCCATTTACAAATCTATGGAAATATCAGGAAATAAAATATACATTAATATAGATAATGCACAACGCGGACTTTGTCCGATGTGGACCCCGCTCGAAGGATTTGAGATTGCCGGTGAAGATAGAATTTTCTATCCGGCTCATGCCGAAATAGAAACCAAAACAACCCACCTTGCCGTATCATGCGATAAAGTGCAGCATCCGATAGCAGTTCGATACGCTTACAAAAATTATGCAAAAGCAAGTGTATTCAGTACCTATGGTATTCCTGTAGCTCCATTTAGAACAGATAATTGGTAAACACAGATAAAATAAACATGAAAAAACGAATAAAACTCTTATCAATATACTTACTGTGTACCTTTGTACACAGTAAGTGTCAACCTCAATACAGAATTTCTAACTAAGAACACATATCCAGATATGGCACAAGCCCAACAATATCTCGATTATATGTATGAAGAGGTATCCGTAAGCCTCTATGGAACAAATAGCAGTAGTGACAGTGAATTCATCGAAAAACAAATGAATCATTACGAAAACATAACAATCCAGTGTCATTCAATATTGCATACACTGGATTACGTTACCACTCATCGAAAAATCTTTGAAACATTGAAAATAGCTATGATATGAAGGATATTTTCCTCCAAGAGTTGTGATTTACTCTCATTTAGTATCTTTGAAACATTGGAAACAACCAGTTGCACTACGATCCACAGCACGAGGACGTTGTGATTTGCTCTCATTTTAATATCTTTGAAACATTGGAAACAACTGCCATTATCGGAAACTACTTCGCAGATTGTTGTGATTTGCTCTCATTTTCTTATATTTGATGTAGTCTGAAGGTATTTAATTGACTACAAATAGATTAAAAGAAACTCGCATGAGAATAGGCAACGGATAAGAAATTGGTAAAGTGCTTTGATACACTATATTTCTCATGCTGTCAAACAACTCTTATTTGTTTGCAAATATAATATTATTGCAGGTAAAAATCAAAAATAACGAGGTTTATTTTCATTTTTGCCTGCTGATATTTGTTCCGGATTGTCGGATGCGATATATTTGTAATTAGGATTCGTACCGTGTTCCAAGCGGTTCATAAGTAACGACTTGCGGAGCTTTGGCAACAAGGGGATGCGGCTCCGTTTTATAGAAATGACTTATGCAAACCGACTTATCCATTTACAACAGTCTTCGCCCTTCCTTTATAGAAGGCGTTCACGCCGTGAAGTTCAATGCTTTGTCGGCGGTCATATCGCGTTACCGGGATTATGCCCGCAGTTCCGAACAAATAAAAGCGTACTCGGGAGATTCTCTGCTGATGCGGGACATTGCCTCCTTGCTTGACGAAGCACCCCGTCCCATAACGGGGGAATACCAGGATTTCACCCCGTTCCTGCTTCTTCTGATGCTTTCGGAGGAGTTTCATGCCGTCCATTACGTCGAGCGTCTTGTAACGTGGTATTTCGACTACTGTTGTGTTGATGAACTGCGGACGGTCTGCACCATTCTGTCCCAGTGTTCCTACCCGCATCACGACACGCTGCGGCTGCGGTTCAAGAATTACCTGCGTGAAGCCCGTAAGACACTGGGTATGCCCGTTGAATGTAACGCTGCTGTCATGCTGAAAATGCTCGACGCCTATTATGAACATCTCACTCCCGCCGATGTCGGGGAGTTCGAGGAGCTGTTGCACCTGGGGGACGATTACGAGTTCATCTCCCGTGTCAAATCGAATTATCTTGCCTCGGATAACGTCACGGAACTCGCCGGGGTTTGCGGGTATTCCAGCACGATTACCTTCCGCCGGCGTTTCCAGCGGGTTTTCGGCTGCTCGGCCTCCTCGTGGTTACGTCAGCGCCGTATCGAACGTATCGGGGGAGTTGCTGCGGACGACACACTACACGTTGCAGGAAATAGCCTACATGTGCGGTTTCTCCGCCCAATCCCACTTTACGGACTTTTGCAAGCGGAATATGGGGAGCAATCCCACTTCCATCCGTCAGGAAAGCCGGATTTGACATTAAAATCGGCTCCGTGATAAAAAAACGAAGAGAAAGATAAAAATCGTAATCCGCCGGTTTTTCGATTCGCTAACTTTATACGCGAAAGTAACAAGACGGATTATGATTGCATTTATAGAAAAATTAAACAGCGAAGTCCTGCGGAGTATCGAACGTATCGAATCGCGGGATACCGACGTGTTGAAAAAGTCGCTTGAAGCGTCACGTGTCCTGGGAGAAGCGTTCGACCGTTTGAAACAATATATCATCGGCTACCGTTTTCAAAACGATGACGAGGAAATAAAGTTCTTCAAAGAAATCAAACCCCGTCTTTTTTGCCGTCTGATCTATTACCGCAAGCTCTACAATATCGAGATGAACCGTCCGGTAGGAAGTATCGAGGCACAACGTGAGTACTTGGACGCCCATGTTCGGGCCATCAACGCGTACACGCAGAAACGCCTCGACTTTATCCGCTATTTCCGCAGCGGCGCTACACACCTAGACAGCCTCTATTTCCTGCGCGGGCAGACCGACACGGAACAATACCTGGAAACCTTCTACTATGAACTCGACCCGCAGTTTTCGACAAACGCGGATTTCAAGGTGGCTAAAATCCTGGCCAACGATATGTTGTCGGTTTATCTTATGGGCGAATTGGAATCACTGGAGAGCACGAACCTCCGGAACATGGTTCTCCCATTGCCTGACGTGCGTCCGACATGGCAGGACTCGAAGACGGATCTGACGGAACTTATTTACCTGCTCGACAGTAAAGGCTGTTTCGGCAATGTGCCACTCACGCAACTTGCCAGCTACATTTCCAACGCTTTCAACGTACACCTCGACATGAACCTTTCGAGGACATTCTGCGATATGAAAATCCGAAACAACCCGACACCGTGGCTTGACAAGGCGAAAGAGGCCCTGCTTAAACGTATGCAGACGTGGAAGCGAAACAAGAAAACGGCAATTCCGAGTAGAACATGAACCGGTAAAGCACTCTATTTCTTATAGAAACACTGATAATCAGTGTTGTATATAACAAAAGAACCGAGGTCGGTTTTCCCCGTAACTCTCGAAAGGAACTTTCCGAACACCCGTATTTGCACCCGTATAAGGAGCCGATACGGGTGTTCCGTTGTAGCCCTGTCCGGATTAGAACACCGTTAAGCGTTGAATCACAGTATTCTATCGCATTTCTGCCAATAAAAATACCGAGTACGGGCCGCGGATTTCGGTAAAAAACACTGCCTTCTTCACCGCATGAACCGTTGAGAATCAGTTCACTGCAAATTATCAAAAAAAAGTCGTACCGACCTCGTTTTAAGCTGTCCATATAAGCCCGACCTTTGTAACAGACTAAAAAATAAAGGAGTATGAAAATCATAGTGATCGGTTCGCGAGCCTATAACGAGCTTGTCGGGCGTATAGAGAAAATAGAGGCCGCAATCGCCTCTCTCCCTGAAAAAGGGGCGTGCATGGAATAAGGAGTATATAAACGACGAATGGATGGACGGCGAGCAGGTCTGCCGTTACCTGGGCATCAGCGGGCGTACCCTTCAACGCCTCCGCTCGGATCACGTGATCACCTATTCGGCCGTCAACCGGAAGCTGTATTATTCCCTCACGGAAATCCGCCGTGTGCTGAAGGAGCGTTCCGTGCGGCGCAAGAACCAACCAAAGGAGTAGGCCATGTTTCTGGACAAGGAATATTTCGACGGATGGATGCAGCGGCTCTCGGAACGGCTGGAACGTATCGAGAAGCTGTGCGCGGGGACGTGGAGCAACCGCTTTCCATCCTGCCTGACGGGGAGCGTCTTCTGGACAATTACGACCTGTGCCGTATGCTCAATATCAGCAAGCGCACACTCCAGCGTTACCGTACCTCGGGAGAGCTGCCTTACGAGATGATCTATCACAAGACCTTCTACCGGGAATCGGACGTCCTGCGGTTCATCGAGCGTAACTTCAGTAACTTCCGCAAGCTGAGAAAGGATCGTCCTGCCGGTTCCGGTTAGGCCCTGTCCCGAGCGTCCGGCGTCATGGAAAAACGCGGAGATACATGGAATAAGGCACGACAAGACGGTACAACCGCTCGATATTTGCCGTAAAATCAGTATGTTTGCACTTGGAAGCCTATATAATAATGAACAATGAAAGAAACAGATAAAATACATCCTGCCGACAAAGGGGAGGAAGAGCTGCTGCATAACGTGCGCCATATCTTGCAGGAAGCGCGCGCGAAGGTGATACATCATGTCAATTCGACCCTTGTGAGGGCTTACTGGCAGGTAGGGAAATACATAGTGGAGTACGAGCAGCAGGGAACCGACCGTGCCGGATATGGCAAGGCTGTCATCAACACCCTTTCCAGGCGGCTCGTGGCGGAGTTCGGAAACGGGTTCACGGCCACCAACCTGCGGTACATGAGGCAGTTTTACCAGTGCTACCCGAAATATCACACGCTGTGTGATAAATTGAGCTGGTCGCATTGCCGCACGCTTCTCAAGGTGTCGGCCGATGCCGCCCGTGATTTTTACCTGCACGAGTGCGTCAAGGAAAACTGGAGTGTCCGGCAGCTCGACCGCCAAATCAACACGCTTTTCTATGACCGCCTGCTGGCCAGCCGAGACAAGAAGGCTGTGAAAGAGGAGATTTCCTGTACCGAACCCGGACGTGTCGAACCCAAAGAGATCATCCGCGACCCGTATATTCTGGAGTTTCTCGGTATCCCGCAGGAGAGCATTTTCTGGAAACCGATCTGGAGCAACTGCTCATCAGCCGCTTGCAGCGCTTCATGCTCGAACTCGGGAAAGGCTTCGCCTTCGTCGCGCGACAGAAGCGTATCTCCTTCGACGACAAGCATTTCTACATCGACCTGGTCTTTTACAATTACCTGGCCCGTTGTTTCGTTTTAATAGATTTGAAATCCGGGGAGCTGACCCATCAGGATTTGGGGCAGATGCAGATGTATGTCAATTACTACACCCGTGAGTTGATGAATCCCGGGGATAACCCTCCGGTGGGTATCGTCCTCTGCGCGGAGAAAAACGACGCGGTCGTCCGTTACACGCTGCCCGAAGATGAAAAGCAGGTCTTCGCCGCCCAGTACATGACCTATCTTCCCACGCAGGAGGAGCTGCAAACACTCTTGCAGGAAGTGTGACAACAACGCTCACGGGCATATGAAAAAAGCCGACGGAAATCTGTACTTCCGTCGGCTTTTCGTTTACATCTTGATCCCTTTCTTCGCGGGGCCGTTCTCCGGCGGGCTGCCCACGCCCGCGATCACGATGCGCCCCCCGGAGGCGTCGGCAATCTGCCGCAGCCGGGAAGGAATACAGGCCGCCGTGTTGTCTTCCTTCGGGAGCTCTTCCGCCGTGTCATGCCGTTCTCGGCACACGTCGTTATCCTCCTCCGCCTCCTTTCCCTCGCTCTCTTCTATCGGTTTGAGGCTTTGCTGTATCCTGCGGTCTATTTCCGTCAGGTCAGCTTTCAGGGCCGCCAGTTCGGGTTCCTTGCGCCAGGAACTTTCCACCACTTCCCGCAGGACGGGAATATCTTTCTCCAGTTCCTCGTTCTTTTTCCGGAATTTCTCCAGTGTCGGCTCGATGGTCGCGAGCGCGTGGATGAAGTTCATCGCCGCCAGTCGCGGGTCGGAGGCGATATTCCCGTAGTTGTACTGGTATAGATAATCCCCTTCACCCCGGACATAAAAACGGTTCTGCACCAGGTCGAGCCCGTCTTTCCCGGTCGTTTCGCTCTGGACGAGCAGCTCGAACCCGTAGAGGCTCCCGATGGGTTCGAGCCTGTCGAGCGTGCGTGCCGTTTCGGCGATATGGTTGAGCTGTTTCCCGATGAGCTTGGGGTCGGAGGTTTCCAGCCCGTTCAGTTTCACGGGATTGCGGTACGAGCCGTCCTCGTTGAACTCGACGCGGGCCTTGAAGTGTTCCAGATCCTTGCCGATACGCCGTATCAGGTCGTTGTTCTTCTCTATCTTCTCCGTGATCTGCTCCAGCTTGTAGCGGCTCGATGATTTGCCGCGCACGAATGCCTGGCGTTCGCTTTCGAGCGTGGCAATCTTCTTCTCCAGGCGGGCTTTGTCCAGCAGGTCTGTATTTCCCGAGAGGACGGCGACATACTCGGAAAAATTCATGCCGCTCTTTTCGTCGATGGCCCCTCGTCGATGGTACGGCTTCCCATGTTGTTGGTCTTGAGCTGGCGGATGAACAGTTGCTTGTTGTGCAACAGCCCGAACTTGTAGGCGTCGAGCGACTTCTCGACGGCGTATAATATCACGTCCACCTTGTTGTCGGCATGGAGTTTGGCGATCTCGTTCCCGGTGCGTATTCCCCGCCCGTCGCGCTGCTCCAGGTCGCTGGGACGCCAGGGGCAGTCCAGGTGGTGTATCGCCACGCAGCGTTTCTGCGCGTTCACTCCCGTCCCGAGCATCTCGGTCGATCCGAAGAGTACGCGGATTTTTCCGGCGTTCATACCGGCGATCATCTCCTTGCGCGCTTTTTCCGAGGTTGCCTCCTGGATGAACCGCACCTCGCTTTGGGGTATGCCGTAATCCTCCGCGAGTTTACGCCGTATCTCGGAATAGACGTTCCACCCCGCTCCGGGTTTGTAGGTTCCCAGGTCGGAGAATACGAACTGCGTACCTTTGTACGCCTCGAAACGGCGGTAGTAACCGGCAATCATACGGGCGCAGTGGCTCGCCTTGTTGTCCACGTGGTCGCTGTATAGTTCGGGGTCTATCATACGCATATCGAGCGACATCTTGCGGGCGTAGTCTGTGGCAATGAGCATTTTCGCCTTTTCCTCCCGCTCCGAGAGCGGCAGGCGGCCCAGGAGCGTGGCATCGCCCGATTTGGCGAACTGCACCAGCCGTTCTATGAACTCCGTCTGCTGGGGTGTCGGCGGGATATTGTGCAATATCTCGTTCTTTTGCGGTCGGTCGATCCCTATATCCTCCGCCGAGCGGTAATCTGTAATCTCGGAGTAGAACATGGCCAGTTCGGGAACCTTGATGAAATATCGGAACCGTTCTTTCTGCACGACCTCGTTGGTCACGGAAAACTCGTAGTCGATGGTTTTCTTGGCAAAAATGGCCGCCCAGGCATCGAAGGTGCGGATATTCTGACGCTCCAGTTCCTTCGGGCGCAGGTACTTGAAAAGCAGGTACAGTTCCGTGAGCGAGTTGGAGATGGTCGTTCCCGAGAGGAACGTCGCCCCCAGGTCGCGGCCCGTGCGCTGCTGTATGGTACGCAGCGCGAAAAGCATGTTGAGCGCCCGCTGCGACCCCTCGGGATTTCCGAGGCCTGCCACCCGGTCATGCCGGGTCGTGAAAGTCAGGTTCTTGAATTTGTGGCTCTCGTCCACGTAGAGGTGGTCGATACCCATGAGGCGGAAGTCCACGGCGTCGTCCTTGCGTGTTTCCAGCGCGTGCGCCACCTTCTGCAACTTGGCTTCCAGGTTGGCCTTGCGTTTCTGACACCCTTTCATCATGGCGCGGGAAACGTCCCTGCCTTGTGCTTTGAGCACTTCGAGGTTCTCCTCCACACAGTCCAGCTCGGCATGCAATATCTCCTGCTGTATCTCCGGAGACTGGGGTATCATGCCGAACTGTTCGTGCGAGAGGATCACGGCGTCCCAGTCGTTGTTGCGTATCTCCCGGAAGATGCGCTCACGCTTCCGGGGCGTGAAATCCTCCTTGCCCGGGTAGAGGACTTTGGCCATCGGGTAAGCGGTGCAGAACGTCCGGGCTATTTCATGGATGTTGGCTTTCAGCCCGATAATCATGGGTTTGTTGGCGAGTCCGAGGCGTTTCTTCTCGTAGGCCCCGCAGCACATGATGAGGGTCTTTCCGCCGCCCACCTCGTGGTCGATTATCCCGCCGCCGAGCAGTTTGTCCATCCATATCGCGTCCTTCTGGCTGTCATACAGATTGTCTATTCCCAGCCCCTTGAGGTCGAGGTCGGGGAATTCCTGGTGCGTCCCGTCGTACTTCGGGCGCACGTAACAGTTGAAAGTACGGTTATAGAGGTCTGTCAGGCGGTCTTTGAAGTCGGACGACTGCTCGCGCAGCCATTCGGGGAAAGCACCCCGGATCTCGTCTATCTTGCTGTTGGCGAGCTGTATGGCCTCCCCGTCACGCACTTTGACCTCCCGCCGTTCGCCGTCCACCCATTTGAGGACGGTCTTGGTGATGTCGGGCGAAGTGTTTTGCAGGGCGTGTTTCAAAAGGTGCAGGCCGTTGTACTTACGGGTCTGCGCGCTGACGGCATACTGCTCCGTGATCTTCACGTTCGTCGCTTCCGCCTTCACGCCGTACTCGTCCAGGTTGGAGGCGAAGGTGATCTTCACCTCCGTATCGAAGAGCGAGGAGGCGAAACGCTCGTAAACACCTTTTGGAATCCACCGTTCGCCCAGGTTGAAGTCCAGGTCGTCGAAAGCGATGGGTTTGGGTGTCGCCTCGCGCAGAGCCTCCAGCGATTCCCGGGCCGGGGCGTGGTCGGGATTCTCCCGCAGGAACGCCTCGATCCGTTCGGCTTTCCCGATGACATTGCCGGCGATGAACTTGTCGGCAACCTCGTAGCCGTCCGTTTCCGGGTTGTAATAGATACGTCCTTTCAGTTCCCCGAGTATTCCCTCCACGGTAGTTCCCGTGAGCGATGCCATGTAGCGAGGTTCCACCCGGCCGTACTTGTTCAGGCTGGCCACAAGGGCCTCCGAAGCGTCGTCGGCGTGAGTGATCTCATCGGGATTGAAGGCCACGGGACGCTCGAAGATGTCGGCTTTGCGTGCCTTGCCGTCGATGTAACGCTCCAGCGATAGAATCTCCGTCCCCCGCGCGTCCATCTTGATCAGGTCGAGGTTGCGTTTGTCATTGAGCCGTCCGAAGCGTTCGGTGAAATTGTCGTAAAGCCGGTTGAGCATCTCCCGCAGGGCGGGGTTCGCCGTCAGCGTTTCCGCCTCGTTGTTATAAAGGTGGTAATAGGCATCGCGTATCTCGATATACATGGAGGCTTTCGTCCGTTGTGCAGGCGTGAGTTCCAGCGGGTGGAACATGGGTTGCAGGGATTCAATCCCCCGCAGGTAGCCGACCCGGTTTTGTCCGTCCGTGACGAGTGTCCCCTCTCGGAAATAGGGGGCGACCTCCCCCTCGAACGGGCGGGGTTTCATATCCACCTCCCGTATCTGTGGCGTTTCTTTACCGGGTTCTGCCTCCTCCGGATTTTCCGGCGTGTCGAACAGGCCGCCCGTTCTCGGCGTACCGGCGGCTTGTTTCCGTTTGCCTTTCGGGGCTTCCGTCGGGGGGCGTACCGCCTGCCGTTCCCGCTGTTCCGAGGTTTCCTGCTGCCGGGCGCTTTGTCGGCGCAGTTCCGCCCTCCGTTCCGGGGTAAGCGACATCATCATCTCGTAAAAGCCGTTGATCGGCGGGTTGTCCTCCCAGTTCAGGGAGGCATACAAGTCTTCGGGATCACGCTCTGGTGGCGTCGCTTTCGGCATTTCGCTCTTCTGTTCCTCCGGAGAGGAGGCCGGGGCGAATAACGAGGGTTGTCGGGGCGTCTTCCGCTTTGCTCCCCGGCGGCTGTTCCTTTTCTTGGATATACCGAGTTCTGCCTGCCGCCGCTCCTCGGCGCTGAAGCCGAACAGGTCGTAGAGCGTCAGCAACGGTTCCTGCTGCACGTTTACCGGTTCGGCAGCCGCCGTTTCCACCGTGTCGAAAAGCGACCCGGCGAAGCCCTCCCGCGGTTTCGGTTCCGTTGTTCCGCCCACGTGCTGCACGGGAGTATCCGCCATGCCGAAATCTTCGGGTTTCGGCGGGTGCTGCTCCCACAAGCGATTCTCCCGCTCCTTCGACCAGGCCCCGAAGTCGGCCAGATCCTCTCCGGTCGGTTCTCCGGCGGGAGTGGCGGCAGAATCCGGTAACGCTTGTCCGGGTTTGTTTTCGATTCGGGTAATCTCCCCGGTTTCGGTATCGACATGGTAGCCCTGCGCCGCCATTTCTGCGACGACGCGGCGTTTTTCCTCCTCTTCCCGCTGCTGCTGAAGGTTACGGGCGTCGGCGATAATCTCCTTGACGATTTCTCCGGCAAGGCGGGGCTCGTGTCTTTCGGCACGCTGGCGTTCCGCCTGACGGGGACGGGACAATTCCCGCTCCGGTGTGCCGGGTGTCTGTTCCGGAGCATGTTCCAGGCAATAACTCTCGTTGAAATGCCGGTTGAAATCCTCTGAGAGCATACGCCGCATCTCCCGGTCGATGCCGTCCACGCCCTCCGCGTGGGTGAACTCCATCGCCGGTTTGCCGTAGGGGTCTTTGCCTACTTTGGCCTCGGTATGGATCACCCTGTCGAACGACTGGAAGAGGTTGTTTATCCGGATGCCGTTCGACAGCTTGCGGGATTCGATGAAATCCCGCTGCCGTTCGGACAGTTCCCCCGTGGCGGCTTTCTTTTGCAGGATAACCAGGTCGCTGCCGACCTCCGTCCCCGCGTGTTCTGTAAAGAGGTTGTTCGGCAGCCGGATGGCCGATACGGGCTCGCAGCGGTTCATCAGCCACTCGCGCACGGGGCGTCCCTGCTCGGCGTTCAATACTCCCTGCGAGGTGATGAATGCCACCAGGCCGCCCTCGCGTACCATATCGACGGACTTCATGAAAAAATAGTTGTGCAGCGCCCGTGTGCCTTGCCGCCGCACGGGGTCGGTATGGGTGGAGAAGAACGGGTCGAAGAGCGCCACGTCCCCGAAAGGGATGTTGCTCACGGCCACGTCGTAGTAACCGGCGTATTTGGGTTCGATGCGCTCGAATCCCTGTACCCGCACCCGTTTTTCGGGGTGCAGGTGCTTCAGGATCAACCCCGTGGCGGGGTCTTTCTCGAAGCAGGTGATCTCCGCGTAGGGGTCGTGGAAATCCACGGCACTGACGAAAACCCCCGTTCCCGCACTGGGGTCAAGAATACGTTGGGGGGCGATCCGCGTATCCCATATCGCCTCCACGATGGCGTCTGCCACTTTCGGGGGCGTGTAAAAAGCCGTCAGGACGGAGTTCTTGATCCCGTCCATGTAGCGCTTGTATTCCCGTTCGTCGGGAGTATTCGCCCTGATGACCTCGTGCAACTCGGCCACGAGCGTTGCCATGCCGTCCTTGTCCGGTTTCCCGGTGGGGTTTTCCAGCACTTCCTTGATGGCGCCGAAGCCGCTGTATGCGCCGAGTGTCCTTTCTTCTTCGGGAGTCGGCGCCCGCCGTTCCCTGTCGAGCGTGAAGGCCGTCTTCAGCGCGTCGATATTCTGGCGGAGGTGGGTTTTCTTATTGAATGCCATCTTCGAGAAGTATTTGGACGGTTCCCGTCAGTTCGGTATAGAACAGTTCGTAGTCGGGCGTGTCGGCGAAGTCGTCCGTGAGGTCGTACTTCTCCAGCACTCCGCGGCAGAGGGGCAGCAGGCGTAGAGCCGCCTGCCGGGCGGTATCCTCGGGAATCTCCGCCTCGAATTCCCTCCAGAGGATGTTTACCAGCGTGTTGTAGGGTGAAAAGTGCAGTCCGCGGCAGAGTTCCTCGCGGGCAATTTCTTCGGCCTCGATGTGGTTGCAGCCCGAACGGATCGCCTCGCTGTACGCTTGGGCGGCGCTGTCGGCCCGCTCGGCGATGAACTCACTTTCGGCGATGAGTTCCGGGTGGCTGTCCTTGAGGTAGGATAGTAACGAAAGTCCGTAATAGGACAATTCCCCCGTGGGGGTATGGTGTTGCTTGTCTGGCATGATAAGAATTTTTAGTGGTCGTTGATAATCGGGGAAGAGAAAGGCGCCCCGGGTTCCCACCCGAAGCGCCGACCACTGAAAAAATCCTTATCAAACAAGCGTATCTCGTTATGACAGGTCTTTTCCAGTGGCAAAGGTAAGGATTATTTCCGTTTGTTCCTCTTTCCCTGCCTGGGAGTATCGCGTGGCTCGAAAACGAACGAGGTCTTGAACTGGTCATCGAGCGTGAGGGCCGCGTCGAACGTCCCGCCGCCGTTTTTGACGAATCCCCGGATCGTGCCGGTTTTGCCTTTGGTCAGCAGTTCCGCGAGCTGCTTGTCGGTCAGCTCCTTGTGGGCCACGGTTCTCCATACGGTCAGGCCGCAATCGGGATTCTGGCACTTGGCGAGTTTGGGATAGAACACCACGGGCCTGCCGCAACGCGGGCAGGCTGTGTCACTCTCCGCGCCGTCGATTCTTGCTTCCAGCAGTTCTTTGGCGATTTGCGAGGCGAAGACCTCGATACCGCGATGGAACGTCGGGGCGTCCATCTCCCCGGTAGCGATCTTCGAGAGGGCCAGTTCCCAGCCGCCCGTCATGGCGACATCGGCGATCTTCTTGTCCCTGACCACGGCATACACGGCCAGTCCCTTGTCCGTGGGTACAAGCGACTTTTTCTCTCGCCTGACATACTCGCGGGCAAAGAGCGTTTCGATGATGGCGGCACGGGTGGCGGGCGTGCCGATGCCGGCATCCTTCATTGCCTCGCGTTCGGCCTCGTCGGACAGTTCGCGTCCGGCGGTTTCCATCGCCGCCAGCAGGCTCGATTCCGTGTGAAGGGGGCGCGGCCGGGTCTGTTTCTGTTCCGTGCCGCATCCCTTGACGGGCAGCTCGTCGCCTTGTACGATGTCGGGAAGGAGGGTCATGTCCTCCTCTTTCTCCTCGACAGGTTCATTCAGGACGGCCCGCCAGCCCGTCTCGACCATGATACTGCCGCGGGCCGTGAAATCATGCCCCGCGCTTTGCAGGGTAAGGGAAGTGTTTTCTTTCACGCAGGCCCCGGAAAAGGTTTCGAGCATCCGCCCCGCGACCATCTCATAGACGATGCGGTGGTCGGCATCCAGTTCGGAGGGGAGGTTCTCGGTGGGAAGCAGCGCGTGGTGGTCGGCGATCTTTTCGTTGTCCACGCTTCGGCGGGAGAGAGATGCGGTATCCATCCTGCCCGCGTATTCCGCGAAACGGGGATAGCGTGTCATGTTCCCGATGAGTGCCGGAATCTCCTCGGCCACATCTTCCGATATATAGCGTGAGCCGGTACGGGGATAAGTGATGAACTTCTTCTCGTAAAGCGACTGGGCGATGTCGAGCGTTTTTTCTGCCGAAAAACCATACCGACTGTTGGCCTCTTTCTGGAGTGTCGTCAGGTCGTACAAGAGAGGCGGCTGTTCCCTGGCCTCCTTGCGCTCCACGTTCACGACGCGTACCGTTCGGGCGCCGATAACCTCGGCGCGGGCTGCTTCCGCCTTCTCCCTGCCGTCGAATTTCTCCGTGGAGAGGACGGTGAACTCCGTGCCCTCCTTTGCCGTGGAGAGCTTCAGCCGGAAATAGGCGGCGGGCTTGAACGCCTTGTTCTCCAGGTAACGGGAGCAGATGATCGCCAGCGTGGGGGTCTGCACCCGTCCGAGCGACCAGACACCCCGCCCGGCAGCCACGGCAAGCGCTTGCGAGGCGTTGATACCGACGATCCAGTCGGCTTCGCTGCGGGCTTTGGCCGAGAGGTAGAGGTTGTCGTATTCGTTGCCGGGGCGGAGGTGTTGTAACCCCTCGCGAATGGCCCGGTCGGTCAGGCTGCTGATCCATAACCGCACGAAAGGGGTGCGGCATTCCAGGTAAGAGTAGATGTAGCGGAAGATCAGCTCCCCTTCACGCCCCGCGTCGGTCGCGACGATGATGCGCTCGGCCATGCCGAACAATTCCCGGAGAATACCGAGCTGCTTCACGACACCCGGGTCGGCCTTATACTCTTTACCCTCCCGAACCTGCCGGGGCAGGAGGATGAACGATGATGGCAGGATAGGCAGGTTTTCCCGGCGGAAACCCGCGATGCCGTACTGTTGGGGCATTGCCAGCCCGACCAGGTGGCCGAAGGCCCAGGTTACGGCGTAGCCGTTTCCCTCGATAAAACCGTCTTTACGGTTCGTGGCTCCCACGATGGCGGCGATCTCACGCGCCACCGAGGGCTTTTCTGCGATAATTACTTGCATGATGATTCGGATTTTTCAGTGGTTGTTTTCTTGTTGTTCTTCTTCTTTCTCTTTTTCCGGACGGGCGATCAGCCGGCGGTCGTAATAGACATGGTTGCCGTTCCCGTCGTAATACAGCCGTCCGTCGTCCGCCTTCTCCGGGGGGCTGCGTTTACCCGGCCGGAGGTACAAGGCAGCCAGCGCCGCGATCAGGAGCGGCATGGCTCCGGCCTGCATGTAGAACCATTTCATACGTTATACCTTGGCACCTTTGGAGTTGCTCTTTTTGCTGCTGCGGTAATTTTTCTTCTGCGTCGGGGTGGCCTCCTGCTGTCCCTGCTTGAGCGGCTCTTTCACACCTTTGACCGCTTCAACGGTCTTGCCCTCGGAATTGACGGCGACCTGGGTACGGCTTTCAACGGCGGGTTTGACCTCCGCCCCCTGCCGTTTCGCACGGTCGGGATTCCAGCGGAAGAAGTCCATCTTGTTACGCTCGAAGTTGGGCTTGACCCAGGCGTTGAACGGCTCACCCTGCCCGTCCTTGACCATGCCCTTGATGTAGAAAGCCCTGACATCCGCCCGCTTGGAGGGATCATTCACCGCTTCCGTCCATTGGTCATAAGCCTCTTTGGGCACGGAGGCTTTGAGGATTGTCCGGTGAATCGTGAGCGTGGGCTGTCGTTCGGAGGCCGTAGTTTCCTGCCGTCCGTTTTTCTCGGCGGCCTTCTGGCGGTAAATCTCCTTGTTCTCCTGGGCGTAGCGGTTGCGATCCAAACCGTCGTAGGTAAAGGAATAGTTACGTTCGGCCGCGTCGATTTGGATATAGGCATCCCGTTTATAACCCGCGCGGGTGGTATATCCTTCGAGCAACACTTTGCCACCGCCGTAGAAATCCATCTGCTTGCCTTCCGAGAGGTCGGCCTCCTTGATACGGGCACGTTTTTCGAGTAGTGAAACGGGCATGGGTTCCAGCGTGTTCGTCCATTTGTCTATCGACACGTAGCAGGGCGTGAGCTTGCCCGGCTCCAGCTCCAGGTCGATCACTTTCCCGGCATGACGGGTGTTCATCAGGTTCGTTTTCGCCTCCTCGTCGAGCAGCACCCCGTGGAAGGGGGCGTCGAGGTCGGGCCGTTCCTGCCAGTAATGCGGCACGACGCGCAGCGAGCCGTCCGCCTGCTCTTCGAGCGACACGCGCCCTTTGGTGGAAACACGCATGCCGTTCTCCAGTTCGGGGTTCATCTCCACCAGCCCGTTGGATTTATGTCCGTAAGACATGGCTTTCAGGTGTGGCTCAATGTCCTCCATGCGGATACCTTTCTTCTCCATATCCGCCAGGTCTATCTTCGTGACGTCCAGCGGCTCGAACTGCCGCTGCTCCTGCGTCTGGAGCCGTTCGGAGGGGTCGATACGGTAATTTTCCAGGATCTCCGGGTCGAAGTCGATGCGGATAAGTTTGTTCAGGGCATTCTCCGTCATGACGAAGATCCCCGTGTGGACGGGGTTCTGGGCCTGTTCCATGAACTTTTTGAAGAAGGCTTCGAGGGCTGAATCCTGCGTGTTCACGTTCAGCAGGCTCGCCACGTTCTGATCCGTGGGGTCGGCGGTCTGGATATTGCCGTCCTGATCCACGCCGGTAACGGCTTGTAGTCGTCCGTCGTCGGCATTCTGAACGAGCATGACTTGTTTAGCGTCGTTCTTTACGTTTTCGTCCATAATTACGAGTGTTTTTAGTTAGCACCAATAGCGATGCGGGAACGAAAGTAAGGGGAACGGCTTGAACGTAAAATAGTTGGAACGGATATGGAAGCATCGGGCACAGAAGTGGCCGCTTGTGGCGCAGGGCAGAGGAAATCGGAGAAACGGAGTGCCGGGAAGGACGGATTTGGCAGAGGGTATTTTCGTGGCTCCTCACCTTATTTGTCAGGTAGTCGGGATCTATTGTTAAATGTCAATAAAGCGCATGGATAACCCGTGTTTTTTTATAAATTTGCGAAAATAGGTTTCAACATCCGAAAAATGTGAGTCATGGAAACATACACACCTAAACCGAGGATAAAGCTCGCACCGACCCTCCGTGAAGGGAGGGAGTATGTGGAGGTGAAGTTCGGCGACAATGATGCCATCCGGCTATCGCTGTCGAAAGAGAAAGACGTGCTATTTGCAGATGGCAACGCCTACCTGCCACGGGCGGGCTTCGACTTGTCCGGTTTTTTCGAGCGGCACGTGGAAACGGCGTTCATCGACTATTCCGCCCTATGGGGAATATTTCCGAAAGAGAAAGGGAAGCGCAGCCCAGCAATCCCGTCCGGCTATGCCGAGACGCTCTGTCAGATGCGTTACAGTCCGCATACCGTCCGGGCGTACACCACCTATTTCAGAGAGTTCCAGCAATACTTTGCGGGGAGAAACCTCCGCTACATCCGACCGGAAGAAATCAACGCCTACATCGTACACCTGATTGACACACGGGGGATCTCGTCGTGCCAACAGAACTTGCGCATCAACTCGATCAAGTTTTATTTCGAGAAGGTGCTGGGACTGGAACGGAAATGTTACGAGGTAAAGCGAGCCAAACGGGAACGGACGTTGCCCGACGTGCTGAGCAAGGAGGAGATAAAATCCATCCTTGACGCAACCGGCCCGGACATCCGGCTGTTCTGCATGTTCTCGCTACTCTACTCCGCCGGGTTGAGAATCAGTGAGCTGTTGGACTTGAAGCCCCACGACATCAACGTGACCCGTTCATTGATACGGGTACGGCAGGGCAAAGGGAGGAAAGACCGCTACACGCTGCTGTCGAAGCCTCTTGTCAGGAAGTTGACCGAGTACACCAAGCTGTACAAGCCGCAGGAATGGCTGTTCGAGCGGTACAAGGGCGAGCCGTTCACGGAGAGCATCGTGTCGAAGAAGCTGAAAGAGGCGGCGAAGGAAGCCGGAATCACCAAGCGGGTGTACCCCCACCTGTTGCGGCACTCGTTCGCCACGCATCTGATCGAGCAGGGCACGGACTTGAAAATCGTGAAAGAGCTGTTGGGGCACA